>RRZT011517045.1_pt1 | contig 20095 bp, 16 predicted proteins | sample 2165551 | NCBI WGS metagenome assembly RRZT01 (sample SAMN10456910, study PRJNA506462) | wastewater metagenome | biome: wastewater; feature: sludge; material: wastewater sludge; isolation source: wastewater sludge with Escherichia coli K12::gfp cells carrying plasmid... | place: USA: Moscow, Idaho... | reverse complement strand
AGGAAAAACCGCTCTGACGGCAAAACGCCGGATTGGCTTCCAGCAAAAAACCGTTTTTATCCAGCAAGACGACACCATCATCAAATTCTTGATATAGCGTATGTCCTATCTGAGATAACTGGCGTTCATCGATACAGGTACAACGGGAGACATGCAACCTATGTAGTATTTCGCGGCATCCGTGTACCAGTCTACGCATTCCTTTGCGTAACATTTTAAAACCTTTTATATGTCGCACCTAACCAGCCAGGGCTATATAAATTCAATTATTAAGCCAATTTATGCAAAACCGCTCTACAAACTAATTTCCAATGCTTGTGAATGCAAGACAAACAAAACAGGAGGAATAAATCCTCCTGTTTTTATTACTGTGGGGTAATAATAATGTTTCATCATGAATTAGACATAACCTATTGATTTTTAATGTTAGACGCCATCAGTCGTCAAAATATAGTTTCATCAAAATTGTGGATAACTTTTTGATATCGCCAAAGCGAATGAAAATATAGTTTCATCATTAAAGTACTTCTAGGTACTTCGACTTTTTGATTAACTGGATTTTCACTCCGTTATCCTAAAATCCTATCTAATAAACTCCTCAACATTCAAATAATGGAAACGCATCATTTTAGGTGAATTGCTCAATCTTGGTGCAATTTTTTTGATTACGTATTTTTGCCCGATTTTGGACATCACATCGAATGATGTTAGAAATATAGCCATCTAAAAATGGTAGCACCACAGTGTGATCGATATAAAATCCGTGTCTATAACAAACAAGAACATCATATAACACTTGAAGGGATTTTGTACCGAATGCGTGTCGGTTGTCCGTCGCGCGATATATCTCGAGCCTTTGACGATTGGAATACGATTTATCGCCGTTTTAATCTAAAAAGGTGTTCCTCTTCAATGATTCACCGTATTGAAGCAATAACCTGATTTCAAATGGGAGTTTGTTGCCGACAGGCATTGTGAGAGCACATCAGCCTGCCACAGAGCATCAACATTTGAAAATGAATCGATTGGTAAAAGTCGTGGCAGCAATACAACTACAATACATTTAGCCGTGGACAACTATGGTTTACCCATTGATTTTCCGCTTACTTACGGTGAGGTTCACGACAACAAGGCTACACTGGAATTGATAGGACATTTACCTGATGCTGACTTTGTTGTTGTAGATAAAGGTTACGATTGTGAACTCATCCAGGAGTTGAACAGGAAAAAACGGTGAATCAGTGATTTCCAGAAATTCGAATTCAAAGATAGGTAATGCCGATATCGATTGGTGTTTATAAAAATATCGGCATTTAGTTGAGAATGCGTTTACGCGGCTGAAACATTATTGCGCCATCGCAACGCGATATACTAAATTAGTATTAAATTTCATCAATAAAGAGAAATGGACTCGAATTAATCCCTTTTTTCTGCTAAAAAATTAATCAGTTGAAAATACTCTTCCGCACTGTTGATTTCCTCGGTTTTAACTCGGTATTTTTTATTAACAATAACCATCGGGACCGCATCTATTTTGTTAGTGCGTGTATCCTGATTATAATCAGCGACCATATCTGCTACTTTCTTGCTCTCTATTGTCTTATCGAAGACCGCACCATCAACACCAACTTTGACAAATACGGCTCGAATATCTAATCGGTTCATTGGTGGCTTGCGCTCTTCATGGATCTGGCGAAACAATGCAGCAGAGACTAATTCTTTATTATTCAGCAGCACAGAAGCTGCATAAGCTCGTTGTAATTCAAATCCCATATCCCCGCCAATAAACGCCACTGGAGTTTGTTTAAATGCAACGCCTTGAGGTAACTGTTTTTTCAATTCTTCCATCACTGGCTCAAATTGATAACAATGTGGGCAAAAAAATGAAAAGTATTCCATCACTTCTGGTTGAGCAGAAACGACCGGCTGGATCACCTCATAATTTACATTTTCTTTAAACTGTGGTGCTGCCTGCGTAAAGGGGATCCAGAAAAAAACAAGTAATAAGGCAATTTTTTTTAACATAGATGTTTCCTTGAATTTAAAATAAATCACCACATTTAAAAGCCTGTAGTAACTTTAAGGTCAAGTAATATCAATCTAGCACCGCAATATTGGACACACGGTTAAGCCATTTTTTGTTGTTAAGATTCATATGGGCTTTAGCAATCCAAATAATTGTGTAAAGCTGTCGATTGTAATTAACTTCAATATATTCGAATACGCTATCTCTCATCTGCACACGGGTTTCAAATCTTTCTCCATGGATTGCTTCTACCTTCAGACTATGGAAAAAGCTTTCTGAACAGGCATTATCATAACAACAGCCTTTTGCACTCATGCTGCAAATTAATTGGTGGTCACGTAACAATGCTCGATAATAGTTAGAACAATATTGGCTTCCTCGATCACTATGCACGATGATCCCTTTCGGGTGTTTACGACGGAACAAAGCCATTTGTAATGCATCACAGACTAAATTCGCAGTTATATCGACCAACCAATGACTTTACGTGAATGCAAATCAATCACGACAGCCAAATAGAGCCAGCCTTCATCGGTCCATAGGTACGTGATGTCTCCTTCCCATTTTTGATTCGGTTGCACTGCATGGACGTTCTGTTTCAACAGATTTTCTGCAACCGGTAAGTTGTGATTACTCTGTGTGGTGGCTTTGAATTTACGGGCAGCTTTCGCCCGCAATCCTTGTCGTTTCAGACTTGCAGCCGTTATAGTGCAGTCCTTGTTTAGACAAGCGTCGGACTAACCTAACCGCACCACTACGGCTTTTTTCTGCCTGAAATGTGAGCGCAACTTGCTAATCCAAGCTTTGTTGCGCTTATTGCCGGATACGACGTTTGCCGCTTCCGCTCAGCCAATAATAAAAGCTGCTACGCGACACATTCAGGACTCGGCACATGGCGGATAAGTAAATTCGCTTTTATTAGTCAGCGTAAAAGCGAACTCCACTTCAAACACACTAACTATGTTAATCGATACACTGAGGTTCAATTGTGAATTGTTTTTTTACGTCAATTAATCCTAAGTGTTCTATGGTTTTACGACCAATAAGAACAGGATATTTCATATCTTCTCTATCTCGGAGTGTGAATTGTTCTTCACTTGTTGTATTGCCAATACATATTTTCATCAAAATAGCAGGGCGTTTATCTGAGCCTCCTGCACCTCGCAATTTAACCATCCGAATGATTTTTCGTTCAAAAGTAGTTACTTGTTCATTATTGTTATCATCTTGAATTACAACATCAAACCGAACCCAGTCACGGCCGTTTTTACTAAATTTTTTAATATTTCTAGCATCTAGGGATGATGTTAGCGCACCTGTATCCATTTTAGCATTCATCAACAAATTATCTGGCTGCAAGATGACTTTTTCAATCAGACCGAAAATAGGTTGATTGTCAGTAGAATTATTATTTTGAATGCTAGGGTTAGCAATTACTGCTTTACTGAGAAAGAAAAGAGTAATAATGACTGTTCTAAATTGCATATAAACCTCTAATAATTTGATAATGAAATATGTGTTTTTATACAAAAATACTTAAATGAAGCTATTGTTTAGTATTTAATCTTCAATTAATTTTTTAATGTTAATTTAACAGATGGTAAATATTAGCGAATAAAAATGCTCTGGTTACCACTGAGGTTCAACCAACTCGACGACGTGGAAATTCATAATCCCTACCTATTCCGAAAAATATCACAATCACGCTTTACATATGAAATATAGTGATTGAACTGAAAAATTGGACTCGCATAAATAGCGAGGAATATACCTGACATTTTGCGAACCTCCGCTTACTGCGATGAGCTAATGAATGATATGGCCAGCTTCAATCTCTATAATACAGGGCAGTTTATCCGAAACATTCAGTGAAGATGAAAGCAATTGCTTTGTGCTCAGCTACTATTTCCCTCTTTTGTAAACCAGGACACCACACAGAAACTCATTTTCAGAGGATGATAGATCAACCTGATTTTACGCCTGTTTTGGATAGCCTAATCTGATACATGCCAGCGATGATCAGGCAGACCGTGCCCGCAGAAATAGTCACGTCAGCCAAGTTGAATGCGGGCCAGTGTGCGCCATGCCAATGGAAGTCGAGGAAATCGACAACCGACCCACGTAGGATGCGATCAGCGACGTTTGCAAGCGCACCGCCGAGAATCAGGCTGTATCCCAGTGCTTCAATACGTGGTAACCGCTGTTTCAGCGTGCGCACCAGCAAAGCCGAGACTGCCAAACCAAGGGCGATGAAAAAGTAGCGTTGCCAGCCGCCCGCGCCAGCCAGAAAGCTGAATGCAGCCCCCGGATTCAGGACATGGACGATATTGAAGAATGGCGTGACTTCGACCTGTTCGCCATAGGCATATGTACGGACAATGACGAGCTTTGCAAACTGATCAGCTATGAAGGCGCAAACGGCCATCGCATACCAGACTGAGGTTGACGTGTGGCGGGCAGTCGGCCACACGCGAGCAACAAGCGGTATCAGCCGTCCGGCGAGAACAGTGCTACCCAATCCTAGGCACCAGCCCGCCAGCACATCAGCCGGGAAGTGCATTCCAGTAGCAATGCGCGACCATCCGACCAAGACGGCATAAAGCACCAAGCCGATGCGGCCACTGCGACCAACCAAAGGCCAAAGCACGCCGATAATTAACGCCGAATAGGTAGCATGCCCGCTGGGCAGGCTGTAGTGCTGTTCGCGTTCACCGATGACGCGCACCAGCTCGCCAAGAACAGCGGGCGGGCGTGGGAAATCAAGCCACAGCTTCAAGATCGTGGCAATCAGCAAGGCCAGTAGAAAAGCGACACCAAAAATAATGAGCCGATGCCGAACTACATCAGCTCTACCTATATTGGTTGCTGACTTCGACCACCACCACAGACCCAGCAGCATCAAGGGCGCTGTCCAGTAATTGCCCACAAGGCTGAAAAACCACGCCAGCGGCCCCAGCGTGGCAGGTGTTCCCGTATTGATGGCCTGAAACAACGCGACGTTCAGACCATACCAGTCATAGAGAGTGAATTTCCAGTTCATCGGCGCAAGAGCCTCAAGCCGTTGACCACAACAAGCAAGCTAGTCCCCATGTCGGCAAACACGGCCATCCACATCGTCGCGTGACCAGTGAAGGTGAGCACCAGAAATACCGCTTTAATGCCTAAAGCAAATACAATGTTTTGCATCAACACCTGAGCCGTCGCACGCGACAGGCGCACAAAAGTCGGAATTTTGCGCAGATCATCGTCCATCAGGGCCACGTCCGCCGTCTCAATGGCGGTGTCGGAGCCAGCGGCACCCATTGCAAATCCGATGTCAGCACGCGCCAACGCCGGAGCATCGTTGATACCGTCGCCCACCATGCCGATCTTGCCAGCCTTAGCCAGTTGTTCGACCTCGCGTAGTTTGTCCTGGGGCAGCAAGTTGCCCTGCGCACGATCAATCCCGGCTTGCGTGGCAATTGCCTGCGCTGTGTGCGGGTTGTCGCCGGTCAACATCATGGTGTTGATGCCAAGTGCATGCAGCTCGTCGATAGCGCTCCTGCTGCTGTCCTTGATGGTATCTGCCACCGCAATCAGGGCTTGCGCACCCTTTGTACTCACCAGTATCACAACAGTTTTGCCTTGGTGCTCCATCGCGGCGATGCGCTGCTCCAATTCAGGGGGACAATGCCCCAACTCTTCGAGCATCCGATGGTTACCAAGATGATAGGTCACACCGTCAATGCTGCCGCGCACGCCACGGCCGGGCAGTGCAGCGAACTCGGCAACGTCGTGCAACGCGACTCCTTCGACATTTGCGGCTTGCGCCACGGCTTTGGACACGGGATGGTCAGAGCGAACCGCAAGACTGGCGGCAATGCTCCGGCTGCTGGCAGGGGGTGCATCGCCCCACGCTACGAAATCGGTTTGCGCAGGTTTACCGTGCGTGATCGTGCCGGTCTTGTCCAGTGCCAGCCAGCGCAGCTTGCGGCCTTCTTCCAGATAGACGCCACCCTTGATGAGAATGCCGTGGCGCGCAGCGGAGGCCAAGCCGCTGACGATACTGACCGGCGTGGAAATCACCAGCGCGCACGGGCAGGCGACGACCAGCAAAATCAGCGAGCGGTAGATCCAGTCCAGCCACATCGCGCCCATGAACAGAGGGGGAATCAGCGCGACCGCGACCGCCACACCGAACACGACTGGCGTGTACCAGCGTGCAAACTGATCGACAAAACGTTGGGTGGGTGCGCGGCTGCCTTGGGCAGCTTCCACCGCATGAATAATGCGGGCCAAGGTAGAGTTGCTGGCCACGGTCGTAACGCGATATTCAAACGAGCCTGATTCGTTGATGGTGGCTGCAAACACTGGATCACCAGGCGCTTTTTCAACCGGCAAACTTTCGCCAGTGATCGGCGCTTGGTTAACCGTAGAGTATCCTTCCAGCACTTCGCCATCGAGGGAGATTCGCTCACCCGGCTTGACCCGAACCCGGCTGCCGATGACAACCAGTTTGGCGTCCACTTCGTGCCACGAGCCATCCGACTGCTGCACCGTGGCTTGTTCCGGGGCAAGATCGAGCAGGCCACGAATGGCGTTGCGGGCTCGGTCCAGCGACTTGGCTTCGATCACTTCGGCCAGTGCAAACAGTACCATCACCATCGCCGCTTCTGGCCAGTGACCGATCAACATCGCGCCTGTGACGGCTATTGACATCAGGGCGTTCATGTTGAGGTTGCGGTTCTTGAGCGCAATCCAGCCCTTCTTGTAGGTGGAAAGGCCGCTCGTGAAGATGGCTACGATCGCCAGAACGACGACTGACCAATGGTTGCCGTTGTGGAACCAGTAGACCATTTCCGCAACCAATGCTGCCGCCAAGGAGATCCCAATCGGCCACCAATTGGTAGACGTGACCGTCGATACCGCTGACGAAGAGGTGGCTTCCTCCGCATTGAGCACTTGCGCTTCGAAGTTCAGGGATTTCAACGCGACCAATACCTCCGGTAGCGTATGGGGCGCATGACGCACAGATAGTGTGCGCTGCATTAGGTTGAAATCGAGATTGGTCACCCCGGCTACCGTGGCAAGCTTATTGCGGATCAGTGTTTCTTCGGTTGGACAATCCATCTTGGTGATGACCAGCTTGGTCGTCTGCTCGCCAGAAGCTTTATCTATGCGTTCTGCCTGCATGCCGATGACCTTCAAAACTTGCTCAACTGGAGCCAGCGAAGGCAGTTCGTGCCGCACGGCCAAGGTGCGCTGCATAAGGTTGAAGTCAAGCCCGACCACGCCCGGCAGCTCGCTCAGCTTGCTTCGGATCAACGCCTCTTCCGTGGGGCAGTCCATGTTCTCAATATGGTAGACCGCTTGGGCCGGTTCCGCCGTTAGCTGGGTTAGCGCAGTGGGCTGGCTGACCGGTACGGACGAGCAGCCGCACCCCTTCGAACCACAATCGCTCATAGCAATTCCTTTACGTAGACTTTTGTATTGCCCATTAGAAACTCTATAGCTACTATAGAGTCAAGTTTTAAATGAGGATGATGTATGGAAATCAAGATTGGCGAACTAGCCAAACGGACAAGGTGCGAGATCGTCACCATCCGCTACTACGAGAAAGAAGGGTTACTGCCAAAGCCAGCGCGTAGCGACGGCAACTTCCGGCTATACGGTGACGCCCACGTCGAGTGCTTGCAGTTCATCCGCCATTGCCGTTCTCTCGATATGACGTTGGTAGAAATACGAGCATTGCTGGAATTACGAGACAACCCTAATCAGAATTGCGATGAAGTCAATGTGCTACTGGATGGCCATATCCAGCAGGTAGAAGCACGTATGGAAACATTGTTACAACTGAAACAACGCTTAGTCGTTCTACGTAATACATGCACTGGGGCCAGAGCTGTAGAATCATGCGGTATTCTGCATGGTTTATCTGTTTGCTCTGTCTCCCGGTCTTTATGAATGCCTAGCGTGCCGGACGAGGCAGCACTTTCCTTTGAAAGTAGTTTTTTCGTGCCATGAATTTTACCTTTGCAACATTCAATCCCTGCAACCTGCTCTGATTCAGTGCTGCCACATGTACTGCTGGTGTTGCATCATGTGATCCATCATCATCTGTTGCATACCCATGTAACGATCCATCATGTACTGTTGTTGTTTTATTTGTTCCGGCGTAAGTTTCGAGTAATAATCGCCCATCTGGTTCCATCCCATCATCGAACTACCCATCATCATTCCTCGCCCACCCATGCAACAACCCATTCCGTTACCCCACATGCCATGCATCATCTGCATTACTTCCTGCATTGAGTTCCAATGTACTTGCAGCAGCTTTTGCCGTTCTTGTGGGTCTTGTGTTTGCTGGATCTTATCCATTTGCACCTGCATTTTTTTCAAATTTTCCTGAGCCTTCGCCATCTGTTTATCAAATTCGGAAACGTTGGGTTCGGACGGTTTTGCTTGCTCCGCTTTGTCCACAGGGGGTTTCTGTTCTGCAAAAACAGGAGTGGCTAAGAGGACAATAGCTGACATAAATGCGATCGAAAGTATCTTTTTCATGACATTTAATCCTTCTGAGTAGACGTATTAAATATAGACGTGCACTATCGTGTCCGCAAATAATTGTACTCTATTGAGTATCTCAAAATGATTACATCCACGTCATTAAAAACATTTGTCGATAGCGACTCAGTCCAGTTGCATGAGTTCGAATTTTTCCGGTACACATTTTTAGAATCTAATTTCTCGTAAATACAGATGAAAATAACGTGAAAATCGATGTTATCAATCTTAATAAAATTCCCCGTTACATTATTGCCACAAGGCCGAAGACTAAAACCATCGGCATGGCGAAATATCTTTATAGATTCAAATTTCAAACAATCATAAAGACCCAATAGAGCTCTTTTTGTGTAAAAAATTGATCTATATGCTGTGTTCATGTTTTTCATAAATTTTTAATTGTGGTTTTGCCTTTGCAAACGATATTATCAAAAAACGTATTGATAATGGTTCGTATTGGCATGAATAGGATTATCCTGAGTTTTATCCTTGTTTATTTTTGGTGTTTCGGTGCAGTCAGTGCCGAACCAAATTATCAAATCTTCGTTGATGATATCCAGCAGCGCCTTACTCTTGCGGAAGCTCAATATCAAAAAGGAGATGTTCAGTCGGCACGCCAGAGTGTTCAGTTAGCCTATTTTGAGGTTTTTGAGAACCTTGAGGGCCCGATTCGCATCAACATTTCGGCCAAACGTAGCTATCAGATGGAAGCTAAATTTGGTGCGATCAGACAACAGATGACAGATAAATTGCCTGTTAATGTTGTTGTTACGACGATCAATGATTTGAAGCAGGATCTGGTCAGTGTTTTGCCGGAGCTGAAAGATGGTCATCAGTTAACCGCAGAAAATACCCATGATAGTTATCAATCTGATATTGATGGTTATTGGCAGCAACAATTAAAAATCATTGATGATCTGTTGGCTCAGGCCATAACGGTTTATCAGCAGCAACAATATATTCAAGCCAGTCAGTTGGTACAAAAAGCACAATATAACGGTTTTAAAAACAATGATTTAGAAACACAAATGCGTTTGCATGTTTCTGCTAAGGCAGCTGGTGATATTAATGCGCAATTCAGCAGCTTGATTGGGTTAACACAACAACCGGATAAGTTAAATGAGATCAGTTATCAGGTCACATTGCTTCTACAGGATCTAAGCGATCAGCTGGCTTCGGTGCCTGTACCTGCTCGTACCGTTCAGCCTGAAGTGACGACGACTACCGATCAGGGGCATGTGGCAGTTGAAAAACAAAATCAGGATTGGGCGACTACGCGTGAACAGATTAACAATGCTATCTCTGTTGCCATCACACAATATAAGCAAGGCGATGTGCAAGCCGCGATGTTGAGTGTTCAGGATGCTTATTTTGACTTGTTTGAAGCCAGTGGCATGGAAAATCGCGTAGGTGCAGCAGATAGTAAATTTAAAGCGCAGCTGGAAGGCTATTTTACCCGGATGGTCAGTCAGATGAAATCAGGCCGCCCTGTGGCCGAAATTCAACAGCAACAACAGGGGTTGTCGCAGGATCTGCAAACAGCGGTCGGACGCTTACAAAAAGACACAAATACTAGCTGGAACCTCTTTATTTCCAGTCTGTTGATCCTGTTGCGTGAAGGGTTAGAAGCATTACTGATTGTCGCCGCTATTGTGGCTTATCTGGTCAAAAATGGGCATAAGGACAAATTATCACTGATCCGCCAGTCGGTTTTGGTTGCATTAGCGGCCAGTCTGGTGACAGCGGTATTATTTCAATGGTTATTCATTGGGTCTGGTGCCAGCCGGGAGGCTTTAGAAGGCATCACGATGCTGATAGCCGTTGTCGTGTTGTTCGGCATGAGTTACTGGTTGTTAGCAAAAGTAGAAGCTCGCCGTTGGAAAGCGTATCTGGAAGGAAAACTGGGGTTATCACTGTCTCGTGGCTCTTTATGGGGATTGTGGTTTACCAGTTTTCTGGCTGTGTATCGTGAAGGCGCGGAAACCGTTCTCTTTTATTATGCACTGATTGCCGAAGCACATACTACGGCGGCCGTTGGTTCTGTGTTTGCCGGTATGGTGGTGAGTGCGGTTGCGCTGATAATTATATTCTTCCTGATGCGCTATAGCGTAGTGAAGCTGCCACTCAAACCCTTCTTCTTGTTTACTGGCAGCTTCATGTACCTGATGGCGTTTGTCTTTGCCGGTAATGGCGTGCTGGAACTGATCGAAGGCAAGATCGTAGAACCAACACTAGTTTCATACATACCGCAAATTTCCTGGCTGGGTATTTATCCTTATGCGGAAACACTGACTCCGCAACTAGTCTTATTGCTGGCGGCTTTGCTTGCTCTGTGGCGAATGAAACAGCAAAGCAATTTACCGCTATCTTCTGTAGTTAAAAACTGATCCGTTATTACTCGTTAAGGAAATATAACAATGAAGTTAAATCCATTTTGTACTGCAATGTTTATTACCGCTTTAAGTGCGGCGCCTGTCGCGATGGCTTTCGAAGAGCATCCAGCCGGTGAACCTATCAAAATAAATGAATTGGAAATTGCGGCTGTTTATTTGCAACCGATAGATATGGAACCGCGTGGTATGGGGCTACCAGCGGCGCAAGCTGATGTGCATCTTGAAGCGGATATCCATGCCATTGAAGGGAACAAAAATGGTTTTGGTGCTGGTGAATGGGTCCCATATTTAACCATCAATTACACCTTAACGAATACCGATACAGGTAAAACGCAGCAAGGCACTTTTATGCCCATGGTTGCCAGTGATGGCCCGCATTATGGTGCAAACATCAAGATGATGGGAGTAGGTAATTACAAAGTTACTTATCGTATTGATCCGCCAGCCAAGGCGGGTATGCACCGTCATACAGATAAAGAAACGGGTGTTGGCCGTTGGTGGAAACCGTTTGATGTTAGCTACACCTTCAAATATGCAGGTTTATAAGTATTAATTTGCTGGCAGCAGTCTGATGCAAGTATGTGAGATATCATGAGTTATTTTTTCTTTGCTGTATTACTCGCAGGGTTGTTTCCTGCTCTCTGGCTTGCATTAGCGCCACCTTCTGCTGAAAAGCAGAGGGTGACACTGGCTATATTGTGTGGCTTGTTATTAGGCGGGATATTCGGACATGTTTATCCTGTGGGGCAAATACCTTTACTAGCATGGCACGGTTATCGTTTATTGCTGCCGGGTTTATTTCTCATTGTGTTGTGGTTTAGGCCATCATCCGGCCATACCTTTTTTACATTTGCGCTCGCGTGCATGAGCAGCTTTTGGTTTATTCGTGATCCTAATATCCAGAATTTTACGGCCACAGCAGTGATTAACTCAGCACTGCTATTGAATATCGGGACTGTATTGGCTGGGATCATGATTATCGCATTGCTCTTTCTGAGTTCAGCTCGACTAAGCAACCATTTATCCTTATGGCGCTGGCCTTTAATGCTGGTTCTGTATGTTACCTATGTTTTGCCTTTATCCGGCGATATATTACTGAGCATGATAAAGCTGGAAATCCTACCTTTGGATTCCGTTTTACTCAGTTATATCGCCCGGGTCACGTACATACAAAATGTCATCCCTTTTGTCGCTATGGCTTGTTTGACGGGATTAGGCATGGGCGGCGTATTTTTATGGCTTAAGCCGTTAAAAAAATCATGGGATACCGCGTCTGATGGTAATCCACAAAGAAAAGCCAAAGCGGCATATTTGCTGGCTCGCCGCTGGTGTATCAGTCATGGAGTACTGATTGTCTTAGCGCTGCTACCCGCGCTTTACTGGCAGTTTATTGCCTCTCAGCCACCTGTAATTTCAGCTGCCACATCAGTTCAAATTGCCAGTGACGATAAAGTGCATATTCCGGTTGCGAGTATCCGTGATGGCAATTTGCATCGTTTTGCCTGGATAGCGGATGATGGCAAAGTAGTTCGTTTTATTGTAATCAATCGTTTTCCTCAGCAACTGAAGCTTGGCGTTGCGTTTGATGCTTGTCTGTTATGCGGGGATCAGGGGTATATACAGGAAGGCAATCAAATCATTTGTGTAGCCTGCGGTGTGCATATCTTTATTCCATCAATCGGTAAAGCGGGCGGCTGTAACCCGGTGCCGCTTGAGCATTGGTCGTTAGTAGGTCAGGGGGAACAGCAGGAATTACTTATCAGCCGACAAGAGCTGGAAAGTGGCACAACGTATTTTAATGCGATAGCAGAAAAACAGGTGACCGATCCGGTTAGTAAAGAAACTCTCAGCAACACCAGTGCAAAATATAAATACACGCTGGATGACCACACTTATTTCTTCACTAGCGAAGCTCATATGGAATCCTTTCGTGATAATCCTGAGCATTATTTGAAGGAGCTTAACTAATGTTATTGCGCTTGATCCTTCAATCCTGGCGGCGTCAACACCGGCGCCGCTTACTGGCCGTTGTTACCATTTTCCTCGCCGCGACCCTAGTGTCTGCGCTGCTGGCGGTATCTATTGATATCGGGGATAAAATGGCGCGGGAATTAAAAACCTATGGTGCCAACATTCTGATAGAGCCAGCTAGCCAGAGTGTATTACCCGAGTTACTGGGCGACGCCGGGCATAATCCTCTGGCCGGTCAGGATTACTTGGATGAAAAAGAGCTACCCAATATTAAAGATATTTTTTGGCGCAACAACATTATGGGATTTGCACCTGAGCTCAGTGGAATAGCTCGCTTAGATCAGAATGAAATTGAGATTGAAGGTACGTTCTTTGATCAGGATATTGCCGTCCCAGATGAAGAAGATTATCGCACTGGACAGAAGGTATTAAGCCCTTACTGGCAGATCAACGGTGAATGGCCTGATGACCGTCAGCCTCAAATACTGGTTGGACAAGCGTTAGCAGCACAACAACATTTACAGTTGAATCAGCAGATCACATTGCAGGCTGGTTTTCAGCAGCAGACTTTTACGATCAGCGGGATCTTGCATAGCGGTGCCGCTGAAGATCAACGTATTCTGATGCCACTGAAATATGCACAACAACTACTCGATCGTAGCGGTAAGCTCCAACGTATCCGTGTTTCTGCTTTAACCGTACCTGAGAATGCATTGTCCCGAAAAGCGCGGCAGGATCTGGAGTCTCTGACTGCACAGGAATATGACCTTTGGTATTGCACTGCCTATGTTTCTTCTATTGCTCACCAGTTAGAAGATGCGATTTCTGGCAGTGCAGTGCGCCCCATCTGGCAAGTTGCGGCATCAGAAGGGGTGGTTATTGAAAAGATTCAATTATTACTGGCCGTTGTCACGTTGGTAGCGTTACTGGCTTCATCTATGGGGATCGCTTCACTGATGACGAGCAACCTGCTTGAGCGGGCCAAAGAGATTGGTTTGATGAAAGCCCTCGGTGCGGAATTATGGCAGATCTATTTGCTGTTCTACGCTGAAGCTGCATTAAGCGGAATTATCGGCGGTCTTGCTGGTTGTGTCGCTGGCTGGGGTTGTGCCTATCTGATCGGTATAACGTTATTTGGCAATCCGCTGAGTTTTGGATGGATTGTTGTGCCGGTTGTTGTCCTTTTATCGGTGGTTATTGCTCTCACTGGCACCTGGTTCCCGGCCCGCCAAATTACCAAGCTATATCCGGTTGAGGTGCTGTATGGTCGTTAACTCCTCTGCGTCATCACTATTTTGGGTTTTGATCCGTCGAGCATTGTGGGTTCGTCGTTCACGCATACTGGTCATGTTCATGGCACTGCTTGTGGGTGCCATGATGATTTGTGCCATGGCGGCGTTATATCTCGATATTGATGCCAAAATGAGTCGGGAATTACGTACTTTTGGCGCTAATTTGTATGTTGGCCCCAAACAAGGTCATGCGATTTCAGAAAATATGTGGTTAAAGGCAACCGCTCTTCCTTCAGCCACAGAGGTACAAGCCGCCGGCGGTTTTTTATATGGCATGGCCAGAACAGAACAAGAATCGGTTGTACTAATGGGCGGAAACTTTGAATCCCTGGCGGGATTATCGCCCTACTGGCAAATTACGGGCGATCGGATCAGTGTCAGTTTTGACGATCGCAATGCCATGATTGGTAAAAAATTAGCGGAACGGCTGGAACTAAAACCCGGTGATACAGTTACTTTGATCCAGGATAGTCGCCGACATACTCTGCATCTGAAAGGCATTGTCGAAGCCGGTGATGCCACAGATTACTATCTGATTGTTAATCTATCGTTAGCTCAAAACTGGCTCAATCGGCCAGGCGAAATAAGTCATGGCCTGATGAGCATTGATAATCAAAATGGACAGGTCGACAAATTAGCTGCACAAATGGCGGCTGCTTATCCAGAACTAGAGGTCCGCCCGATCCGTAAGGTCTCCGCTAATGAAGGCGCTGTGTTATTTAAAATTCAGGGGTTGATGGGGATGGTCGCTGTCGTGATCCTTTTACTGTCAACGCTTTGTGTGAATACTACTCTCATGGCATTGATCGGAGAACGAAGCCGAGAATTTGCTTTGCAAAAAGCACTGGGCGCTTCCAAAAAATCGATCGTGGGACAAATCGTGACAGAAACCTTACTGGTGACCAGTGTCGCCGTCATGGCTGGGCTGGTATTAGGGTGGATATTAGCTCAACTGCTCGGACAAACCGTTTTTTCTTCCGCTATTAATATGCGTTGGCCGGTGATCCCGTTGACATTCCTAGTGAGTTTATTGGTAGCCGGTTTTGCGGCCGTAATGCCGGTGCGACGAGCTCTGGCATTGGAACCAGCCCGGATACTGAAAGGAGAATAATGTGAATTTAGTGATTGAAACCCGGCAATTATCCAGGCATTTCGGCAATGTGGCTGCTCTTGATAAAATAAATATCCAAATTCAGCGTGGTGAATTTGTTGCAATCATGGGGGCATCTGGTTCAGGTAAAACTACGCTGATGAACATCCTCACCTGCATGGATTCATTAAGCGATGGACAACTGCTGCTTGGTAATGAAGACGTCAGCGCTTTTGATGAAGATCAGCGCCGTCGTTTTCGAGCCGATAAAATGGGACTGGTTTTTCAGCAATTCCATCTTATTCCCTATCTCAATGCACTGGAGAATGTAATGTTGGCGCAGCATTACCATAGTGTGGTGGACATCGCTGTTGCGCAGAAAGTGCTGACACAAGTCGGGCTAGAACATCGATTCGATCATCTTCCCAGCCAGCTTTCTGGTGGTGAGCAACAACGAGTTTGTATCGCTCGTGCGCTGGTTAATTCCCCTGAAATCCTATTTGCAGATGAACCGACAGGGAATCTAGATGAGCAAAATGAACAGTTGGTACTAGCTTTGCTGCAACAACTGCATGATGAAGGGAGAACCATTGTGATGGTAACGCATAACCCGGAACTGGGTAAGGTGGCCGATCGGGTGATTCGACTGCAACACGGTAAATTAGTTGAGAATGCTGCTGATGAAATGGTTTCCGTTTAGTTTATTGCTCCTGTTGGGGTGTTTTTTGTCGGGTTGTAAAGAAGAAAATGTATTGACGATCGGAGCTGCGGCACCGGAACTTGGTGCTTTGACCCTGAACGATCAGCCGGTGAGTTTGAAAACCTGGCAGGGGAAATATGTTTATCTGGTGTTCTGGTCGGACAGTTGTGGCGGCTGTTTTTCTGAAATGCCTCATCTGCAAGCTTTGTCTCAGCAATATCAACACGATTTGGTCGTGGTGGGAGTCAATACTGATGCCAATGCTGATCGGATCAAAAGCATACAAAATCAAATGGGGCTCACTTTTCCGATGGTTCGGGATCAATTAGGCATCAGCAGTGAACGTTATAAATTACCCGGTACTCCGGCAGCCTATCTGATCGATCGTGAGGGACGTCTGCTTTCGCAATCGATTGGCTTTCAGAAACCCGCTGAACTTGATCAGCAATTTAAACAACTTATTCCGTGATCTGAGAGGTCTGTTGTCGTGAAGAAACTGTATTTTATGTTTATCGCTGTTATCACGCTATCTGTTGTGGGGGTGATGGAATGGCCTTATATTCAGGATCATTGGCTGATGGCAAAAGAAGTGAATGTGGACGCGATGACATCGGCTAGTCGTCCGACAGAACAGGTTCTTCTTGACCGGGCAATAAAAAATAAAGCACAGGATCAACTGATGGTCATTGTGGGTTGGGTAACAGAAATTTTACCTGATGAGCAGAAAGAAGGTGTTCATAATCAACGTTTTATCGTGCGTCTGACTAATCGTAAGCTTATGTTAATAGAACATGATCTCAATATTGCTTCCCGTGTACCAGAGTTAAAGCTGGGAACCGAATTGCTGATCCGTGGGCGTTATTTCTGGAATGAACAAGGCGGAGTGTTACGTCAGACTCATCGCGATGTAGACAAGAAAGTACCGAACGGATGGATCCGAATAAAACATAAAAATTATGACTAATCTCGTTAGTGTTATGGCGCATATTCACTGACAGAATGAGTAATATTGACCTGGTCTGACTATAGAAAAATTTGTCGCCATAGCTATTTTTTTGCTTGCTAAAGATCCGAGCAAATACATGAGTGCTTGTAGTCTAATCGAGAGTTCTGCATTGGGCGGTTATAAAATATTTCGATGTATTTCTTTATTTAAGGTGCCCACCTCTGCGGTTTTTTAGTAGAGCGATGAAGATAGATTAATTCATTTTTTAACCGATGTTTTTCAGTCGGAGTTGGTCATAACATGTGGTGATCATTAATGATAAGTGTTTTAATTTATTTTAAAAAATAATTAATCTTAATGTTTACCACCTTTTTAACCTCAATTTATGTTTTTTTCTCAGGCCATTTTGCACTGTAAATTTAATTTTTCTGTGTATAATCTGCGTCCTCTTTGGGGTGTAACCTGCTTTCAAGTTGGCTAAAGAACAAAAAATCTAAAAGGCTTAAAACACTACGTCTAATTTATTAAACACCAGAGCAAGGATGATGATTTTTTAGCAATGGATAGTCGTAGGATTTTATTGTTTTCTTCATCCGCTACTCAATATTAATCATAAATCACCTGAACCTATTGAAGCTAACATCAGTATTGATAAGACAATATGATTACTGAAAAAATATAAGAAAAAATTATGATTAACTTATTGAAATAAAAACCTTATAGCTGGTTTAATCAGTTTGTTTTTTGATATCTCATGTAGATGATTTTGATTTACTATTTTAGGTAAAATGAATTCAACAAAAAAGTGTGGTTTAATTGGAATAGCTGAGTTCGTTCAACATCCGTGTCACGAACTCATCACGATAGAAGCTTACATGAGCGATTGACCAGCCGAATAAAGTCAGGCCAAGTCAGAGACATATCAGAAAAACAATCTATAAGTTTTGTTTTTTGCCATTACTCTACCTAATATCAGTCAAACAAATCCTTCCAAAACGACTTATGATGTCCTCCATGATGACGATCATTGTGATGGTCATTATAGCCATGTCTGTCATGGTACTGTCGGTCTTGATATACAGGCGTTGAATGGAGTGGTTGCTGAGGTGGTGGGCTGGCAGGTGTATTAGATACAGCGGTTGAACGCTCAATGATTTTATCTAGTTCCCCTCGATCCAACCACACTCCCCGGCATTGCGGGCAATAGTCAATTTCGATCCCTTGGCGTTCACTCATTACCAGAGTCGCATCTGTACACACCGGACATTTCATCATCGTATCTCCATTATGGATCTGCTCAGATCTTTAATTTTTGTGGCTTAACATTAAAGATCGAAACACAGAGCTTCATTTTTGAGCCGAAAAGCTTCTTTTTTAACATTAAAGATTGAAACTTTACTGTCCATTCTGTCTTTTGAATAAACCTGAAATCACAAAATAGATTAGAACTGAGAGCCAAATATCAATGAGTTACAGTTCTTTTTAAGTAAAAACGCCTTTTTGGTTTTAATCTATTTTGTAATAGTTTCAATCAATAATGTGCATTTTCAAACTATTATGTCAAACCACAATTTTTCTCAAATAACAGGTTGCTACTCTGAGATAGCAGCCTGTGACTTCACCTTATTTACGAAGTAACCGCAAGCCGTTTCCGACAACCAACAGGCTGGCACCAACATCCGCAAACACAGCCATCCACATGGTACCTAAACCCACTAAAGTTAGGATCAGGAATACACTTTTAATGATTAACGCCAGACTGATATTTTGAACAAGAATCGAACGAGTTGCCCGTGAAAGCCGAACAAACGTGGGGATTTTATTTAAATCATCATCCATTAGTGCCACATCGGCTGTTTCGATCGCTGTATCGGTACCCATTGCACCCATAGCAAAACCGATATGCGCTTTGGCCAATGCGGGTGCATCATTAATGCCATCACCCACCATACCAACAACACCTTTCTCGCAAAATGACTCTACAGCGTTCAGTTTATCTTCCGGCAGTAGAGCGCCCCAAGCCTGATCGATACCAACCTGTTGTGCAATCGCAGTTGCTGTGAATTGATTATCTCCCGTCAGCATCACGGTTTTCACACCTAAGCGGTGCAATTCACTGATTGCGGCATGGCTACTCTCTTTTACTGTATCAGCTACCGCGAACAACGCGAGTACTCTGTGTTCATCTGCCAGCAGCACGACGGTTTTACCCAGCCGCTCCAGTGCTTCAATCTGTTCTTCATAGGCAGGAGTACATAGATTCAGATCATGGATCAGCCGGTGATTACCCAACTCATATTTTTTACCATCAATAACGCCGCGAACACCTTGTCCGGCAAGGGCTTCGAAAGATTCTACAGCATATACTGGCGTCTGAACCTCTGCGGCAGCCACCGTAATAGCACGTGAAACCGGATGATCGCTCCTGCCTGACAGGCTGGCTGCCAGACTGCGACAACGCACCGCATCCATATCTGCCAAGGTTTCAAAGTCGGTCTGTGCAGGTTTCCCATGGGTAATCGTTCCGGTTTTATCGAGCGCCAGCCATGTTAATTTGTGACCTTCTTCCAGATAGACCCCCCCTTTGATCAGAATACCGTGACGGGCTGCTGCTGCTAGTCCACTGACAATCGTCACTGGTGTTGAGATCACCAGTGCACAAGGGCATGCGATGACCAGCAATACCAACGCCTTGTAGATCCATTCATGCCAGCCAGCATCTGCAACTAATGGCGGTAATATGGCTACAAGCAACGCGACGATGAACACTGACGGGGTATAAATACGAGCAAAATTATCAACAAACCGCTGCGTCGGCGCCTTTTTTCCCTGAGCTTCCTCTACCGCATGAATAATTCTGGCAAGCGTTGTATTGCTGGCTGCTGCTGTCACCTGATATTCAAAAGAGCCGGATTCATTGATTGTCCCGGCGAAGATAGCATCACCTTCACTCTTGTCCACCGGCAGACTTTCACCTGTGATCGGTGCCTGGTTAACGCTCGAATTTCCCCGGATGATTTTGCCATCCAGTCCGATCCGCTCGCCTGGTTTGACTCGCACAGTTTGGCCGATATCCACTGCACGGGCCTCAACCTCACGCCAACTACCATCGCGTTCTAATACGGTGACTGTTT
>RRZT010289863.1_pt1 | contig 20096 bp, 18 predicted proteins | sample 2165551 | NCBI WGS metagenome assembly RRZT01 (sample SAMN10456910, study PRJNA506462) | wastewater metagenome | biome: wastewater; feature: sludge; material: wastewater sludge; isolation source: wastewater sludge with Escherichia coli K12::gfp cells carrying plasmid... | place: USA: Moscow, Idaho... | reverse complement strand
GTGCGTCTCGTCTTCGCCGGCACACCGTCGGTCGCCCTGCCAGCCCTGGAGGCGCTGCTCGCGTCCCCGCATGAGATCGTGGCGGTGGTGACGCGACCGGACGCCCCCCGGGGCCGCAGCAAGCGCCCGGTGCCCAGCGAGGTCGGGGCCTTCGCCGCCGAGGCGGGGATCCCCGTCCTCACACCGCGGCACCCCCGCGAGGAGGACTTCGTCGCCGCGCTGACCGACCTGGCGCCCGACGCCTGCCCCGTCGTCGCCTACGGCGCGCTGGTTCCGCAGCGAGTCCTCGACATTCCCCGGTTCGGCTGGATCAACCTGCACTTCTCGCTGCTGCCGCGCTGGCGCGGAGCCGCGCCGGTGCAGCGCGCGATCATGGCCGGGGATGCGGAGACCGGCGCGACCACCTTCCGGCTCGTGCGCGAACTCGACGCTGGCCCGGTCTTCGATCAGGTCCGGCTTCCGCTGGCCGGCATCGAGACGTCGGGGGACGTGCTGACAGCGCTGGCGTCCACGGGGGCCGGGCTGCTCACCCGCACCCTCGACCGGCTCGCGCAGACCACACCCGTCCCCCAGCCGGAGGAGGGGGTCACGCTCGCACCCAAGGTCGACTCGGCCGACGTACGCCTGGACTGGACCGCCCCGGCGGTCACCCTCGACCGGCTGATCCGCGGCGCCAACCCCGCACCGGTGGCCTGGACCACTGTGGAGGGGGAGCGGCTCAAGGTCCTGCTCGCACGCCCGGCTGCCGACGAGGGTCTGACCCCCGGCGATCTGCGCGTGGACAAGCACCACGTCTTCGTCGGCACCGGTGAGGGGGCGCTGGAGCTCCTGACCGTCCAGGCGACGGGCAAGAGGGCGATGGCCGCCCCCGACTGGGGTCGAGGCCTGCGCACGGCGACCGCACGGCTCGTGTGATGCCGAACCGCACCCTGCGCCGTCGCCGCCCTGACCGCCCCCGCCGGATCGCCTTCCGCGTCCTGCGGGCCGTCCAGGTCGACGGGGCCTACGCCAACCTGGAGCTCGCTCGGGCCCTCGCCGGAGCCCACCTGGAGGCCCGCGACGCCGCCTTCGTCACCGAACTGGTGGCCGGAACGAGCCGTCTGGCGGGCACGTATGACGCCATCGTGGCGGCCGCCTCGGGCAGGGACCAGCTCGACCCGGCGCTCGCCGAGGTGCTCCGGCTCGGGGCACACCAACTGCTGTCCATGCGGGTCCCGCTGCACGCCGCCGTCGGCGCCACCGTCGACCTCGCGGCCGCCGAGGTGGGGGAGAAGGTCGCCGGGCTCACCAACGCGGTGTTGCGCAAGGTCGCCGCCCGCGACCTGGACGCGTGGGTTGCCGCGCTGGCGCAGGGCCGCGACGACCTGGACGCCCTCGCGTTGCGCACGCATCATCCGCGCTGGATCGCGCAGGCGTATCGGGACCTGCTCGGCGACGAGGCCGAGACCGCGCTGGCCGCCAACAACGAGGCGCCGCTGACCACGCTGGTGGTGCGTCCCGGTCTGGCCGACCGCGACGAACTCGGCGGGGAACCGACGCCCTTCTCCCCCTGGGGGGCGCGCAGGGCGGGTAACCCTGCCGAGGTCGCGGCCGTCGCCGAAGGACGCGCCGGGGTCCAGGACGAGGGAAGCCAGTTGATGGTCGCCGCACTCGCCCACGTCCCCGCCCCGGCGGGTCCCTGGCTGGACCTGTGTGCGGGTCCGGGCGGCAAGGCCGCCTTGCTCGCAGGCCTGGCGATCGGCGAGCACACCCGCCTGCTGGCCTCCGAGCGACAGCCGCATCGCGCCGCATTGGTCGCCGGTGCTCTGGGCGCCTACACGGGCGAGCACGCGCCGGTGGTCATCGCGGCGGACGGCACCCGGCCGGCCTGGCCTGCCGGGTTCTTCGCCCGCGTGATGGCCGATGTGCCCTGCACCGGGTTGGGCGCCCTGCGGAGGCGCCCCGAGGCGCGCTGGCGGCGCAGCCCGGCCGACCTCACGGCACTGGTCCCGTTGCAGCGCTCCTTGCTGGCGTCGGCGCTGGACAGCGCCTGCCCGGGAGGAGTGGTCGCCTACGTCACCTGTTCCCCCCACCCGCGGGAGACCACCGAGGTCGTCGACGCCGTGCTGAGCGGACGCGACGACGTCACCGTCGTGAATGCTCCTGCGGTGCTCGGGGTGCCGGACGCGGCGCGCGGCGACTTCGTGCAACTGTGGCCGCATCGTCACGGAACCGACGCCATGTTCTGCGCGTTGCTTCGGGTGAACGACCAGGCAGGACGCGGACGCCGGTAGAGTCGGCCGGGTGCCACACCGCATCCACCCGAGCATCCTGAACGCCAACCTGGCGAGCCTCGATGAGGAGATCCGCCGGATCCCCAGCGCCGACGCCGTCCACCTTGACGTGATGGACAACCATTTCGTCCCGAACCTCACGATCGGGCTGCCCGTCGTGGAGAGCATCCGGGCCAACCACCCGGGCACGTTCCTCGACGCGCACCTGATGATCACCGACGCCGACCGTCACGCCCCCGCCTATGCGGAGATCGGTTGTGAGTCGGTCACCTTTCACCTGGAGGCGTCCGCTGCGCCGATCCGCACCGCGCGTGCGATCCGGGCACTCGGCGCGAAGGCGTCGGTTGGCTTGCGTCCGCAGACGCCGATCGAACCGCTGGCCGACATCATCACGGAGTTCGACATGGTGCTCATCATGACGGTGGACCCAGGCTTTGGGGGGCAGAGCTTCCTGACGAGCATGTTGCCGAAGCTCCGCCGGACGCGCGACATCGTGCAGCGCTCCGGCGCCGACATCTGGATCCAGGTCGACGGTGGCGTGTCGGAGTCCACCATCGACCAATGCCTGGACGCGGGGGCCGACGTGTTCGTGGCCGGGTCTGCGGTGTTCCGGGGCGAGGACCCGGATGCGGTGGTGCGTGGCCTCCGCGATCGGCCGGGGACCCCGTGTCGTCACTGACCCGACCCGGTCGCAGCGCGGAGCCGCTGCGGACGCCGACGCCGCCCGGTGAGGCAGCGGCCTACCGGCGGCTCGCCCGGTTCGTCGGGGCGATGCTGCGCGCGATCTCGAACGAGGAGTGGGACGACGCCTCCTCGCTGCCCGTCACCGGGGGCGCGCTCGTCGTGTCGAACCATGTCAGCTACCTCGATGTGCCCGTCGTGGGCCGGTACCTGATCTGGTCGGGGCGCTGGCCCCGTTACATGGGCAAGGCCGAACTGTGGCGCATCCCCGGGCTGGGGAGGCTCGCCCGGCTGTGCCGGCAGATCCCGGTCGAACGGGGAACCGACCGCGCCAAGGACGCCCTCGTCCCCGCCTTGGCGGCCCTGGCCGCGGGCGAGGTGGTGGCGATCTATCCCGAGGGGGGCCGGACGCACGATCCCGACCTGTGGCCGCAGCGGGGACGCACGGGGGTCGCCCGGATGGCGTTGGCGACCCAGGTTCCGGTGATCCCGGTGGCGCACTGGGGAACGCACGAGATCATGCCAGGGCGCAAGCTTCGGTTCCCGCGGCTGCGGCCCAAGCGCACGATCGCGGTGGTGAGCGGCCCCGCGGTGGACCTGTCGGACCTCTACGATCGCCGCGACGAACCGGACGTGCTGCGGGTCGCGACCGATCGGATCATGGCGGCGGTCACCGGGCTGGTGGAGACGCTCCGGGGGGAGCAGGCGCCGGCCGACGTGTGGGACAACAAGCTGGGCGCCCGCGTCCCGCGCGCGTTCTGAACGGCTCGGTGGTGACGCTTAGGGCGGCCGGACGGCTGGCTAGACTCGCGGGCATGGTTTCTGTCCGGCTCACCGATCTTCGGCGTCCGGTCGTCGTGTTCACATTCAGCGGGTGGAACGACGCGGGCGACGCCGCCACGGGCGTCATCGATCACCTCAGCGAGGTGTGCGACACCGATTATGCGTTCGCCCTGGACGCCGACGACTACTACGACCTGATCGAGAACCGGCCGGTCCTGGTACGCGAAGGCAATGGGGAACGCACCGTCCAGTGGGCCACCACGGAGGTCCTCGTCGCACACCTGGCCGAGCGTGATGTGGTGCTGGTCAACGGGCCTGAGCCGAGCTTCCGTTGGCGGGCGTTCTGCGCCGCGCTGGTCTCGGCGTTTCGCTCCATCCAGCCTGAGCGCATCATCGCGATGGGCGCCATGCTGGCCGACGCGCCGCACAGCCGCGCCGTCCCGGTCTCGGAGGACGGCACCGACTACACCGGCCCGACGGGCATCGTCGGCGTCCTGGCCGCAGCCTGCGCCGACGCCGGCTTCAACGTCACCTCGCTGTGGGCCTCGGTTCCGCACTATGTCTCCGACCCGCCCAACCCGAAGGCGACGCTGGCGCTGCTGAGCCGGCTGGAAGAGTTCCTGGGCGAGCGGATCGATCCCGGGGACCTGAGCGACGCGGCCGCGGTCTGGGAGCAGCGCGTGGACGAACTGGTCGCCGACGACGACGACATCACGGACTACGTCCGCGAACTGGAGTCTCGTTACGACACCGCCGAGGCAACCGGCGAGGAGATCGCCCAGCAGTTCGAACGGTACTTGCGCCGCCGCGAAGGCTGATCGCACCCGGGACGGCCCGGGAGGCGGTCAACGGCAAGCGGTTTCGCGGGCATCGCCTATCCTTGCGGGGTGAATCCCGACCTGCGTTCCGCCCTGAATCACCGCGTCATCGTCACCGACGGCGGCATGGGGACGATGCTGCAGGGGTTCGACCTCGGCCTGGACGACTTTGCGGGCCTGGAGGGCTGTAACGAGATCCTGAACGTGACCCGTCCCGACGTGGTCGAGGCGATCCACGCCGCCTACTTCGAGGCGGGCGCGGACGCCGTGGAGACCAACACCTTCGGCGCGAACCTGTCCGCGCTGGGGGAGTACGACATCCCCGAGCGGATCGCCGAACTCGCCTTGGCGGGTGCTCAGATCGCCCGCCGTGCCGCCGACGCCGCAACCACTCCCGAGCGGCCGCGCTGGGTGCTGGGGTCCGTGGGGCCGGGCACCAAGCTGCCGAGCCTGGGCCACATTCCCTTCACGAAACTGCGCGACGCCTACGCGACGCAGGTCGGGGCCATGCTGGCGGGCGGCATCGACGCCGTGCAGATCGAAACCTGCCAGGACCTCCTACAGGTCAAGGCCGCCGTGCAGGGAGCGCGCCGCGCCATGGCGTCTCAGGGACGCGATGTGCCCGTGCTCGTCAACGTCTCCATCGAAACCAACGGCGCCATGCTGCTGGGCTCCGAGATCGGCGCCGCGCTGGCCGCCCTGGAACCCCTCGGCATCGACGTGCTCGGCCTGAACTGCTCGACCGGCCCCGCGGAGATGAGCGAGCACCTGCGCCACCTGAGCCGCTACGCCCGCATCGGCGTGGGCTGCATGCCGAACGCCGGGCTGCCGGAGCTCACCTCCGAAGGTGCCCGCTACCCGCTGGGCCCCGAGGGGTTCACGCAAGCGCTGTCCGGCTACGTGTCGGAGTTTGGTCTCGCCGTCGTCGGCGGATGCTGCGGCACGACGCCTGAGCACATCCGGCAGTTGGCGCAGGCCGTCCGCGGGCGCGAGGTACCCGCCCGCGACGTGCCGATCACCGGTTCGGGCGGCGCCACCGTGTCGAGCCTGTACTCCGAGACGCCGCTGCGTCAGGACACCTCCTACCTGAGCATCGCCGAACGCACGAATGCCAACGGTTCCAAGGCGTTCCGTGAGGCCATGCTCGCCCAGGACTGGGAGGCGTGCCTCGACATCGCCAAGGCCCAGTCCCGGGAAGGCGCCCACCTCCTCGACCTGTGCGTCGACTACGTGGGGCGCGACGGCGTGGCCGACATGCACGAACTCGCCTCCCGCATCAACACGGCCGTCACGTTGCCGGTGGTGCTGGACTCGACCGAGCCGCCCGTCATCCAGGCCGGCCTGGAGGCGTTCGCGGGGCGCTGCGTCATCAACTCGGTGAACTTCGAGGACGGGGATGGCCCCGACTCCCGGTTCCAGCGCATCATGCCGTTGGTCAAGGAGCACGGTGCGGCCGTGGTCGCCCTCACCATCGATGAGGAGGGGCAGGCCCGCACGGCGGCCTGGAAGGTGGCGGTCGCCGAGCGACTCATCACTGAACTGACCGGGACGTGGGGGATGAAGGAGTCCGACATCATCGTCGACTGCCTCACCTTCCCCATCGGCACCGGGCAGGAGGAGACCCGCCGCGACGCCATCGAGACCATCGAGGCGATCCGCACCATCACCACCGCCCACCCGCTGGTGCAGACGACCCTCGGCGTCTCCAATGTCAGCTTCGGGCTCAACCCCGCGGCGCGCATGGTGCTCAACTCGGTGTTCCTGCACGAGTGCGCCGAAGCGGGCCTCAGTTCCGCGATCGTGCACCCGTCCAAGATCGTGCCGATGGCGCGCATCCCCGAGGAGCAGCGCAAGGTCGCCCTCGATCTGGTCTATGACCGTCGCGCCGAGGAGTACGACCCGCTCGCGACGTTCCTGGAACTGTTCGAGGGCGTCACCACCACCAGCACCAAGGAGGCGCGGGCCGCCGAGCTCGCCGCGTTGCCACTCGGGGAGCGGCTGCAGCGCCGCATCGTGGACGCCGACGACAAGGGCCTCACCGACGACCTGAACGAGGCCCTCGCGCTCAAGCCGGCCCTCGGCATCGTCAACGACGATCTCCTGGCGGGCATGAAGACCGTCGGTGAGCTGTTTGGTTCTGGTCAGATGCAGTTGCCGTTCGTCCTCGCCTCGGCCGAGGTGATGAAGAAATCCGTGGCTCACCTCGAACCGCACATGGAGAAGGCCGACGGCGACGTCGGCAAGGGCACGATCGTGCTGGCGACCGTGAAGGGCGACGTCCACGACATCGGCAAGAACCTCGTCGACATCATCTTGACCAACAACGGGTACACCGTGGTGAACCTGGGCATCAAGCAGCCGGTGGGCAGCATCATCGAGGCGGCCGTCGCGCACAACGCCGACGCCATCGGCATGTCCGGGCTGCTGGTGAAGTCCACGGTGGTGATGCGGGACAACCTGGCCGAGCTCAACAAGCGCGGGCTGATCCACACGCCCGTCCTGCTGGGGGGAGCCGCGCTCACGCGCGCGTACGTCGAACAGGATCTCAACGGCATGTTCGACGGCGAGGTGCGCTACGCCCGCGACGCCTTCGAAGGACTCTCTCTCATGGACGCCGTCATGGCAGTCAAGCACGGCGACGCGGAGGCGCTGCCCGCCCCGCGCGAACGCCGGGTCAAGGCCAAGACGCGCACCGAGGACGACGAGGCCGCGCTGTTCGACACCACGCGCTCCGACGTCGCCCGCCGCGTCGACGTGCCCACGCTCCCGTTCTGGGGAAGCAGGATCGTCAAGGGCATCCAGCTGGCTGAGGTCGCCGGCTGGCTGGATCACCGGGCCACGTTCATGGGCCAATGGGGTCTGCGGGGCACCCGCGGGGGAGCGAGCTACGAAGATCTGGTGGAGAGCGAAGGCATCCCGCGGCTGCGTTCGTGGCTGGATCGGATCGCCACCGACGGGCTGGCCGAGTTCGCCGTCACGTACGGCTACTGGCCTGCACACTCCGAAGGCAACACGCTCATCGTCGGTGACCCGACCGATCCGGGCCGTGAACTGCACCGCTTCACGTTCCCCCGGCAGACCCGCGATCGCCGCCTGTGCCTGGCCGACTTCTTCCGCGACAAGGAGGAAGCCGCCGAGCTCGGCCCCGACGTCATCGCCTTCCAGCTCGTTACGATGGGGGCGCGTGTCGCCGAGGAGACGGCGGTCCTGTTCGGGGGCGACGCGTACCGCGACTACCTGGAACTGCACGGGCTGTCGGTGCAGCTCACCGAGGCGCTGGCTGAGATGTGGCACGCCCGCGTCCGGGAGGACCTGCGGCTGGGAGGCGACGCCGACGTGGACGCCATGATTCGCGATCAGGCCTACCGGGGCTCCCGCTACAGCTTCGGGTATCCGGCCTGCCCCGATCTGGGAGATCGTGCCAAGCTGGTGGCTCTGCTCGAACCAGAGCGGATCGGGGTCATGCTCAGCGAGGAGTTGCAGTTGCACCCCGAGCAGTCCACCGACGCGCTGATCGTCCATCACCCGGAGGCCAAGTACTTCAATGCCCGCTGACGCACACGCCGCCGCTCCGGCTCGCCCCCGAGACGGCGAGGCGGGCGCGGCGCCCGCGGCCCTGCTGTGGGACTTCGACGGCACGCTGGTCGACTCCGAGCCCTCCTGGCACGCCGCCGAGTCGCGCCTGGTGGCCGAACTCGGAGGGCCGCCCATCAGTCCCGAGGCCGCCCGCGAACTGGTAGGACTCGCGCTGACCGATAGCGCGCGTGCCCTCCTGCGGATCGCCGGTCGCGAGGATCTGGACGCAGCGCAGTACGCGGGAGTCCTCAACGACTACGCGCTGGAGGACATGATCCATGCCGGTGTCGCCTTGCGGCCCGGCGCGGCCGCCCTGCTGGCGGAGGCCCGCAACGCTGGCGTCCCCTGCGCGCTGGTGTCGATGTCGTTCACCTCGGTGCTGCGCCAGGTGGTCGACACCTTGCCCGCCGGGTCGTTTGCGGTCATCGTCGGGGGTGACCAGGTGACCCACGGCAAGCCGGATCCCGAGCCGTACCTGCGGGCGGCCGCCGAGCTCGGGGTCGCCCCGCTGGACTGCCTGGTGATCGAGGACTCGTTCCCGGGCACGCTCTCGTCGCAGAATGCGGGCATGCCCACGTTGGGCGTCCCGTTCGAGCAAGCCATCCAGCCTGGACCGCGACGGGCACTGGTCCCCACGCTGGAGGGGCTGACGTGGGCTGCGGCGGCCGCATTGTGGCGGGAGTTGCGCGATGCGTAGGGCGATGGCGGCGTCGGCGCTTGCGCTCGCCCTGGTGGGCTGCACGGCGGCACCCGTCGAGCCGCCGACGCCCACCCCCACGCCGTCCACGGAGCGGCCGTTCACGGTGACCACCACCGAGGTCCCGGCCACCTATGATCCGGCCGCCGCGACCACCTCCGCCGACGCCATCGTCGCCCTGAACACGTTCAGTCGGCTGATGGTGGTCCACCCGGAGGAAGCAGACCTGAAGCCGGACCTGGCCACCGACTGCCTGTACACGTCCGCGACCAGCTACGAGTGCCAGCTGCCGGTGGGCCTCACCTTCCACAACGGGCATCCGCTGACCGCCTCCGACGTGAAGTTCAGCATCGAGCGGGCCTATCGGCTCAACGTGCCCAGCAGTTCGATTCAGCTCTTCGACAGCCTGGAACGGGTCGAGGTCGTCGACGACCAGACGGTCCGGTTCGAGCTGAAGTACGCCGATACCCAGTTCGGTTACGCGCTCGCCACGCCGGCGGCGAGCATCGTGGACGAGGAGATTTATGATCCCGACGCGATCCGCCCCAACGATGCCCAGGCTGTCGGATCGGGTCCCTACGCGCTGGTGACGACCGCAGCCGATCATCTGGTCTTCGAGCGGTTCGAGGACTACAAGGGGGCGCTCACCGGTTCGATCGACGAGATCAAGCTGTCCTTCGCGGCCGATAGCGCGGCCGCCGAGCAGGACGTCATCGCCGGGGCGACCGACGTGGTCTGGCGTAGCCTCAGCGCCGCCGCCATGGAACGGCTGTCTGCGGAGATGAACGAGGGGGGCGGCGTGACCCGTTCGGGCTTCAGCCGCGTCCCGCTGCCGCAGGTCAGGCTGCAGCGCGTCCTGTTCAACCCGTCCTCGCCGTACCGGGACAACCAGGAAGTCCGGGCCGCTGTCGCCGCGGCCCTGCAGGCCGATCGCAGCGCCGCGTCCATCATCCCGCCGCAGGTCACCGGTTCGGTTGCGTCGTTCCCGGCCGGGGGCGAGGCGCAGATTCCCGACATCGGCGCGCAGCGACTGCGGCTCACGTTGGGGTTCACGTCCACCGCCCCCGGGCAGCGAGATCTGGCGGGCCTGCTGCGCGACCGGCTGGAGGAGAGCGCGGGAGTGTCGGTGCTCCTGCAGCCCGACAGCACGGATGCCGACCTGATCCTCTCCGACCGGCCCGCCTGGGTGAACACTGCGTTCGGCTGGCTGCAGCCCTACGTGGACGACACGCTTCCCGGGTCCCAAGCCAAAGTGGACGACCTGGTCCGCAACGCCCGCTCTACCTCGGACGCCGCCACCCGTGAGGCGCTGCTCGCCGAGATCCAACAACAAGCCGCGGCCGACCTCACCGTCTTGCCGCAGTCGCTGGCCGCCGAGACCATGCTGCTCGGCCCCGGCGTCACCCTTCAGGGGCAGCCGTTCGGGCCTGCCTGGCAACTCGGACTCTGGAGCCTGCGCGCGTGACCGATTCTCCTTCCACCTCGACCGGGCCGCTGCGTGAGGGCGAACGGGTGACCTTCAGCGACGCCAAGGGACGCCGTCATTCGGTGGTGCTCCGTGCGGGCGGCATGTTCCACACCACCAAGGGCGGCATCCGGCACGATGACCTGATCGGGGGCCCGGAGGGGGCGGTCGCCACCTCGGTGGGCGGCGACCAGTTCCTGGTGTTCCGCCCGCTGATGCACGACATCATGGTGTCGATGCCGCGCGAGGCCGCCGTCATCTATCCCAAGGACGCCGCCCAGATCCTCATGCAGGCCGACATCTTCCCCGGTGCTCGTGTCCTGGAGGCCGGGGTCGGCTCAGGGGCCCTGTCGATCGCGCTGCTGCGGGCGATCGGCCCCACCGGCCGGTTGTTCAGCTACGAACGCCGGCCCGAGTTCGCCGAGGTGGCCCGGCGCAACGTGCGGGCCTTCCATGGCGAGGAGCCCGAGGGCTGGCAGGTGCGGCTGGGGGACTTGGCTGAGGTGATCGGACCCGAGGAGGTCGATCGCGCCATCCTCGACATGCTCGCCCCATGGGACTGCGTGGAGGCCATCGCCGAGCGTCTGGTGCCCGGTGGCGTCCTGTGCTGCTATGTCGCCACGACCACGCAGTTGGGCCGGACCGCCGACACGTTGCGGACGCACGGCGGCTTCACCGAGCCCGTCATGCGCGAGTACACGGCCCGCGATTGGCATGCGGAGGGATTGGCGATCCGGCCTGGTCACTCCACCAGCGGCCACACCGGTTTCTTGTTGTTCGTACGGCGGCTCGCGCCCGGTGCGGTGGCGCCGAGGAAGCGGCGACGTCCCGCGCCGGGCGCCTACGGTGCGGATTATCACGGCCCGCGTCCGTCGTGGGTGCAGGCTCTTCAGACCGAGGACTGAAGCGCGTCGGCCAGCCAGTCGGGGACCCGGAACGGAATGTCGTGATGGGCGCCGATGACCTCGACCAGACGTGATTGCGTCGCGCTGACGTGGAGGGCGGTGGCTGAGCCCCGCACGCTGCGGGGCTCACAGCTGCCGTAGGCCACCAGCACGCGTCCGCGATAGTTCGCCCAACCGCGGGGCAGGACGAACCGGTTGTTCGCGGCGAGGATCGCGGCGAGGGCGTCCGGGTCGACGTGCACCGAGGTGTCGATGTAGTCGTCCATCATGGCGGCGGGGACGCCCATGCTCGTCGCCTGGAGCCGTGCGAACCAACGGTGACGGGCGAGCGGCAAGGTGGCCTTGACCATCGGATCGAGCACGGGGGCGGCAGGCAGGGGACGTGCCAGGGAACTGATGACGCTCACCGAGCGCACCGACGCCGGATGCTCGGACGCCAGATGCAAAGCCAGTTGCCCGCCCCAGGAGAACCCGGCGACAGCAGCCCCGTCGCCCAGCAGATCGGCCAGCGCCGACACCGTGGCCGCCACGCCGTCGAACGGCTCCGCGGCGCTCGCACCGTGGCCGGGAAGGTCGGGGACCAGGACCCGGCGCGTGGCGGCGAGGCGGGTGATCACCGGCGCCCACATCCATCCCGCGACGCCGGCTCCATGGAGCAGAATCACGGCGGGCGCCGTCGGCGAACCGTACGTCGCGACGAACATGATCTCAGCTTGGCATGTTGCGTCGCATTCGGGGCGTGAAGGCCGAAACCCCTCGTCAGGTTCATGTAGTGGTCCCTCGCCTGGGGACTGTTGCGGGGCCCGGCGACGGGGTAGTTTTCGAGTTTGTGAGACCCGACCCTGAGCAGATCATCGACCTCACGGTGCGTGTGGCGACCCAAACCTGGCCCCACGGGGAGGCCCAGCGACGCGCATGGTTCGAGGAGTTGGGGATGGCCCCGACGAGGGCGATCGGCTCGTGGACCCAATGGGGCGGGGGCATCCTCGGTTGGGGCGATGCGGAGATCTGCTGGTCCCGCGAGGGGGAACGCGCCGACGCCGATCTGCGGGGAGTGGGCTGGTACCTGTGGGGCGAGGAAGGCACCATGGTCGCGCTGGAGACCCTGGTTCAGGAACTGACCCGACGCCTGGGCCCGGCGACCCGCCGCGCAGGCGCGGGGTTCCCGTGGTATGAGTGGCACGTCGGGGAGCGGGTGGTCGAGTTGGGCGGTTCCTCGTTGGATCCCCGCATCCAGCTCCACATCGTGCATCAGGAGACCGACCACGAAGCCACCGAGCACCTGGTGGACGCCGCAGCCTTGTGACGTTCGGTCACCCTCGGTGACCGTGGGCGGCGCGCCGTCGCCGTGCTCAGCGTCCCTGATCGCGACGACGGCCGACGATCCAGGCCACGAGCCGCCACCCGATCAGGAACAACGCCAGCGTGACCGCTGCTACGACGATGAAGGCCACCGCCGTCCCGTCGCCCAGCAACATCCTGAACACCATGCCGCCGATCACGGTGATCGCCCACACGAACGCTCCCGACCTCACCGTTGAGCCGGACGCTTTGCGCAGGATCAACGCGATCCAGGCGATCAGCGTGCCCGCCACGAACGGGAGGGCGGTGCGGCTGATGCCGCCCAGATCGAGGACCTCCGCGTGGCTGGCCCGTCCGAGGGCGGCGAAGAGCACCACGAGGGCGAGGTCGAGCACGATCGCGAGTGAGCGGTTCACCGGAGCCTCCTACGAGCGGGCGGAGCGTTGCAGCGAGCCTAGCCCCCCGGGCGCGACCGGGCCGGAACCTGCGGGACCGGCACCCCCGTCATGCGTCAGGCGCGGCCGCGCTCGTCGACGGGCCGGTCGCGGTAGCGCGCCCAGGCGACGAGCAGCGCGTCGCGCGAGCCGCCTGGATGCTGGGAGTACCAAGCCCGAGTGAAGCGGTTGTACTCGAACTGGGGATCGATGGAGCGTTCGGTGGGTTCGCGTGTGGAGCGGTAGTGCTCCAGCGCATCGCCGAGAGTGGTGGAGCCGTCGCTGCGCGCAAAGAACTCCCGCATCGGCGCGTCGAACCGGAATCCGGGTCCGACCTGATCGGTGAACCAAGCCCGCACCGGCTGGCTGCAGCGCTGACCGGAGGGGATCACGGTCTGTGCCGTGAGGGAGCCGCTGAGCGCCGCGGTCCTGCGCTGGCGTGTGCGGGCGGGTTCGGTGGAGGGAACGCCGTCCAGGGCGTGGGCGAGTCGCTGGGTCAGCAGCGTCTTGGTGCCGGTCGTCGTGACTCCGAGGGTGCGGGCGAAGTCCACCAGTTCGTTGCGCAACCAGTACCAGCGGCGCAGTTCGGCACCGGACATGTCGGGGGACAGCGTCGGGCGCCGCTTCGGCGAGGTCACCCGACATAGCCTAGGGGTGGGCACGGCTTCCTGGTCGCGACGCGGCTCCGTGCTAGTGGCTGGCTAGAGTATGGCCAGTGATCCAAGTTTCGTTGAGCCCCGCCCTCGTGATCGGGACGGGCCTCGTGGGTGCTTCCGTGGCTCAGGCCATGACCCGTGCCGGCGTCGAGGTGCATCTGTCCGATGCTCGCTACAGCCACGCGGTGGTCGCCGCGTCCCGGGGTGCCGGGACCCTCTCCGTCTTGGATCCGTCCGCCTATCAGCTCGTGGTGGTGGCGGTGCCGCCCGCATCCTTGGCGACGGTGATCGCCGATGCGCTGGGCACCTACCCGAACGCGACCGTGACCGACGTCGGGTCCGTCAAGGGGGTCGTCCTGGGGCAGTTGCGCGCCACGGGAGTCGACCTGTCGCGCTACTGCGGCTCCCACCCGATGGCCGGATCCCAGAAGGACGGGCCACTGACCGCGTCGCCGGATCTGTTCGTGGATCGCACCTGGGTGATCACCCCGCACGACACCTCGGCGGCGCAATCGGTGCTGGTGGTGCGCCGGCTCGCAGAACTGTGCGGTGCCCGGCTGGTCACCATGGCCGCCCAGCACCACGACGAGGCGGTGGGGCAGGTCAGTCACATTCCTCAGCTCATGAGTGCGCTGGTGGCGGGGGGCTTGCTCGACGTCCCGGCCGAGCATCTGCAGCTTGCGGGCCAGGGGCTGCGTGACGTCACCCGGATCGCGGGCGGGGATCCGAAGCTGTGGCGTCAGATCATCGCCGCCAACAGCGGGGCGCTGCGGATCGAGTTGGAGGAACTGCACGAAGACCTGGGCAAGCTCATCACCGTCCTCGATGACCCGGACGCCGTCGAGGCCTTCCTGGCGCGGGGGCGGCGTGGCACGCAGGCGCTGCCTGGCAAGCATGGCAGCGCCCCGAGCGCGTGGGTCGAGGTCGTCATCGAGATCCCCGACGCCCCCGGCGCGCTGGCCCGGCTGTTCGCCGACATCGAGGCCGCCGGCGTCAACGTCGAAGACATCACGATCGAGCACGACCCGGGGCGTCCGGTCGGCATGCTGGGGGTCCACGTCGATCCGGCTGCGTCCGCGGTGCTGGCCACCGCTATGACCGACCACGGCTGGACGGTGCGCTCCTAAGGGGTGTATCGGGTCGCGGACGGGCTCCCGCCTCGCCTCCACTAGGATGAGCGGGTGCCCCGACGCCTCGTGATCGCCATTGACGGACCCAGTGGGTCCGGCAAGTCCTCGACGGCCCGGGCAGTGGCACGCGAACTGGGACTGTCCTACCTCGACACCGGTGCCATGTACCGGGCGGTCGCGGTGGCGTTCCTGGATGCCGGGGTGGATCCGGCCGATGTCCCCGGCGTCATCGCCGCTACGACGGGCGCGACCATCGATCTGTCGCTCGACCCCGATGAGCGCTGGGTCCGCGTCAACGGCCGCGATGTGACCGACGAGATCCGCGAACCTCGGGTTTCCCAGCACGTCTCCGCCGTCTCCACCGTGCCGGAGTGCCGTGCCGATCTGGTGCGGCGTCAGCGGGTTCTGATGGACCGGGATCCCCGTGGCTGCGTCGCCGAAGGACGCGACGTCACCACCGTCATCTACCCCAACGCGCCGCTGCGCATTCTGCTCACCGCCGCCCCACGGGCCCGGCTGGAGCGACGCGGCGACGAACTGGGCGATCGGGTCAGCGAGGCGCAGCTCCGCGACCAGGTGCTGCGCCGTGACGCCGATGACTCCGCCCTGGTCGACTTCACCCACGCCGCCGACGGGGTCCACCTGCTCGACACCACCCAACTCAGCCTCGACGAGGTCGTCTCCACCGTCGTCGCCCTCGCGAAGGAGATCTCGTGACCGCCAAGCCCGTTCTCGCCGTAGTCGGACGCCCCAACGTCGGCAAGTCCCAACTCGTCAACCGCATCCTGGGCCGCCGGGAGGCCGTCGTCCAGGACATGCCCGGCGTGACCCGGGACCGCGTCAGCTACGACGCCACCTGGAACGGCCGCGACTTCGTCGTCGTCGACACCGGCGGTTGGATCAGCGACGCCAAGGGCATGGCCGCCCAGATCGCCGATCAGGCCGAACTCGCGATCGGGGCCGCGGATGCCGTGCTGTTCGTCGTGGACGCCACCGTCGGTACGACCGATGAGGACGAGGCCGTCGTCAAGGTGCTGCGCCGCAGCGGCAAGCCGGTCGTGCTGGCCGCCAACAAGGTCGACGACGCCCGGCTCGAATCCGAGGCGGCCGCCATGTGGAACCTGGGGCTGGGGGAGCCGTACGCGGTCTCCGCGCTGCACGGCCGCGGTTCCGGCGACCTGTTGGACGCGATCTTGCAGGCGCTCCCGGAGGCTCCGCTAGAGCAGTTCGAAGAGGTCGGCGGCCCGACCCGGGTCGCCATCATCGGCAAGCCCAACGTCGGCAAGAGTTCCCTGCTGAACAAGCTCACCGGACGCCAGCGGGCGGTCGTCAACGATCTCGCGGGCACCACCGTCGACCCGGTCGATGAGCTGGTCGAACTCGACGGGGCCGTCTACCGGTTCATCGACACGGCGGGCATCCGGCGGCGCGTCAAGGAGGCCTCCGGGCACGAGTACTACGCGTCCCTGCGCACCCAGCAGGCCATCGAGCGGGCGCAGGTGTGCATTGTCGTCATCGACGCGTCCGAGACGATCGCCGACCAGGACCTGAAGCTGCTGACCATGGTCGAGGAGGCGGGCAAGGCGCTGGTGGTGGCCTACAACAAGTGGGACCTCACCGACGAGGAGCGCCGTCGCTACCTGGAACGGGAGGTCGAGCGCGACGTCCAGGCGTTCGCTTGGGCCCCCCACGTCAACATCTCCGCGTTGACCGGCCGTAACGTCGACAAGCTACGCAAGGCCATCGACGCCGCGCTGGAGGGCTGGGAGACGCGGATCTCCACCGGGCAGCTCAACAGCTTCTTGGGGCGTGTCGCCGCGTCGCATCCGCACCCGGTCCGCGGTGGCAAGCAGCCACGCATCCTGTTCGGCACGCAGGCTCACAACTGCCCGCCCACGTTCGCGCTGTTCACCACCGGCGGCCTGGATCCGCAGTACACCCGGTTCGTGGAGCGACGGCTGCGCGAGGAGTTCGGGTTCGTCGGCACCCCGATCAACATCGAGGTCCGCGCTCGCCAGAAGCGCGCCAACCGCTGACGAGGGGCGGGGGAGGCGTCCGCGCTGAGGTAGGTTGCCGACATGTCTCGCCCGCTGCCCGCGACGCCGTTCCTCGCCCTTGATCTGCCCGTGCTTGATGCGAACATCGAGCGGGTCGCCGACTGGGCTGCCGAGCGTGGGCTGGCGTTGCGGCCGCATGTGAAGACCCACAAGAGCCCAGAAATCGGTCACCGGCAGTCCGAGGCGGGCGCGTCCGGGATCACGGTGGCGACCATCGGGGAGGCTGAGGTCTTCGCCCAGGCCGGATTCGACGACGTCTTCATCGCCTACCCGGTGTGGTTGGACGCCGAGCGCGCGTCCCGGCTGCGGCGGCTGGCGGCCGAGGGGACGGTCCGGGTCGGGTTCGACTCCCTCGAGGCCGCCCGCAGGCTGGCCGAGGTGGGCGTGGAGGGGATCGTCGAGGTCGACTCGGGTCATCACCGCTCTGGCGTCCTGCCCGATGAGTCGGGGGAACTGGCCGCGCAGGCGGCTGACGCCGGGCTCGTGGTGGCCGGTGTGTTCACGTTCCCGGGGCACAGCTACGGCCCGGAAGCCCGGATCGGCGCCGCCGCGCAGGAGGCGTCCGCGTTGCGGGTGGCGTCCGCGGCGATGACTGCTGCCGGGATCGTGCCGCGGATCATCAGCGGGGGGTCGACCCCGAGTCTGGCCGCGACCGGGGAGGGCCTCACCGAGACGCGGCCGGGCGTGTACGTGTTCAACGATGCCCAGCAGTGGGAACTCGGCGCCTGCGTCCCGGAGCAGATCGCGCTGACGTGCCATGCGACCGTCGTCAGCCACGCGGGCGGGCGTCTCGTGTTGGATGCGGGCTCCAAGGTGCTGGGCGCTGACAAGGCGGCCTGGGCGTCCGGGTTCGGCCGGCTCTTGGACCACCCGCAGGCCCGCATCGTCCTTCTCTCCGAGCATCACGCGGTGGCCGATCTCGACGGGGAGCCGCTGCCGCCGTTGGGGTCGACCGTCCGGGTGGTGCCCAATCACGCGTGCAACGCTGTCAACCTGGTCGATGAGTTCACCGTGTTGTCGCAGGGTCGCCTGGTCGGCCGCTGGGACGTCGCCGCCCGCGGCATGAACGCGTGAGGTCGACCGCATCCCCGGCCGCGCTCGCGTCCCCTGCAGGAGTGGGGGACCTGGGGCGGGCTCGGCCTGGCGCTGCTCTCCGCCGCGGCGTTCGCGACGTCGGGGACGTTCGCCAAACCGCTGCTGGCTTCGGGCTGGTCACCGGCCGCCGCCGTGATCGTGCGGCTGGGCGTCGCCGCGCTGATCCTCGCGGTGCCCGCCGCCGTCGCCCTGCGGGGCCGCTGGGGGCTGCTCCAGGAGCGTTGGCGTCCGATCGTGCTGTATGGCCTGTTCGGCGGGGCGATGGTGCAGGTGGCCTACTTCAACGCGATCCGCTACATCGACATCGGGATCGCGTTGCTGGTGGAGTACCTCGGCGTGATCTGGGTGGTGCTGTGGGGCTGGGCGCGCACGCGTCGGCGTCCGGCCACGCTGACGCTGCTGGGGATGCTCGTCGCGATCGCCGGGCTGGCCGTGGTGCTCAACCCGGGCGATCTGGCAGGCGTGGATCCGCGCGGCCTGGCGTGGGCGTGCCTGGCCGCCTTCGGGATGGCGGTGTACTTCATCACCTCCGCCGAAACCCCCGGCATCCCGCCGGTGGCGTTCGTGTCCGCGGGGCTTGGCGTCGGCGCGGTGGCCCTCACGGTCGCCGGGCTGGTGGGCCTGATGCCGCTGACTGCCTCGACGGCCGACGTGGTCGCCTTCGGCGGCACCTGGCCGTGGTGGCTGCCCCTGGTAGAGCTGGGCCTGGTCGCCGCCGCCCTGGCCTACCTGCTCGGCTTCGTGGCCGCCCGCTCGCTGGGTTCGACGGTGGCCAGCTTCGTAGGCCTGACCGAGGTGGTCTTCGCGGTCGCCTGGGCCTGGCTGCTGCTCGCCGAACTTCCCACCCCGGTGCAGTTGGTCGGTGGTGTGATCCTGCTGCTCGGCGTCGCCGCCGTCCAAGCAGGCACCGCCCGCCCCCTCCCCGCCGAGGACACCCCTCCCCGCCGAGGACTGAAGATTGGCTCGCCGGGGACTGAGGCAAACACCGTCGAGGACTGAGCCTGAGACCGCCGAGGACTGACCTTCCCTGCGCCGAGGACTGAGGATTGGCCCGCCGAGGACTGAGGTTGGGGGCGCCCAGGACTGAGGGTCTGGGCGTCGAAGACTGAGGTTGGACCGGCAGAGGCGTGAGATCCCCGCGTCGGACCAGCGGGCGGCGGTGGCGCGGGCGAATCAGGCGGGCAGGTGACCGGTCACGAGGAAGATGTCGTGGACGTAGTCGACGCCGTCCTTGGCCTTGGTGCGCTGGCCCGCGGTGCGATCAGCCAACTCCTCGAAGCCGAGGGCCGCCAGCTTCGCCAACAGGTCGGCGCGGTCGATCCCGTGGTGTCCGCCGAAGCCCTCGCCGTGGTAGCGGTTCTCGGGGTCGGGATCCAGATCCACCAACGCCACCCACCCGCCAGGGTTCAGGCTGGCGCGCAGGTTCGCGAGCAGCCCGTCGAGATCCCCGACGTGGTGCAGCACCATGGACGCCAGGACCAGATCGACCGGTTCCGCCGCCGGCACCTTGGTGAGATCCCACCGCTGGACGTCGAGCCGTCCGTCCTGTGTCGCCGCCCGTTCGCGGGCGACCTCCAGCATGCCGGGGGAGACGTCCGTCAGCAGGACGTGCGCCAGACGCGGGGCCAGTTCTGAACCGAGCAGCCCCGTCCCCGCTCCGATCTCCAGTGCCCGCCACTGTGCGTCCAGCGGGACTGTCTCGGTGATCGCTTCGGCGATCTGGTGCGTGAAGGCAACCTTCTCGGGGGTGTCCCACTCGCGGGCGCGCTCGTTGAAGAAGTCCGCCGGATCCACGTAGGCGTGATCCCTGTCGTGATGCGCGTGATCGTTACCATGGTGGTGGGCCGGGTGACCACCCGAATGGTGGTGGGTCACTGCGTCATCCTGAGGCATGAGGCCATCTTGGCACGCGTCCCGATCCGCACGGCTGCGGGAGGGTGACTGGGCCTGACGTGGCACGTCGATGCGACAATCTAGCCTGTGTCCGTGTATGCTCATCCGTCGGTGGCGGTTGTGAAACTGTTGCCCGTCGGGACGCCCTATCTCCCTCGTTCACTGCGAGGTCAGCAGAGTCGTCGCGATAGTTCGGGATGTGGCGCAGCTTGGTAGCGCACTTGACTGGGGGTCAAGGGGTTTACCCCGCTCTGATCGGCCCGAACAACTGAAAATCGATGCCACGGGATGTGGCGCAGCTTGGTAGCGCACCTGACTGGGGGTCAGGGGG
>RRZT011160040.1_pt1 | contig 20101 bp, 13 predicted proteins | sample 2165551 | NCBI WGS metagenome assembly RRZT01 (sample SAMN10456910, study PRJNA506462) | wastewater metagenome | biome: wastewater; feature: sludge; material: wastewater sludge; isolation source: wastewater sludge with Escherichia coli K12::gfp cells carrying plasmid... | place: USA: Moscow, Idaho... | reverse complement strand
GGTGTTCATCACCTCGACGTTGTTCTGGTAGGAACGCGAGGCGGAGATCATGTTGACCATCTCCTCCACCGGATTGACGTTGCTGAAGGTCACATAGCCCTCGGCATCGGCATTCGGGTGGGCGGGGTCGTGGATGCGGCGGCCCGGCGTGTCGTCCTCGCGCACCGCCGAGACCTTGACGCCGACGCTGCTGGCGTCGTCGCTCATCGGCAGGGTCTGGAAGACCACCTGGCGGGCCTTGAAGCTCTTGCCGTCCGGGCCGGCCGCGGTGTCGGCATTGGCGAGATTGGACGAGACGGTGTTGAGCCGCTGGCTCTGCGCGCTGACCGCGCTGCCGGAGACATGGAAGATCCTGAGCAGAGACATCATTGCCCCTTGATGGCATCGAGCATGGTGCGCACGCTGCCGTTGATGAAGCGCAGCGAGGCCTCGTACTTGACCGCGTTGTCGGCGAAGCTGGCACGCTCACGGTCCATGTCGACGGAGTTGCCGTCGAGATTGGTCTGGCTCGGCCGTGCGTACAGCAGCGAGGCCTCACGTGTGGCGGGCAGCTGGCCGATACCGAGGTGTCGCTCGCTGGTGCCGGCCATCGCCACCGCAGGCACCGTGGAGCCGCCGGTGGCCTGACGCAGCGCGGTGGCGAAGTCGAGATCGCGCGCCTGGTAGCCGGGCGTGTCGGCATTGGCGATGTTGCTCGCGATCAGCCGCTGGCGCTCGGCGCGCAGCAGCAGGGCCTGGGACTGGAAGCCCAGCGAGCTGTCGAGACGGTTCAGCATGACATCCTCGGCATCGGGGTCGGGGGTCGGGGTTCGGGGATCTGGCGGCATTCTTGATGCCCCCCCGGGACCGCGCTCACCGGAAAAGGCCGACGCGTGCGCCCCATCTTGGGCACTGGAACGCCCGGGGCGCAACCTACAGTGGCGTGTCATGATCGAGTCACCGTCCCCCTCTGCTGCCCTCGCTGCGCCTCGGCCTGCACCGTCTGCCCGGTGCACCGCGCCACGCCTGGCTCTGGCCGGGGCACGGACGCTCGCAGCGGTGGCCTTGCTGATGCAGGCGCTGGCGCTGCCTGCGCACGCCGACGCACCGACGCCGATTCCCATGCAGCAGCTGATGGAACTGGCACGCGGCGGCGCCGCCGCGCTGCCCGCCGACGCCCGCATCGAGATCGAGCCCGGACAGCTCGATCCGCGCCTGAAGCTGACGCCATGCCGGCGCATCGAACCCTATCTGCCGACCGGCTCGACCGCCTGGGGCCGCACCCGCGTGGGCCTGCGCTGCACCGATGGCCCGGTCAACTGGAACGTCTTCCTGCCAGTGACCGTGCGGGTCTGGAGTCCGGCGGTGGTGAACGCCGGACCGCTGCAGGCCGGCGCCGAGATCCGTGCCGAGGACCTGCAGATCCGCGAGGTCGACATCGCCAGCGCCGCAGCGCCGGTGTTCCGCGATCCGCAGCTGCTGGTCGGACGGCTGCTCGCCGCCACGCTGCCGCCCGGCACCCCGCTGCGCCCGCATCACCTGCGCGTGCGCCAGTGGTTCGCTGCCGGCGAGACGGTCACGCTGGTCTATGTGGGCGAAGGCTTCTCGGCCAGCACCGAGGCCCAGGCCCTGTCGAACGGCCTGGACGGACAGGCGGTCCGGGTGCGCACCCCTTCCGGCAAGATCGTGACCGGGCGACCTGTCGGCGAGCGTCGCGTCGAGGTGCGCTCATGAGCCGCAAGATCCGCCGTGATGCCGAACGGGACGGGCTGCCCTGGCTTGCGGAACCCGGGATGGCCCACGGACCCGAAGTGCATCTTCACGCAGATTTGATACACAAGCAGATACAACTTCTCCACGCTCCGGCTAAAGTGACCGGCGGGCAGACCGATACCCAACTTGACACAGAGGTTGCGAGAATTCGGTCACACGCCACGACACAGGGGTTGTGTTCTGGCGGTCGAATGCTCGACACCCGGAACAAGGACCACCCAAGGTCTGCAGGAGTACGTGATGAAGATCGGCAACAGCAATCCCCTGAACACCCCGGCGCCAGCCCTGGCGGCGGTCAATCCAACGGCCCCGCCCGTCCGGCAGGAGGCCGCACCGCGTGATGCCACGCCTCCGGCTCCGACCAGCGGCACGCCGGCCGATGCCGCGGACAGCAGCACCAACGTGCAGATGTCCGAGACCAGCGCCGCGCTGCGCGAGGGCGGCATGGCCGACGCGAATGCGGAGTTCGACACCGAGAAGGTGCAGCGCATGCGCCAGGCCATTTCCGACGGTGTCTACCGCATCAATGCGGAAGCCATCGCCGACAAGCTGCTGGCCAATGCCCAGGATCTGCTGGGCCAGATCGGAACCGGTCGCTGAGGACAGGGCGCCCTGCCCGCTCGCCGCGGCGACCGCCAACGCGAGACCCCGTCGACCATGAACTCTTCACGACACACCCCGCCTCCTGCCGCGAACGCCCTGTCACCCGAAGCGCTGATGGGCCGCCTCGAGCGCGAGATCGCGCTGCTCGAGCATGCGCTGAGGCTTCAGGACCATGTGCGCATCGAGCCGCAGGCCCGGCGCCTGCATGAACTGCTGGCCTGCACGATGGACACGCTGACCCCGGCGGCCCGTCAGGGCCGGCTGTCGACAGCGATGCGCGACCGGCTGAGCCAGGCCTCGGGCCGTGTGCGCGAAGCCTTGGCGCGCCTGCAGCGCAGCCGTGCGCCGGTCGACCGGGCGGTGGCGGTGCTGGCCGGCGAGGAACAGGATCCGGTCCGACGCAGCTACAGCGCCTGAGCCAGAGGCCGGGTCGTCACAGGAAGCGACGGGAAGTCAGCGCGCAACGGCCTGCAGCAGGCCGAGCGAGGCCCGCACCACCTCGCCGATCAGCAAGGCGTCGACCGGCTGGCTGTAGCGGAACTTCAGGATGCGCATGCCCCGGCCGACGCCGTCGAGCTGGGGAAAGCGCGTCATCAGCTCCGCCCCGTTGAGCACCTGCAGATGCGCCTGGCCCTTGTGCAGCGCCATCGCCATCAGGTTGCTGCCGCGATACAGGAACATCAGATTGCCCCAGCGCACCGTCTGGGCCAGATCAGGCTCGGCAGCGATCACCGCCTGCTGGATCGCGGTTGCCGTCGCGACTTGCGCAGGCGGCAGCATGTCGAAGAAGTTGGCCACCAGTGCGGCGGGCCGGACAAGATGTCGCATGGAGGAATTCCGTCGCGGCGGAATGTCTGGGGGAGCGGATGCGCCTCGTCCGTGGTGCCGCGATGCGGCAGGGTTTCACGCCCGACCCGCATTGACGGGATAGGACGAACAGCCGTTCGATGTTAGCAAAGCGCCCCGGAAACGGACCGGGGCAATCCCCCATGGGCGCTCAGGTGCGCGGCAGCGTGACGCCGGTCTGGCCCTGGTACTTGCCGCCGCGGTCTCGGTAGCTGGTCTCGCAGATCTCGTCGGACTCGAAGAACAGCACCTGCGCGCAGCCCTCGCCGGCGTAGATCTTGGCCGGCAGCGGCGTGGTGTTGGAGAACTCCAGCGTCACATAGCCTTCCCACTCGGGCTCGAAGGGCGTGACGTTGACGATGATGCCGCAGCGCGCGTAGGTGCTCTTTCCCAGACAGACAGTCAGCACGCTGCGCGGAATGCGGAAATACTCGACCGTGCGTGCCAGCGCGAAGCTGTTGGGCGGAATGATGCAGACCTCGCCCTTGAAGTCGACGAAGCTCTTCTCGTCGAAGTTCTTCGGGTCGACCACCGTGGAATGCACGTTGGTGAAGATCTTGAACTCGTCGGCGCAGCGGATGTCGTAGCCGTAGCTCGAGGTGCCGTAGCTGACGATCTTGTGGCCGTCCGGAGCGAAGCGCACCTGGGACGGCTCGAACGGCTCGATCATGCCGTGCTGATCCGCCATGCGGCGGATCCACTTGTCGCTCTTGATGCTCATGCTGCGGAAGGACGTGTCTGGAGGAAAGGCGGGATTCTAAGCGCCTGCGGCCCCGGGAAAACACGGATCCCCACAGGGAATCCCCCGCTCAGGTTTGCCGCACGGCCGCCGATGCATCCAGTCGATGCGGCCTTTCCCGGGCCGCATGCCGCCGAAGTTGCAGAGGTACCGCAGTGGCCTGGATTCCGAAGAAGCGTCGCCCCTCCCGCCCGCAGGGCAGCAGCAGCCCGGACGCTCCGGTCATGCCCGCCGCGCCCGTCATGCGCCGGCGGCTCGAGCCACGGGTCATGTTCGACGCGGCAGCCCTGCTCACCGCCGAACAGGTGCTGTCGGCAGAGACGGCTGCGCCGCCGCCGCCGAGCCTGGCCACCGACGAAGCGCTGCTGGCCGCCCTGGACGCGGCCTCCACCGAAGTCGCCACGCCAGCCCCCAGCCCGACGCAGATCGCCTTCGTGTCCTCGACGCTCCAGGATGCGCAGGGGCTGGCCGCCAGCCTGGGGCCGCAGGTCGAGGTGGTGATGCTCGACCCGGCCCGCGACAGCCTGACGCAGATCCGCGACACGCTCGACGGGCGCCAGGATGTGACCGCGCTGCACCTCTTCACCCATGGCAGCAGCGGCAGCCTCGACCTCGGCGGCAGCGTGCTCGATCCGCTGTCCGCCGGCTTCGACGCGCAGCGCCCGCTGCTGGCCGAGATCGGCACCCATCTGGCCGCGGGCGCCGACCTGCTGGTCTACGGCTGCGACTTCGGCCAGGGCGAGCGCGGCCAGGCGGCGATGCAGGCACTGTCGCAGGCGCTCGGCGGCGCGGATGTGGCCGCTTCGGTCGACGCCACCGGCGCCAGCACGCTGGGCGGCGACTGGACGCTGGAGGCCCGGACCGGCTCGATCGAGACGGCGGCGCTGGCCGCCGACGGCTGGAGCGGCCTGCTGACCACCTTCCACGCCAACGAGCGCGAGAGCCTCACCATCACGCTGTCCCAGTACCAGGGCCTGCTGGGCACGATCATGGACATCGTCAGCAGCGAGTCCTACAGCGCCACCGGTCTGCCGACCGGCCTGTCGATCAACAGCAGCACCGGCACGATCAGCGGCACCGTCTCGGCGCTGGCGCTGGAGAACCATGGCAACGATCCGACCTTCGATGTGGTGGTCACCAAGAGCTACCGGCTGCTCGATCTGCCGCTGGTGACACTGACCCGGCAGGCGGCCTTCGTCATCGAGGTGGCCGATGCCGCGCCGGCGGTCAGCGCCCCGTCGGCGACCCAGACGCTGGCAGAGGACGGCAGCCTGGGCTTCAGCAGCGCCGCGGGCAACGCCATCAGCGTCTCCGACCCGGACGACAGCTCGCTGACGGTCACGCTGGGCGTCGCACACGGCACGCTGAGCCTCTCGGGCACCACGGACCTGAGCTTTTCCAGCGGCGACGGCAGCGCCGACCGCACGATGACGCTCAGCGGCAGCAGCAGCGCGATCAACGCCGCGCTGCAGGGCCTGACCTACCAGCCGGACCGCGACTACAACGGCAGCGATACCCTGAGCGTCAGCGCCAGCGACGGCGACACCACCCGCAGCGGCAGCATCACCCTGAGCATCGGCGCCCAGCCCGACGGCGCGAACGACACGCTGCGGGTGCTGGTCAACACGCCCACGCTGGTGAGCCCGCTGCTGAACGACGGCTTCGAGGATCCCTCGGCCTCGATCGTCTCGGTCGGTGCGGCCTCGCACGGCACGGTGCTGCTGGCGCCGGGCGGGCTGGTGAGCTACACGCCCTTCCTCGGCTACACCGGCAGCGACAGTTTCACCTACACCGTCTCGGCCGGGGGCGCGACGGAAACCGCGACCGTGAACGTGACGGTCGCGTTCAACACTCCGCCGATCGCGGTGGCCGACGTGCTGACGGTCAACGAGGACGGCTCGGCCACGCTCGATGTGCGCCTGAACGACATCGATCTCGACGGCCAGGCGCTGAGCGTCACCAGCGCCACCGCCAGCCACGGCAGCGTGACCCTCAACCCCGACGGCACGCTGACCTATGTGCCGGCGGCGAACTACCACGGCATCGACAGCATCAGCTACACCCTTTCCGACGGCGCCGGCGGCAGCGCCTCGTCGGTGGTGGCGGTCACCGTGCTGCCGCAGATCGACCTGCCGACGCTCACGCTGCCCACGCTGACGCTGCTGGCCGAGGACACGCCGCTGCTGTTCGCGCAGGTCGGCGGCACCGCGATCAGCGTCGGCGACATCGACGGCGACCTGCTGCAGGTGCGCCTGCGCGTGCCCGACGGGCTGTTGACCCTGGGCAGCACCACGAACGTGACGCTCGAGAACGGCTCGAACAACGTCAGCTCGGACATCACGATCCAGGGCCTGGTGGCCCACATCAATGCCGCGCTGAACGGGCTGGTCTGGCAGCCGGGACGCGACCACAACGGCTCGGTCACGCTCACGATCGACCTCGGTCCGGTCAGCCTGCCGCTGGCGGTCACCGCGACGCTGCCGATCGGCATCGCCGCGGTCGCCGACATCGTCGACGACCATGTGCACACCCTGCCCGGCCAGGCGGTCAGCTTCAACGTGCTGGCCAACGACAGCTTCGAGAACAGCGGCCGGGTGGTGAGCGGCTACACCGTGCCGGCGCATGGTTCGGTCACGATCGCCGCGGACGGCAGCGCGCTCTACACGCCCGCCCCTGGCTACACCGGAACCGACAGCTTCCAGTACACCGTCACCTCCAACGGCACGACCGAGACCGCCACCGTGACCCTCAGCGTCACCGCGGTCAACCAGGCGCCGGTGCTGACGCTGCCGGCCTCGCAGTTCCTGGCGGAGGACAGCACGCTGGCGCTGACCGGCCTGTCGGTGGCCGACAGCGATGGCGATGCGCTGACGCTGGCGCTCGAGGTGGCGCACGGCCGGCTGGTGCTGGGCAGCAGCGCCGGCCTGGGCTTCATCGAGGGCGACGGCAGCGGCAGCGCGCGGCTGGTGTTCTCCGGCAGCGCCGCCGCGATCAATGCCGCGCTGGCCACGCTCGAATACCGGCCGGACGCCGACTATCACGGCGCCGACACGCTGACGCTGAGCCTGGACGACGGCGCGCTGTCGCATGCCGGCAGCGTCGCGCTGACCGTCACCCCGGTCACCGACGGCAGCGGCGAGGCCCTGCAGGCGCTGGGCCCCCTGCCGGTGATCTTCGACCCGCTGGCCGACGATGCCTTCGAGAACGCGGGCGCCACCGTCGTCTCGGTCTCCGGCGCCAGCCACGGCACGGTGGTGCTGGGCGTCGACGGCCGCATCACCTACACCGCGCTGCCGCTCCACACCGGCAGCGACAGCTTCAGCTACACCGTGCGCTCCGGCGGCGCCGACGAGGTGGTGACGGTCACGGTGAACGTGGCCACCAACCTCGCGCCGACCGCCGGCCTGCTGGCCGATGTGCAGGCGCTGGCCGGCGCCACCGTGTCGATCGCCACCGCCAGCGCCTTCAACGACGGCAATCTGCTCACGCACGGCGACCGGCTGAGCTTCTCCGCCACCGGCCTGCCCACCGGCCTGGTGATCGACGCGGCGACCGGGCTGATCTCCGGCACGCTGGCCGACGACAGCTTCCTGCTCGGCGGCACCGGCGTGGTGCCGATCCTGGTCACCGCGACCGATCTGTCGGGCGCCAGCACCAGCACCGCGCTGCGGCTGCTGGTCAGCAATGCGCTGCCGGTCGCGGTGGCCGACCTGGCCAGCGTGAACGAGGACGGCCAGGTCGTCATCGACGTGCTGGCCAACGACCAGGATCCCAACGGCGGCACGCTGAGCGTGTCCAGCGCCTCGGCGCTGCACGGCCAGGTCGATCTGCTGCCCGACGGCACGCTGCGCTACACGCCGGACCCCGATTTCGTCGGGGCCGATGTCATCACCTATGCGGTCGTCGACGGCCAGGGCGGCAGCGCCACCGCGACTGCCAGCGTGACGGTGAATGCGCTGAACGACCTGCCGACGATCCGGCTGCCCGCGCTGACGCCGTTTGCCGAGGACACGCCGCTGGTCTTCGCCAGCGTCAACGGCACCCGCATCGAGATCGGCGATGTCGATGGCGGCATCGTCGAGCTGCACCTCGACGTGCCCGAAGGCACGCTGACGCTGGGCTCGACCGCCGGCATCACCTTCCTCGACGGCACGGCCGACGGCAGCGGTTCGCTGCGACTGCGCGGCAGCGTCGGCGACATCGACGCGGCCCTCGACGGCCTGATCTACACGCCGGGGCCCGACTACAACGGCTCGCTCACGCTGGGCCTGCGCCTGACCGACGGCCTGATCGGCACGCCGGTCATCAGCACCGCGCTGCTGAACATCGCGCCGGTGGCCGACATCGTCGACGACCAGGCCACCACCACCGCCGGCACCGCGGTCGCCTTCAACCTGCTGACCAACGACAGCTTCGAGAATGCGGCGCGCGTGGTCAGCGGCCACAGCACGCCGGCGCACGGCACGGTCACGATCTCCGCCAGCGGCCAGGCCCTCTACACCCCGACGGCCGGATTCATCGGCACCGACAGCTTCCAGTACACCGTCACCTCCAGCGGCACCACCGAGACCGCCACCGTCACGGTCGTCGTCTCGGCCGCGCCCAACCAGCCGCCCCAGGCGGTGAACGACATCGCCAGCACGCCCGAGGACACGCCGGTCACGATCGATGTGCTGGCCAACGACAACGACCCGAACGGCGACCCGCTCAGCGTGACCGCCGCCAGCGTCGACCGTGGCCAGGTCGCGATCCAGCCCGACGGCCGCCTGCTCTACACCCCGCCGGCGGACTTCAGCGGCACCGCGACGATCAGCTACACCGTGGCCGATCCGGACGGTGCCACGCGCAGCGCCACCGTGACCGTCACCATCACCCCGGTCAACGACGCCCCGGTCAGCGCCGCGCCGGCCGGCAATCTCTCCGGTAGCGACGGCAATGCAGTCTCGCTCGACGCTTCAGCCTTCTTCTCCGATCCGGATGGCGATGCACTGAGCTATTCGGCCTCCGGCCTGCCCCCGGGCCTGAGCATCGACCCCGCCACCGGCCTGATCACCGGCCTGATCACCGGCACCATCGCCTCCAGCGCCGCGGCTTCCGGCCCCTACGCGGTCACCCTCACCGCCACCGACCCCAGCGGCGCCACCGTCTCGCAGAGCTTCACCTGGGCGATCAGCAACACCGCACCGGTCGCTGTCAACGACAGCGCCACCACCGCCGAGGACACGGCCGTCACCATTGCGGTGCTGGCCAATGACAGCGATCCTGACGGCGATGCGCTCAGTGTCATCTCGGCTTCCGCCGCACACGGCTCGGTCGTCATCAACCCCGACGGCTCGCTGCGCTACACGCCCGACGCCGACTTCTCCGGCACCGACACCCTCGTCTACCGCCTGCGCGATGCCGACGGCGCAGAGAGCACCGCCGTCGTCTCCATCACCGTCGCCCCGGCCAACGACGCGCCCGACGCCTCGCCGCTGCCCGACCGCTCCGCCCAGGCCGGCTCCGCACAGAACATCGACCTCTCGTCCTTCTTCTCCGACCTCGACGGCGACACGCTGACTTACACCGCCTCCGGCCTGCCTCCGGGCCTCGTGCTCGATCCCGCCACCGGCCGCCTCTCCGGCACCCTCTCCTTCTCCGCCGACACCGCCTCGCCCTACACCGTCACCCTCACCGCCACCGACCCCGGTGGCGCCGCCGTCTCGCGCACCTTCTCCTGGCTGATCTCCGCCGCACCGCCCGCCGCTGCCGACGACCTCGCCGCCACCACCGAGGACACGCCCGTCACCATCGCCGCACTCGCCAACGATGCGGCCGGCGCGGCCATCGACCCCGCCTCGCTCGTCGCCACCCACGGCAGCGCCATGCTGCTGCCCGACGGCTCCATCCGCTTCACCCCGGCCGCCGACTTCAGCGGCCAGGCCTCCGTCGCCTACACCGTCACCACCCCGGACGGCCGCACCGGCCAGGCCGTCGTCACCATCGACGTCAGCCCGGTCGACGACGCCCCGGTCGCCTCCCCGCCCATCCCGACGATGAGCGGCAGTGACGGCCAGGCCGGCGTCTCGCTCGACGCCGCCGCCTTCTTCTCCGATCCGGATGGCGATGCGCTCACCTACGCCGCCACCGGTCTGCCCCCGGGCCTGAGCCTCGACCCCGCCACCGGCCTGATCACCGGAACCATCGCTTCCAGCGCTTCCGCTTCCGGCCCCTACGCGGTCGTCATCACCGCCACCGACCCCAGCGGTCGCTCCGATCAGGCCGGCTTCTCATGGTCGGTCGCCAATCCCGGCCCAGTGGCCGCGGACGATGGCGACACGACCCCGGACGGCACGCCGCTGGCGCGCACTGCGGCCGCAGGCGTGCTGGCCAACGATGCCGACCCGGATGGCGATTCGCTGCAGGTCGGCGCGATCGGTGGCGACAGCGCCCGCGTCGGTCAGCCGGTCGGCGGCTCGCAGGGCGGCCTGTTCACGATCGAGGCCGACGGCAGCTACCGCTTCGACAGCGCCGGCGACTTCACCGACCTGCGGGCCGGCGAGACGCGCACGACCTCGGTGCAGTACCGGGTCGACGATGGCCAGGGCGGCAGCGCCACCACCACGCTGACGATCGTGGTGAACGGCATCGACGATGCCCCGCAGGCGCAGGCCGAGTCGGTGTCCACCACCGAGGACCAGCCGCTGCAGGGCCGGCTGCTGGCCACCGACCCGGAGGGCGATGCGCTGTTCTTCGCGGTCGAGCCCGGCGCCGGCCCGCAGCATGGCTCGCTGCAGATCGACCCGGATGGCCGCTTCACCTATGTGCCCGATCCGGACTACAGCGGCAGCGACCAGTTCAGCTACCGGGTCAGCGACGGCCAGGGCAACAGCAGCATCGCCACGGTGACGATCGCGATCGCGGCGGTGAATGACACGCCCCGGACCAGCGACATCACCGTGACCTCACCGGAGGACACCGCGCTGAGCGGCCTGATCGCCGCCAGCGATCCCGAAAGCGAGCCGCTGGTCTTCGCGGGCACGCCCGTCGTCGCGCCCGCCAACGGCAGCGTCAGCATCGCGCCCGACGGCAGCTTCACCTACACGCCGGCTGCCGACTTCAGCGGCACCGACAGCTTCAGCTACCAGGTCACCGACGCCTCGGGAGCCAGCCGCGTCGGCACGGTCACGGTGATCGTGGCCCCGGTCGACGATGCGCCGCGTCCGACCGGCACGCCGCTGGCCAGCACCCGCGAGGGCGAGCCGGTCGGCGGCCAGATCAGCGTCATCGATCCGGACGGCGGCGCAGTCCGCTTCGATCCGCAGCCGGTCAGCGGTCCGACCGGGGGCAGCGTCATCCTCGAGCCGGACGGACGCTTCACCTACACGCCCGCGCCCGGCTTCAGCGGCAGCGACCGCTTCGACTATCTGGCCACCGACCCGAGCGGCCTGACGGTGACCGGCACGGTCGAGATCGTGGTCGAGCCCGTCAACCAGGCCCCGGTGCTGGCCGAGCCGCTGCCCGACCGCGAGGCCCGCGAAGGCGATGCGCTCAGCGTGCCGGCCGGTGCCGGCTTTTCCGACCGGGCAGGCGCGCCGCTGAGCTTCAGCGCCACCGGCCTGCCCCCGGGCCTGAGCATCGATGCGGCCACCGGCACGATCAGCGGCACGATCGCGGCCGGAGCAGCGGCACAGGACGGCGGCCGCTTCCTCATCGCGGTCACCGCCGACGATGGCGACGGGGGACGCACCCGGGCCGACTTCGTGCTGCTGGTGCAGCCTGCACTGGCCACGGAGCCAGCCCCCCCGGCGACGATCACGCCGCCCCAGGCCGAACCCGCAGCACCGGATCCGGTCGCCGCCGTGCCGGAAAGCCCGGCGCCAGCCGACCCGGTCATCGCACCGGCCCCCACCCCGGCCCCGGCCGTGGCAGAGGCGCCTCAACCCGGCACCGGTCTGGGCAACGAGATCGCACGGGCCCTGGCGCTGGACGAGATGACACCGGAGTTCGAGCCGGTCTCGCTGGTGCTCAACGAGGCGGTCAACCAGGTGCGCTCGCTCGAGGGTGCCGGCGAAATCTCCGCCGAGGCGCCGATGCAGTCGGTGATCGGCCGGGCCGACCGCATCGGCTCGGCTGGCCAGCTCGACAGCTCGGCGCCGCTGATGCAGCAGGCCACCGCGACGCCCACCAGCAAGGTGGATCAGATCCAGGCGGCAACTGCCGGTCCTTTCGGGATCAACTCGCCGGTTTCTCCGACCAGCGCCGCGCCTACAGTGAACCCGGCTGCGCAGGCGCCTGGGACCGAGACCGGTTCCAGCGAGACCGCACCGGCGCCTGGCCCGACGGCCGAGGCACCGGCCGCCGTCGGATTCGCCGAGCAGCTGGCCCGGGCCACCTCCACACGCGAACAGGAAATGGAGGCACTGGCCCTGGCGCTGGGATTGGGTTGAACAAGCCGACAAGGAGTACATGTTGCCGTTCAACCGAAGACGAATCTGTGCAGGCGGCATCGGTCTGGGTCTGGGCATGGGTCTGGCAGGCTGCAGCGTGACCCCCAAACCGGTCGATCCGGAAAAGCACGGCGAACAGCTCCAGAAAGACCTCGATGCGGTCATCGCCTCAGAGGAGCCGGTCAAGGGCGCGATCGGCCTGTACGAGGCGATGGCGCGATCGATCAAGTACAACCTCGACCACCGCATCGAGATCCTCGACGAGGTGCTGCGCGCACGCCAGCTCGAGCTCAAGAGCCATGACCAGCTGCCGCAGCTGGTGGCCACCACCAATGCCTCGCTGCGCAGCAACGACGCGGGCGGACGCAGCCGCTCGCTGCTGACCGGCCTGGAATCGGTCGAGGGTTCGACCTCGTCCGAGAAGCGCACCCTGGTCGGCGACCTGACGCTGAGCTGGGATGTGCTCGACTTCGGCCTGTCCTATGTGCGCGCCCGCCAGGGTGCCGACGAGGCGCTGATCGCGCTGGAGCGCCGCCGCAAGGTCATCAACCGCATCATCGAGGATGTGCGCACCGCCTACTGGCGTGCGGTCAGCGCCGACCGCACGCTCTCGCGCCTGGGCAATGTCAACGCGCTGGCCCTCCAGGCCGTGCGAGAGTCGCAGTCGCTGGAGGAGCGCCGCATCGTCGCGCCACTGCAGGCGCTGGGCTTCCAGCGCGCTCTGCTGCAGATCCAGGCCGATGTGGCCAAGCTGCAGCGCGAGCTGGTGCTGGCCAAGCGCCAGCTCGCCGCGCTGATGAACCTGCTGCCGGAGAAGGACTACACGCTGGTGCTGCCGGACCGGACCGAATCGGTGCCCGAGCTGCCCGGCAGCACCACCGAAATGGTGCGCACCGCGCTGCAGCTGCGGCCGGAGCTGCGCGAAGGGGCCTACCGCATCCGCATCAACGACCATGAGCTCGACGCGATCCTGGTGCAGAACCTGCCCAGCGTGCGCGGCGCGCTCGGCCTGAATGCCGACTCCACCCGCTATCTGGAGAACGGCAGCTGGATCAGCACCAGCGCCCGGGCCAGCTGGAACCTGCTCAACATCTTCCGCTACCCGGCCATCAAGCGCACCGTGCAGGCCCAGGGCGATGTGCTGCGCCAGCGCCAGCTCGCGCTGACGATGGCGGTGCTGACCCAGGTCGGCGTGGCCCGGGTGCGCTTCACCCAGGTCGGCCGGGAACTGGCCCTGGCCCGGCGCCAGCAGCTGGTCCAGGAACGCATTCTGGCGATGACCCGCGCCGGCGCCGAGGCGCGCACCATCAGCCGCCAGCAGCTGGTGCGCGAGGAAATGGCCGCAGTGCTGGCGGAGATCCGCTTCGACCTGGCCTATGCCGACATGCAGAACGCCTATGCCAATCTGTACGCCTCGATCGGCGCCGACACCATCACGCCGGAGATCACCGGCCGGGAGGATGTCGGCACGCTGGCAGCGGCGCTCGAGAAGCTGTGGCGCTCGCGGGCCTCGGACGTGCTGGACTGAACCGACCTGACCGGATTGCCCGACATGATCCCGATGTTCCGACCCTTCGCGGCCACGCTGCTGCTGGCCGCCGGCCTGGGCGCGTCCGCACAAGCCCCGAGCCCGGCCGCCACGGCCGGCAGCAACGCGCCGATCCGCGGCGTCGTGCGCGCCGGCGCCGAAGCCACGCTGACCTCCCGGCTGGCCGCACGCATTGCCGCGATGCCGCGCCAGGAGGGCGAATCCTTCCGCAAGGGCGAGATGCTGGTCCAGTTCGAATGCGATCGCCCGCAGGCCGAGCTGCGTTCGGCCCAGGCCCTGCTGCAGGTGCAGCGCCGCCAGCTCGATGCCCAGACCGAGCTGGAGAAGTTCGGCGCCACCGGCAAGACCGAGGTCGATGTGGCGCGCTCGCAGGCCGACAAGGCGCGCGCCGATGTCGATGCGCTGCAGGCGCAGCTGCGCGACTGCGCCATCAGCGCGCCCTTCACCGGCCGGGTGGTCGAGCGGCTGGCGCGCTCGCACGAAGGCGTGGCGGTCAGCCAGCCGCTGCTGCGCATCCAGGACACCAGCGCGCTCGAGCTTGACCTGATCGTGCCGTCGAACTGGCTGGTCTGGCTGCAGCCCGGCACCCGATTCGCCTTCCGCGTCGACGAGACGCAGCAGACGATCGACGCGGCGGTGCACCGGCTCGGCGCCGCGGTCGACCCGGTCAGCCGCACGGTGCGCATCGTCGCGCGCTTTCGCGGCGATGTGCAGCGGGTGCTGCCCGGCATGAGCGGCACCGCCGCGCTGACGCCGCCACCTGCAGCCAGGCCATGAGCACCGCAGCCGCACCGGCGGCACTGCGACTGCTGCAGCTCGAGGCGGAAATCCGCCGGCTCGAGGACGAGACCGCCCTGCTGCATCACCTGGCCAACACGCTGGCGCCGCTGGTGCCACACGCCCAGGCCTGGGTGCTGCGCGAGAGCGGCCGCGACCGGCGCATGCAGGTGGTCGCGGTCTCGGGTCTGCCGGGCGTCGATCGGGAGTCACCGCGGGTCCGGGCGGTCGAGGCGCGGGTCCGGCAAGGCCTGCGCGACGAGCAGTGGCGCGGTGCGACCGCATTCGCGCTGGAGAACCCGGACAGCGAGCTGGGCACCCAGCCCTTCCGGCAGGCGGCCTGGATGCCGCTGCCCGACCGCGACGGCCAGGCTCACGCCGGCGCCCTGTTCCTGCGCGAAGCCCCGTTCGAGGCGGGGGCGCTGACCCTGCTGGCCCGGCTCGGCGAGACCTACGCACACGCCTGGCGCGCGCTGCCCGCCGAACGCAGCCTGGCGATGGGCCGACGCTGGCAGCGCTGGCAAGGGGCGCTGCTGCTGACGGCGCTGGGCGTCGCGCTGGCCTGGCCGGTGCGGCTGACGGTGCTGGCACCGGCCGAGGTGGTGGCCGATGCCCCCCGGGTCATCACCGCACCGCTGGCCGGAGTGATCCGCCGCATCGCGCCGGAGCCCAACAGCACCGTGCGCGCCGGCGACCTGCTGGTGCAGTTCGAGGATCTGCCGCTGCGCCACGAGATGCTGGTCGAGCGCCAGAAGCTGGCGGTGGCCCAGGCGCGCACCAGCCGGCTCGGGGCGGCGGCCTTCCGCGATCCGCAGGCCGCGCACGAGCTGGCGATCGCCCGCGCCGAGCATGAGCTGGCCGAGGTCGGCGCACGCCATGCGGCCGAGGCCTTCGAGCGCACCCGCATTCCTGCCCCCCAGGCCGGGCTGGTGCTGTACGCCGACCGGCGCGAGCTGGAGGGCCGCCCGGTCGCGGTGGGTCAGGAAATCCTGCAGATCGCCGATCCGGCCCGGGTGAAGCTGCGCATCGACCTGCCGGTCGACGCGATGATCGCGCTGGCCGAGGGCGGCGAGGTGCGCTGGATGTTCGAGGGCGCACCGATCGGCGGGCGCGGCGCGAAGCTCGAACGCATCGGCTTCCAGCCGGTGGCACGTCCGGGCGGCGAGCTGGTGCAGGTGCTGCACGCGCGGCTCGATCCCGGCGCGGTGCCACGCATCGGCCTGCGCGGCACCGCCCAGCTCCAGGGCGAGCGGGTGCCGCTGGCCTGGCAGCTGCTGCGCCGGCCGATCGGCGCAGCGCGGCAGTTCCTGGGCTGGTGAATCGCACGATGGGCCCGCAGACACTGCCGCCGCTGCGCCAGGACCTGCAGCTCGAGCGCGGCGCGCCGCTGCCCGACGGCTCGCCGGGGTGGATGATCCATGATCCGGTCCAGCACAGCCGCTTCGAGCTCGACGCGCTCGATGTGCGGCTGCTCTCGGCCTGGTCCTGCGGCAGCCGCGAGGCCCTGCTGCAGCAATGCGCCCAGGCCCCCGAGCTGCCGCACGCGCAAGGCCTGCCACAGCGGCTCGATTCGCTGCTGGACTTCCTGCGCGAGCACCATCTGCTGGGGGCACCCTCCGCCTCCGAGGCGGCCGCGCTGGCGGCGAAGTCGCGCTCGACCCGGCCGACCGCGCTGCAGTGGCTGGCACGCCGGCATCTCTTCCTGCGCATTCCGCTGATCCATCCGGACGCCTGGCTGCAGCGCACGCTGCCCGCGGTGGCCTGGCTGGGCAGCCGGCCGGTGCGCCTGGCCTGGGCGCTGCTGACGCTGCTGGGCCTGCTGCTGCTGAGCCGGCAGTGGGACAGCTTCATCGGCACCGTGCCGGAGTTCCTCACGCCAGCCGGGCTGCTGCTCTATCTCGTGGTGCTGGTCGGCACCAAGGTGCTGCACGAACTCGGCCATGCCTGGGTCGCCACGGCCCAGGGGGCGCGTGTTTCCTCGATGGGCATCACGCTGATGCTGGGGCTGCCGCTGCTCTACACCGACACCTCCGACGCCTGGCGGCTGGCCCGTCGGCGCCAGCGCCTGTGGATCGATGCCGCCGGCGTGCTGGTCGAGACCGGACTGGCCGGGCTGGCGACACTGGCCTGGACGGTGCTGCCGCCCGGCCTGCTGCGCGACATCGCCTTCGTGCTGGCCACCACCACCTGGACGCTGACGCTGCTGGTCAACCTGAATCCGCTGGCGCGCTTCGACGGCTACTACTTCCTGGCCGATGCGATCGGCATGGCCAATCTGCAGCCACGGGCCTTTGCGCTGGCGCAGTGGTGGATCGAGACCCGGCTGCTTGGCCATGGGCTGCCGGCGCCGGAGGCGGTGTCGCGGCGCCGACTCGCCGCGCTGCTGGTGTTCGCTGCGCTGACCTGGGTCTACCGCATGCTGCTCGGCCTGGCGGCGGCGCTGCTGGTCTACAGCGTGTTCTTCCGCGCGCTCGGCGTGGTGATGCTGCTGGTGGAGGTGTGGATGCTGATGCTCGGACCGATCGTGCGCTGGGTGCGCCAGGGCCAGGGACGCGGTCTGTGGCGACCGCTGCGGGTGAGGCTGCGCCTGGGTCTGCTGCTGACCGGCCTGGCGGCGCTGCTGGCCCTGCCGCTGGACCGCCATGTCGAGGCACCGGCGGTGCTGATGCCGGCGGCACAGGCGCCGCTGCATGCGCCCGAGCCGGCGCGTGTCGAACGTCTCCTGGTGCGCGAGGGCGACCGGGTCGAGGCCGGCCAGGTGCTGCTGGAGCTGTGGGCACCGACGCTGGAGCCGGACGAGGCGCGCGCGCACATCGATGCGCAGCTGGAGCGGATGCGGCTCGAGCGCGGCGTGGCCGACGCGCAGGACCTCGGCCAGCGTCAGGTGATCGAGCAGCGCATCGAGGAGGGGCTGGCCACCCGGACCGGGCTGCAGGCGCGGCGCGAGACCCTGCGGGTCCGCGCACCTCAGGCCGGTCGCATCGTCGATCTGCCCGACACGCTCCAGCCGGGCGACTGGGTGGCACCGGAGCGCGAGCTCGGCCGCATCGTCGGGCCGGAGCGGCTCGATGCGCAGGGCCATGTGCCGCAGGACCAGGCCTGGCGGCTGGCGCCTCGGGCGCCGGCGCGGTTCATCGCCGACGATCCGGCGCGGCCGGCGCAGGCGCTGCGGCTGCGTGCGCTGGCCGACACCGCCAGCGAGCAGATCGAGCAGCCGCTGCTGAGCTCGCGCCACCGCGGACCGATCTCGACCCGCGACGATGCCCGGGGCCGCGCAGTGCCGGTGCTGGCCCAGCAGCGGGTGGTGCTGGAGCCAGTCGCTGACGCCGGACAGACGGCGCAGGCGCAGCCGCACGGGAAGCCACAGCAGCCTCAGCCCCCGCAGCGCGGTCTGGTGCTGATCGAGGCCGAGCCGGTCAGCCTGGGCGGCGAGATCGCCCGGCGGGTGCAGCGCCTGGTGCTCGACGAGCTGGTGCGCTAGCGAAACAGATCAACCGATCACCCGATCGACACATCAGCGGATCAGCCCGGCCTGCCGGGCCGCATCGCGCACCGGATCGAAGGCCTCGGGCGGCGCCAGCACGAAGCGGCGGGTGCCGTGGCTGCGCAGGATGTCCTTGCCGCCGGGCACCGCCTCCAGCGCCAGGAAGGCCGCCGCGATCGCGTTGCGGTGGCCTTCGCCGAAATCGCCGCGCACGCTCAGCGAGCGGTCGGCGCGGGGCTCGGTGCTCATCAGCACCCGCCACTGGCGAGCGTCGACGCGCGCGGCCGCGCCCCAGCCCTCCCAGGTGGCCTGGGAGAACGCCGCCGCGTCGACCTGACCGGCCTGCAGTGCCTGCAGCACCGCGTCCTCGCTCTGCGCATGGCTGACCTTGAGATCGCGCCCGGGCTCGATCCGGGCCGCCAGCAGCGCCGCGCGCGGCATCAGGTGCGCCGCGGCGCTGCTGACCGGCCCGAAGCCGAGGGTGCGCCCCTTCAGGTCCTGCGGCTTGCGCAGGGCCGAATCGGCGCGCACGACGATGACCGAGCGGCTGCGCGCATCCTCGTCACGCTGCACCAGCGGCAGCACCTGGCCGGGCGCCTGCGCCTGCAGCATCACCAGCGTGCCGGCCGGAATCCAGGCCAGGTCGACCTTGCGGGCCAGCAGCGCGGCCGAGAGCTGCGCCTCGGTCTTGAACGGCACCCACTGGGCGCGGGTCTTCAGCCGCTTCGACAGGTACTCGCCCAGCGGCTCGAACTGCTCGGCCTGCTGCTCCGGCGTGCGACCGTCGGGCGCCGCGCTGATGCGCAGCACGCTCTGCGCGGCGGCGGCGCCGGTCAGGCCGGCCAGCAGCAGGCTGGCGCCCCAGCGCAGCAGGAATCGGTTCATGGCGATCGCTCCTCGTGTCGGGCCGGTTCGGTTCGTCTCAGTGGGGAAAACGCAGCCCCAGCCGCGCCGCGGTGACCACCGCCTCGGTGCGCGAGCCCACGTCGAGCTTGCGGAACAGCGCCAGCAGATGCGTCTTGATGGTGGACTCGGCCAGATCGAGCTCGCGGCAGATGATCTTGTTCGACTGCCCGGCCGCCAGCAGCCGCAGCACGTCGACCTGGCGCGGCGACAGGCCGAGCCGGTCGATGATCTCGGCATTGCGCGCGTCCTGCGACACCGAGGGCACCGAGGCCACCGGCGCAGGCGCCACCGCGTTGTAGACCGCCGGCGGCAGGTAGACGCCCCCGCCCAGCACCACCCGCAGCGCGCTCTCGACGCCGCCGCCCCGGGTGGTCTTCGGGATGAAGCCCGCCGCGCCCTCGTTGAGCGCGGCGATCATGGTCTCGGCGTCATCGGTGGCCGACATCACCACGATGGTCAGCTCGTCGGACACCGCACGCAGCTGGCGCAGCGTCGACAGGCCCTGGCTGTCGGAGACGCCCAGATCGAGCAGCACCAGCTCGATGTCGGGCTCGGCCTGCAGGCGCTCGAGCGCCTCGCGCACGCCGCCGGCCTCGCGCATCTCCACCTCGGGAAAACGGGCGAACAGCAGCATCATCAGGCCGGAGCGGAACAGCGTGTGATCGTCGACGAGGAGAGCCTTCATGCAGCGGCCAGCGAATCGGAGGAGCCCCGACTATAGCCAAGCCGGCCTGCGTCCAGCTTGCAGGCGCCTGTGCCGCCCTCCGTGCTGTCACCGGTGTGGTGACAGCGCGTCGGCTGCCTCGGCCAGGCAGCGGCAGCCGGTCAGCGCCATCGCGATCTCCAGCTCGTCGCGCAGCAGGCGCAGCATGTGCGCCACGCCCTGCGCGCCGGCCACCGCCAGCGCGTGCACCTGCGGGCGGCCCACCAGCACCGCAGACGCGCCCAGGCCCAGCGCCTTGAGCACATCGGTGCCACGGCGGATGCCGCCGTCGACCAGCACCGGCAGCCCGTCC
>RRZT010324877.1_pt1 | contig 20127 bp, 19 predicted proteins | sample 2165551 | NCBI WGS metagenome assembly RRZT01 (sample SAMN10456910, study PRJNA506462) | wastewater metagenome | biome: wastewater; feature: sludge; material: wastewater sludge; isolation source: wastewater sludge with Escherichia coli K12::gfp cells carrying plasmid... | place: USA: Moscow, Idaho... | reverse complement strand
GCGGTTAGGCGTGAGGACGTGGGCAGCAGATGAAACCAAGCGTCGACACTGATTTCACTGTGGTCGTGACCGGTGCGGGTATCTCTTTCGACGCGCCTTCCTCGTTGCCGTCAGCTGGGGATTTGGCCGACGAGTTGTGGGACGGCTTCTGTGATTCTCTGGACGGTGTGGTGGACGCCACACTCGCTGCCACCGTCCGGCAACGCTTTCGGTCTTCCGGCGCGACGGGACTGCCAGCGATGCGGATGGAGCAGTTCATGGAGTTGCTGACCAAACCGGGGACAGTCCCGGTGAGCATTGTTGTGGACATTTATCGCCTGGTGGCCGGGGCTGCGTACAACGAGAATCACCTACGGTTAGCGGCGATGCGTACCAGGCACTTCACGCTCAACATGGACACGCTCATCGAGGACGCCGGTGACGGCGTGGACATCGTGCATCTGCATGGCAGGTGGGACGAACCCGAACAGATCCGCACCACCGTGGCCCACTATTCCCGGGGCCTGGACCGTGACCTCAGGGACGCCTTCTGTGCTGCGATCGAGGACGCGACCGTGCTGGTGATCGGCTACAGCGGGCGCGATACCGATGTGGTTCCCCTGTTTGACCTGCATCCGCCGAGGCGTCTGGTCTGGGTCGGTCCCAACCTGGATGGATGGGAGTACGAGGCGGTGGAACTGCGCCATCGCTACGACCGAGGTGACTTCGGCACCAGGCGGCATTTCGAGGCGGTCGAGATGACCGCTGGCGAGTATCTACCGAGCCTGGTGCCCACGGTCCCCGTACCTTCGGGTGCGGTGGCCGCCCATCCACCACCGTGCATTCGAGAGCGCCTTGAGCGCGAAACATCCTTGCCTCAGCGTCTCATCGCCCTCGGGAATCTGCTCTTTGACCTGGGGTTGTTCGACGACCTTCACCAGGTGTTGCGCACCGTCGTTTTCGCGGGCCAGACGAAATCATGCGCCGAAAGCTGGTCGCGCGGAGCCTGACCCGGCAGGGGAGCCCCGAGCAAGCGTTCGCTCTGCTGGCTCGCTTGCCGAGAGGCCCGGCGCAGGTCGGGCCATGGTTGCGGGCGGTGACGGAGATCGACGCCCTTCCGCGAGATGCCGTCCGGCCTCGCGCCGCCCGGGTCTTCTGGAAGGCGGTGCTGGCCGTCATGGTCCGGGTTCGGCTTCCCGGCTTTGAGCGTGCTCGCCTGCTGGCGCAGGTGCGACGTGCCAAGAGCTTGTCCCTGGCCGGGAGGCCTTGGGAGGCCGTGGCGCTCAGCCGTGAGGTGACCCGGCGCGATGACGCTGCCGTCGTGCTGGGCCAAGATGTGCTCGTCGATTCCCTGACGTGGCAAGCCGATCAGCTGAAGGTGGTTGGGGCATTGAACGACGCGCGCGAGAGTGCGATGCGCGCTGATCGCTTGGGCTTCTACGGCAATCCAAGCCAGGCTGCTTTCGCCAAATGGAAACTCGGCGAGGTGATGGCTGCGGCGGGACGCCTCGACGGCGAACCTCCAACGCACCACAGACAGAGATTGATGGATTTGTTTGGTGGTGCGCTATCCCTGGCCGAACAGGTCGACAACCGCGACGCGTTGGCATGGATTCATGGGACATGCGCCGAGGTTTGGGCGGGCTTCGACCTGGCAAAGGCACGCCGACACATCGCCGCGGCAACGGCGGCCGGGGCACTGTCGTCGCGCAGGTCGGCGTACGGGCGCTGCTATCACTTGCTACAGCGTGCTGTCGTTGAGCGTGAAGCCGGTCAGTACCTGGTCGCGCTGTCCCATCTCGGACAGGCTCTTGAGGTCGAGGATGGCCGTATCCCCAGTGCGCACCTCCAAGCGCGACAGTTGCGTGAAGAGCTGCTCTGGCTGCAAGACCCCACTCATGATCTTGCATCGGCCTTGGAGGAACTCGCCACAGAATACGCGCAGGTGGGCATGCAGCTGAGTCAAGCACAGGCATCGCTTGCAGCCGCAACATTGCGGGCTGCTCCCGTACCCGGATGGATTGGCGAACAGGCCCTGGTCAACGGTTGGAACGACGTGGCGAGGCAGGCTGACGGGAAGGGCGCGCCCTATCCTTCACATAGCGGCGTGCTGCTCTGAGCGGCCGCACGACTTCGGAGTGTCAGCGGTGGGGTGCCGAAGATCGATTTGATCGGCTGCTATTTGCGCCGATCAGCCGGGACGACCCGGTTCCCCTACCGGGCTTGGCGGACCGCCAGGTCGATCAGACCGCGCATGACGTCGCGTGGCTCAGCGACGTCACGTATCTGCGCACCGAAAAGGCTGTTCCAACCATTGGCCCCAAGGATCGATAGAGATGAGGCTCACGCCTTCGATTGCTTGAGTTCAAGCCGGGGAGCCAAGGGGCTTGGCGCACCGGACAAGGTGACAACGAGTTCGTCTCGCGCTAGGGACGCGGCCACGTACAGCAGCGAACGCTCCCGTATCTTGGCGTCGTCTCGAAGGTCGTGTTCGGCGGGGGAGAAGTCACGCAGCGGAATGGGGATCGAACCCTCCGCGACGCCGAACAGCGCGACCCTGGAGACCCAGTGCCCTTGGCCCGATGCATGGTCATGACCACCGGCATTCCCGGTCGGGGCTGGTCCCGATCGACCGCGCGAACCGCTACCCCTCGTTCTCCAACATCGGGTCCGGGGTCGCAGGTAGCATCCGTGTGATGGCTGAGAGCGATGATGAGCGCTTAGCGGCAGAGCAGCGCGCCCGGGTGTTGATCGATCGCCAGCTTGTTGCGTCGGGTTGGGCGGTTCAGGATCGCATCGCCCTCAACCTCTTCGTTCCGGAGCGCGGTATCGCAGTCCGCGAGGTCATCATGAAACCTGGCCATGGGCGCGTCGACTATTTGCTGTACATCGACAAGGCCGTCGTCGGTGTGATCGAAGCAAAACCGATGGGAACGCCGCTCTCCGGTGTCGAGTGGCAGTCCGCGATGTACGCCACCGGACTCCCCGAGGATGTGCGTCGCAAGACACTCGACCCCGAGGGACGCCTGCCCTTCGTATTTGAGGCGTCGGGGACGGAGACCCATTTCACGAACGGCTTTGACCCAGTGCCGCGTGCCCGCCTCATTTTCGCGTTCCCCAGGCCCGAGGCCCTCGCCGCGACTATCCGTGCAGCATCGGAGAGCGTCGACCAGGATCCGACCTGGCGGGGCCGGGTACGCAACATGCCTTTGCTCGATCCCACCCCGCTGCGCCTGGCGCAAGTCGATGCGATCAACGGCATCGAACGGAGCCTCATCGAGCAGCGCTTCGGGCGTTCGCTCGTGCAGATGGCTACCGGCGCGGGCAAGACGTACACCGCCGTCACCGAGGCGTATCGACTCCTTAAGTGGGGCGGATTCCGGCGCGTCCTCTTCCTCGTGGACCGCAATAACCTCGCGGATCAGACGATGGGCGAGTTCCAGAATTACCGCACGCCCGACGACGGCCGCCGTTTCACTGAGCTCTACAACGTGACGAAGGTCACCAGGGGCGGGATGCCGGAATCAACAAAGGTCGCGATCTCGACGATCCAGCGCGTGTTCAAAGCGATCAAGAACGAAGACGTACCCGAAGGTGATGACCAGGGCCTCGATGAGTTTCGTCCCACAGAACCCGTTACGGTCAGCTACAACCCCGAGCTCCCGCCCGAGACCTTCGACCTCGTGATTGTCGATGAAGCGCACCGTTCGATCTACGGCGTCTGGCGTGGGGTGCTTGAATACTTCGACGCGCATATCGTCGGGCTGACGGCAACACCGGGGAAGCAGACCTTCGGTTTCTTCCAGCAGAATCTGGTCTCGGAGTACACCTATCCGCAATCGGTTGCTGACGGTGTGAACGTCGACTTCGACATCTTCCGCATCAAGACCGAGATCACCGAGAACGGTTCCACCATCGAGGCTGGTACGTACGTTCCGACGGTCGATCGCAGCACCCGCGAACAGAAGCTGATCCGGCTCGACACCGATCTCGACTACACACCCGGCCAGCTGGACCGGGCGGTGACGTCGAAACATCAGATCCGCCTCGTGCTGGAGACCTTCCGCGACCGGCTCTTTACCGAGATTTTCCCTGGACGTCGCACCGTGCCGAAAACACTGATCTTCGCAAAGGATGACAATCACGCAGAAGAGATCGTGCAGACCGTGCGCGAGGTCTTCGGCAAGGGGAACGACTTCGCGGCGAAGATTACCTACTCCGCGAAAGACCCCAAGGGGCATCTGAAGGCGTTTCGCACCAGTCCTGCCTTGCGTGTGGCGGTGACCGTCGACATGATCGCCACCGGCACCGACGTCAAGCCGTTGGAATGCGTCATGTTCATGCGTGATGTGCGAAGTGGCCAGTACTACGAGCAGATGAAGGGCCGCGGTGCCCGAACGATCTCGTCGGCCGACCTCAAAGCTGTCACCGACGACGCCGACGCAAAGACAAGGTTCGTGATCGTGGATGCCATCGGCGTGACCGAGCATGGCTTCGTCGAACCGCCCCTTAATCGCGAGAAGTCGATCAGTTTGAAGAAGCTCCTCGACAAAGCCGCTGCGCTTACCCTCACCGAGGACGACGTCGCCACGCTAGCCAGCCGGCTAGCGGCACTTGATCACCAGATCACTCCCGCCGAGCGCAACGAACTCGACGAGGTCGCGGGGCTGCATGATTTACAAGCGTCGATGCATGACATCGTTCGGGCACTCGTCGATGCGGTCGATCCTGAGACCCAAGCGGCCGCCATTGATGCAGACCCGGGGCGCGATCCTGCCGCCGTGGTTCAAGACCTTCTCGACACGGCCGTCGAACCGCTGGCCGCCAACCCAGAGCTGCGCACCAGGATCATCGAGCTGCGTCGCGCGAAGGATCAGCTGATCGACGAGGTGAGCCGCGACGAGGTACTCGAAGCGTACGGTGTCGTGGACCCCGACAAGGCGAAGCACACGATCGAGTCGTGGCGGGAATACCTCGCGGAGCACCGCAACGAGATCGGCGCGATCGAGCTGATGTTCGAGGCAAAGGGACGAGGCATTCGCTTCGACCAGATCCAGGAACTCGCCGAAAGGATCGCACGCCCTCCGCACAACTGGACCGTCGACATCATCTGGAACTCCTACCTCTCCATCGGCGTCGAGTACCAAGGCCACACCGAGACCCGGAGCCGGCACGCCGCAACCGATTTGATCTCGCTGCTGCGGCTTGAGGCCGGAGTGGACGACGCACTCGTGCCCTACTCCGATAGGGTTGAGGACCGCTACGCGAACTGGTTATACCGGCAGGAGCAGGCAGGAGCCACGTTCACCGAGACTCAGAGGTGGTGGCTCGACCGGATGATGCGGATCATCGCCTCATCAGCGGGCATCGGGGCCGACGACCTCGACAACGCACCTTTCGACGAACGCGGCGGCATCGACGGTGCCTTGCGCGACCTCGGTGACAACGCGGGCGACCTCATCGAAGAACTCAACCGTGAGCTCGCCGCGTGATGTGGGAGTGGGCCTCGATTGGTGAACTCCTCCTCCAACAGTCGAACAAAAAGGTTATCCAGCAGGGGTGGAGTCCGAAGTGCCATAGGTATCCGGCTGGCGAAGGTAAGTGGGGTGTACTAAAGACAACCGCCATTCAGCCCGGGCGCTTCGAACCAACTCACAACAAGGAGTTGCCGGGTTCTCTAGCGCCGAGGCCAAACATCGAGGTGCAGCCTGGGGACTTGCTTATCACCTGCGCAGGCCCACGGTCTCGCTGTGGTATACCAGCTCTCGTTCGCTCGACGCCAAAGAGTCTGATGCTGTCGGGAAAGATGTATAGACTCCGCCCGAACCAGCGCATCGACCCACGTTTCCTCGAACTCTACTTGCTCAGCGAAGGTGTGCAGAAGCGTATCGATGAGATGAAGACCGGGATCTCGGACAGTGGCCTGAATCTCACTCACGGCAGGTTTCTTGAACTACCCGTTCCAGTACCCCCGCTGGAGGAGCAGCGCCGGATCGTCGCGATCCTCGAAGATCACCTCTCCCGCCTCGACGCCGCCGACACGTATCTTGCGGATGGTGAGCGCCAGGCCCAGGCCTGGCAGGCCGCCGCGATCGATGACGTGTTGTGGAGGGCCAGCCCTCCGATGAGGCCCATCCGAGAGCTACTTCGGGAAGGAATGCGAAACGGACGTTCTGATCGGGCAGTCAAGGGCCAGGAACGCGGCACTCGCACACTCACTCTCACGGCTGTAACACGGAACAGCTTTACTGAAGAGTTCACAAAAGAGACTGTGACGCCCCCGTCCGTTGCGGATGGGCTATGGCTTGAACCGGGTGACATCTTCGTGCAGAGGGCAAACACTCCTGAACTCGTCGGCACATCAGCTCGCTATGACGGCGGTCACAGATGGGCGATCTTCCCCGATCTTCTGATACGACTGCGCCCAGACGAGACTCATATCAGAGGTGAATACCTGGTTGCGGCGCTCCGGAGCGAGAGAACACACAGACAGCTTCGAGCAAAAGCGAAGGGCTTGGCCGGCTCCATGCCGAAGATCGACCAGCGTGCAGTTGCGGAGACTCGCGTGCCGTGCCCGGATCTCCGGAGCCAGGCCGGTGCCGTAGTCGCTTTGGCCGAGATAGCGAATGCGGCGAGTGCGTTGTCCCGCGATTTGGAAGCCCAACGTCGTCGCTCCGCGGCGCTCCGCCGATCCCTTCTGACCGCTGCATTCTCGGGTCGCTTCACGGGATCATCTCCGGACAGATCCGTGGTCAAAGGGAGGATTGAGGCATGAACGGCAAGCAGGTCAAGCTCTTCCTCGTGGATGGCACCCCTGGTGGTTTGACGACGGCAGAGATCACGAACTGGACGGGCAGTGTGCTCTCGGCGCGTCGTTCTGACCTTGCTGAGCTGCTGCGTCGCGAGGAGACCGAACGCACCGGCGCGTACCTTCTCTTGGGAGAAGATGAAGACGCGGTGGGCGATACGCGCTGCTACGTCGGTGAGGCTGATGTGGTTGCCACGCGTCTTCGTGCTCATGCAAAGGACAAGTTGTTCTGGAACCAGGTGGTACTGATCACCTCGAAGGACACGAACCTCACGAAGTCGCACGTCCGCTACTTGGAGTCGCGCTTGATCGAACTCGCCCAGCAGGCCGGTCGCGTCACTCTGGAGAACGGCACGGCACCACCGACGCCTCGGCTGCCCGAGGCTGACGTGTCGGACATGGAGTACTTCCTCGGCGAACTGCAGATAGTGCTTCCCGTGCTGGGCGTCAACGTCATTCGGGTACGCGCTCCGATGCCCGAAACCGTCGCCTCGTCACCCTCAGTGTCACCAGTGTTCACTCTGACGAACAAGCACAGAACCGTTGATGCTCGCGCACAACAGGTAGACGGCGAGTTCATCATGCTCAGCGGTTCCGTTGTTGTCCCAACGTGGCAAGGCGTGGGCAACGCACGAAGCACTCAGAAGGCGTACGCGAGCTACCGTGGCCAGCACGAAGGCTTGGTCGCCGATGGCTCCATCGTGGTTGAAGGCGGGACGGCCAGAACAACCCGCGACATCGTCTTCGGGTCCCCCTCGACGGCGGGTGCGGTCGCGCTCGGCCGCTCGTGCAATGGACGTGTCGAGTGGGTGAGTCCCGAGGGCTCGTTCGGTGCGTGGGAAAGCCGCGGGGTCGAGGATGACTGAATCCCGCAGCACTCGTCTTGCCTCACGTCAAGATGTCCGGGTGGGATTGATGCGTGCCTCACGTGAAGTGTCCGCGTGGCTCAGGCGGCTGTGCGGGTGTGTTGGGTGCGTGTGTCGCGCGTCAGACCTTCTGGCAGGGCCCGTTGCTTGCGGGTTCTGATCTGAAGGAGTCTGTTCACCATGGCAAGACCAGCAGCCGTTGCTCCCGAGGAGAAGACCAGGATCGTGCTGAGTGTTCTCGCGGGCGAGGTCACTGTCGCTGAGGCGGCTCGTCGGGCGAAGGTGTCCAACTCCCAGAACCCTGGGGTGGTGAACGGGGTATCCATGCTGGTGCGCGTCGGTATCGACGACCGCAGGATATGGCTGGGTTTGGTGCCCGATAGTGCGACCGGGTAGGCAGCGTCCTTGTGGGGCTTCAGGTACCGGTCGATCGTCGCGGCGCTCATCGAGCGCAGTTCATCCAGCACTGCCGCCGTGACTCGTGGCTGGACCTTTCCGAGTTCTCGGAATCTGACCAGACGCTCCAGTGTGTCGGCCATGACCACCGCGAGGTACTTCCCCGATGGCTGCCCGGACAGCCGCCACACTTCCTGCAGCACGATCAGCGCGTCGTAGGAGTACTTGCGTGGTCGCGGCGTGCGCGGCTGCTGGTTCGCGGCGCCCTTGCGTGCGTTCGCGGCCCGGATTGCCCGTCGGGCATGATCACGGGTCCAGCCGGTCGCGTGAACCAACTCGTCCAGCAGCCGACCCTTCTCGACCTTGCCCGCCCCCGCGTACTCGCGGGCGTACTTCTTCGTGATCTCGCGGCGCGACGCCATCGACAACTCCCTGCTCACACGGCCAGAGAACTACGCGGACATCCTCATCTGACCTGACTTGGGTCACTTTCTGGGTTCTGGGGCGTGGAGTGGCTGTTGGCTAGGGTGTTTGTCTGTGGGGGTGTGCACTAATGGGTGGGCACTAGCCTTGTGAGATGGCGTATGTCCGCACAGTGAAGACCGCCAGTGGCGCGACGGCGGTGCAGATCGTGCACTCGTCTCATCGGGGGTCGCGGGAGATTGAGCACATCGGTTCGGCTCACGATGCGGGCGAGTTGGAGTTGTTGAAGGTGGCCGCGGCGCAGCGGTTGCATGTCGGTCAGGACAGTCTCGATCTCGGGGATGGGTGGCCTGATGCGGCCGTGTTGCCGATCCGGTCGACTCAGTCGAAGCATCTGTGGGACGCGCTGACGAGGGCCTGGCGGGTGCTCGGGTTGGAGGCTGCTTGTGGCAGTGACGAGGTGTTCCAGGCGTTGGTGCTAGCCCGGATCATAGAACCGACCTCGAAGCTGGACACGATCCGGGTCCTGGAGGAGACCGGTGTGGCGGCCCCGGCGTATCGCACGATCACTCGCCGCCTGCCGGTCTATGCGACCACCGGGTGGCGTGATCGGATCGCTGGCGCGTGCTCGGTCCATGTCGGACTCGGCCCGGCCACGTTGGTGCTGTATGACGTGACTGTGCGCCGTGAGGCGCTTGATGTTTGAGTGGGGGTGAGAGACCGTCGCTTTGGGCCTTGCCGTAGCAGGGTTCATGTAGCTGGGGGCAGCCTGTCCGGGGGGACGCCTGGTGCGGGTGGGAGCAGCCCCGACAAAGCCGTGGCGGGCCAGCACTGTCAGATGGCGTGGGTGCGGCGAGCGAGGACGAAGAGGTATACGCGAGGAACCAGCGTCATCACCTGTCTTGACGTACAACCGCCTCCAACCTGACGGATATGGGGCGGGCGCGGTGCGTCACCCTTGGGCTTGTGGAGGGTGAACTCGGTGGCCGTTGAGTGACAGTGGTCATCGAGGCCGACGATGAAGGTGACTACGGAGTGGTAGTCGTCGGCGATGCCGCAGGCAGATAGCTGGGTGCCTCCTTCGTCGAGCGAACATCGAGTGAACACGGGAAGGTTCGGGGTCTTGCCCAGTCGCGCGTGCAGCCAGTGCGCGGGGTGGGGCTGGGTTCGTCGTCGACCGATCGGGCCCGGGGCTGGCGGAGCCGCTGTAGTACTCCGCGCTGGGGAGAGCCCAGTACATGGGGAAGGGCGGCAGCGAGGATGGATAGGAGGGATTGCGATGACGCAAGATGCGCCGGTGAACTCCGACGCCCCGGCCCCGGACACCGGTGTGACGGTACGGGAACGGGTAGCGCGGACGCAGGCCAAGTATCACTGTTGGGCGAAGATCGACCGCGATACGCGGTTCGGTGACTTGTTCAACCTGGTGTGTCACCCCGGCTATCTGCTGGTGGCTTGGGAAGTTGTGGCACGCAACACGGGAGCCCGGACCGCGGGTATCGATGGCCTGACCGCCGGTCGGGTCGAGAACGAGGTCGGGGTGTGGAGGTTCCTGAAGGACATCGCGCACCAGTTGAGGACCGGCACCTACCGGCCTTCACCGGTACGGCGAGTGATGATCCCGAAACCGGGTGGGAAGTCCCGCCCGCTGGGGATCCCCACAATCGCCGACCGGGTGGTGCAACAGTCCTTGAAGATGGTGCTGGAGCCAATCTTCGAGGCCGACTTCTTGCCGGTCTCTTACGGGTTCCGGCCCAACAGGCGGGCCCACGACGCGGTTGCTGAGATCCACTACTACGCCACCCGTGGCTACCGGTGGGTGCTCGATGCCGACATCGAAGGATGTTTCGACAGCATCGACCACCAGGTGGTGCTGGAACGGCTGCGGCAGCGGATCAGTGACAAGCGTGTGGTGGGGCTGGTGCGGGCGTTCCTCAAGGCCGGAGTGGTTACCGAGCTTGGGGAAACGCGCGGTACATACACCGGCACGCCGCAGGGCGGCATCATTTCCCCGTTGCTGGCCAACATCGCCTTGTCGGTGTTGGACGAGGCGATCATGGCCCCGTGGGCGCCGGGCGGTGACCAGGCCACCCAGGCTGGTCGCGCGAAGCGCCGCAGTCACGGGTTGGGTAACTGGCGGATCGTGCGGTACGCCGACGATTTCGTCATCATGACCAACGGCGGCAGGCAGGATGTTGAACACCTCCACGAGCAGGTCGGCACGGTGCTCGCCGGGATCGGGTTGCGGTTATCGCCGACGAAGACCCGGATCGCGCACCTGAGCGAAGGGATCGACTTCCTCGGCTTCCACCTGAAGTGGAGGAAGCGACGTGGGGGCGGCAAATGGTTCTGTCACACGATGATTGGCGACAAAGCGTTCCGCCACATCAAGCAGGACATCCGTTCCCTGACCCCCCGCCGGTCACCACGCCCGCTCGGTGTGGTCATCAGCGAGGTCAACGTGGTGTTGAAAGGCTGGGCGTACTACTTCCGGCACGCCGTCGCCGGCCGACGGTTCGGGTTCCTGCGGTACTTCACCTGGAACCGGATCGTGCCCTGGCAGCGGGAGCAACACCACTGGAGCTGGGCCAGGGTCAAACGGTGGCTCCAACACCCCAACGGGCGCTGGAAACCCATTACGGCCGACGGTGTGGTGCTGTTCGACCCCACCCGGGTACGGATCATCCCGTACTGGTATCGGGGCAGCCGCATCCCCAGCCCCTATGACCTGACCACCACAGCCTGAAACAGCATCACCCTCGTGGAGAGCCCGTTGCGTTGAAAGGCGCACGGCGGGTTCGGCGGGCGGCACGGGGAAACGGACCGCGAGCAATCGCGGCACCGCGCCCCGTGCCGACCCGACACGTTGTATTTCGAGACCGATGAGGGGGACGGGTTCCGCGAGCCGGGCTTCTCCAAAGAGCGCCGGTTGGAACCGCAGATCACAGTCGGGTTGTTGACCGATGCGCGCGGGTTCCCGTTGATGGTGCACGCGTTCGAGGGCAACAAGGCCGAGACCCGCACGATGCTGCCGGTTGTGCAGGGGTTCATGGCCGCTCATCACCTGCCCGAAGTGATCGTCGTTGCTGATGCCGGGATGATGAGCGAGGCCAATCTGAAGGATCTGGAGGACGCCGGGTTGAGGTTCATCGTCGGCGCCCGTATCCCCGAGGTGCCCTACCAGGTGGCTCGGTGGCACCGCGACCATCCCGGTGAAGCGTTGAGTGATCAGCAGGTGTTCGTGCAGCCCTGGATCATGGGACCGAATGCCGACAAGCGGAAACGCACGATCTTCTACCAGTACCGGGCAGATCGTGCCCGCCGCACCCTGAAGGGCATCGATACCCAGATCGGCAAGGCCGAGAAGGCGGTTGCCGGGAAGACGGCGGTAAAACGGAACCGGTTCGTGCAACTCGCCGGTGGCACCCGCACCGTGAATCGCGACTTGGAGGCCAAGGCCAGGGCACTGGCCGGGTTGAAGGGCTACATCACCAATCTCGATGCGCCGACCGGCGAGTTCGTGATCGGGGCCTACCACCAACTCTGGCAGGTCGAGAAGTCGTTCCGGATGTCTAAAACAGACCTGAAAGCCAGACCCATCTACCACCACAAGAAGGACTCCATCGAAGCCCACCTCACGGTCGTGTTCGCCGCGCTCGCCGTCACCCGATGGCTCGAACGAACCACCGGATGGTCAATCAAGAAGCTCGTGACAACGCTGCGCCGCTACCACACCATCCAGATCCAAGCCGGTGACCACACCATCACCGCCGCCGACCCACTACCCGACAACGCCCTCGAAGCAATCACCAAGATCCACGCCGCACCTGCGCACTAAATGGCCCAAGTCAGGTTGGTGCTGTATGACCACTCTTCGTGGTTTTCGTACTGTTCGTACCGTTGGTGGCTTTGAGTCATTCTCCGCAGAGCGTGGCGCCCGATCACCCTCTCGGAAGCACACAGACAGTTCCACGGTCCAAGGTCCCCAGCTCGATGCTGCCGGCCCTCAAGCTGGCACGGATGACAAGGGCGCTGCGCGCGACCCTCGCCAAAGGTCGCGCGCAGCGCTTGAACTATCCGGCGCGAGGGGGCGTTGAGAGGCAACACATACGCCCGCATACCGACATCCCACGTCGACTGGCTGGCTCCGGGGATGGAATCCCACTGCTTGTTGACGCGCCACGGAGACGGTGCCACACCAGGCCAGGCGTGGTGTGGCCGATCATCCTGAACGGATTCATCGTGGTGGCCGCGGTGACGGGGCTGGTGGTGCCGCAGGCACAGGTGCCAGGCGACACTCACGCCTCCGCAAGTATTCCAATGCTCAGCAGCTGGCCCAATTCCTTGATCGTGACGTCTGCTCGCTCGTCGGAACCATCGGCCATGAGACGAATCGCCTTCATTCGAGTTGCCTTGGCGGCCGCAATTCCGTTTTCTGAGTCCTCGATCACAACGCAGTCACTGGTGGCCAATCCGAGCCGACCAGCAGCGTGAATAAACACATCGGGCGACGGCTTGCCGTGAGTGACCATTTCCACACAGCTAATTCTGTCACCGAATATGTGCAAAAGACCGAACTTGGTGAGAGCTCTCACGATGTATTCGTAGCTCGCAGATGAGGCAATGCAGAGACTCGCGCCGGCTTCTGACAACCAGCTGAGAACTTCACGCGTTCCAGGCATGAGCTCAAGACTTGAGTCAACGAGTTCAAGGAAGGCGACTCGTCCCTCTTCCACCAAATCCACAACGTCGCCACGGATACCATAGTGCTGAACGTAGTGCCGATAAACATCTACATCGCTCATTCCCATGGTCGCTTCGAAAACGTGAGGCTCGAGCTCTCTACCGCAATGTCGCAACACCACTAGGCCTTCGCTCATAAAGTGAAGAGGCTCGGAGTCTACAACTACCCCATCGAAGTCGAAGATTATTCCCTTAGCGTCGATCGACACGATCACCCCTCCATATCTCCACGTAAAAGAAGTCGTTGCCGCTAGAATCCTTACGGAATTGATACCCGAGACTCTCGATGTGCGGCCGCATCAACGATGTGAACCCTGCAACCCCGAGAGGGATCGGCACTCGAACTCCAACCCGTCGGCCACGTAGACCGGCTTCGGCCATAGCCACCGCTGTAGTTCGATTGGCGTTTTGAATATCATTCTGCGCCGTCAGCACTATACCTCTCGGCGCGAGCCACTTGTAGGCCTCCGAGATCATCTGATCCAAAAGATCACGTCCCGAAGGGCCGGCCGGACTCGAAGCCCAATGATGTACCCGCACCTCGTCCGGAAGGGCCTCAATGTCTTCCCTCGTTGCTGGGACAGGCGGAAGCGCAGATAGGATCAAGTCGAAAGTCTCTCCAGGTCGCAGCGGTTCATAGAGCGATCCCGTGCGTAGGCTCACGCGCGTCATGTCAACTCCGTTGAGTTCGAGGTTTCGCGTAGCGAGGTCGACCGCCTGAGGGTTGATGTCGTACGCCACCAGGTTCTCCAACATGTGACCATATGCGCCGGCGATTACTGCCGCCGTGTATCCGTGGCCGGTGGCCATATCCAGGACGCGAATACGTCGAGGTAGTTGCTCTAGCTCGCGCATGACTTCTGGAAGAACTGTGACTAGTGCATCCTTGTAGTAGTCACTACCGATAACTCCCCTTTCATACCGATACCGTAATGTGGTTCTGCCGTAAGGTTTTACAACAAGATCCGTCTTGAGAGTCATGCCGAATGAGACCTTTCTAAGAACTGATCAATATCGCTTGAGTCGCAGTATCTATTCAGACCCAAGAGAGCCTGATCTGTCTCGAGCAGATAAGGATTCAATGCCGCTGCCGCTCGAATTGACCAAAAATTGCCATAATGGATAAGAATGTCGCGCAAGACTTCGCTTCGTCTGGAATGCCATGCAATTGCTAACGCGGTCGACTCGTCAATTGCCATACTGGCGTCGAAATCCAACGAGAAATCCTTGCCATCAACAGCGAGAGCGATAATTTGCGAGTGACGACGATCGTGATATTTGGTCAATCGTAGAATAGACTGATTCTGCATCTCCCAAATGACCGAAGCTGCCTTTACCCAAAGATGCTGAATATCGGGCGATAGCATGACCTGAGCCGACAGCTTGGCCTCGAGCACGCTATTGACGTAAGTATGCAATGTTCTGAGTTGATCGCGAGCAATTAGTCTCGCATCCAGTAGCGATGGAAGAAAAGCCGACGGATCCGGAGAGCGGCAAGCCGCAAAACGTATTGCATGCCATTTAATGGACTGAAACTCCCTAGATCCGCCAAACCGGTACTTGAGAGACTCTAAGGGTTTATCTCCCTGCAATTGACGACGTCTATAAAGCCTGTTATACATCAGGTAAGGTAACCTTGTGGCGCTGCTCACGCCCGTTGTTCTCACCCATGACATGAGATTGAGAAGCAAGCTTGAGTCGCCCCAGACAGGTGTTGCATAATGTAGATCAGCCGAGTATAGAATGGAGTTCGAGGCTATCCACTGCCATTCTGCCAACGATGCAAACGGATAAGTTTCGAGCGGGTGCTCGAAATGGATGCTTTTCAGCTCTTCGCGAAACGCCTCCTTTTGGTTTTCTGATGTATTGTTCGAGAATACTACGAGAGTATCGAGATCAGAACGCGGTGTCATCTCAGATCTTCCTCCACTTCCTGTGATGCACACGCATGCTCTGCCAGTCCAGTGTTTGAGATGAGATTCCATGCGCTTTCGGTAGATTGCTAGATATTCGTCCGTGTAGCTCTTAGCCTGACGCCATTTCTCCAGCTGGCCACTCAAAGCGCCACCAAGTCTGTAATAAGCCTTTCAATGCGATCGCACATCTCGTGCGCCTCATTAGAAGTGATGTTTAGCGAGGGTCGGATTTTGAGGACATCCCCGCGACCGTATCGGGACGTCCGCATCATCAAGCCAAAATCAGGAGCTCGAGCGGCGAGGGCATTTACAATCTGAGTGCCGCTCATCGACTCTGTGTTCGCAAACTGGAGGCCGATCATTAGTCCTAGTCCATGAACCTGGTAGGATAGTTTGTCACGCGCTTCCGATGTATTCATACGGTGTTGAATTTGCGATCCTGTATCTCGAACGTTCTGCAGGAATCCTGGGGAACGTATGATATCTAAAGTAGCGTTTGCCGCTGCGGCAGCGACCAGATTCGAGCCGTATGTGAATGAGAGGGCGTCGTGCGGTAGTCCCTTGAGGTTGTCAGTTGCGATGATTGCAGCTACCTGTGCGCCGGAACCGCCCAGCCCCTTGGCGACGGTCAATGCATCCGGTACAACATTGAAGTATTCGCACGCAAACATGTAGCCGGTGCGACCAATACCAGTTTGGATCTCATCAAACAGTAAACATATTCCCTTATCTGCGCATAATGATTGCACATTGATAAAAAAATCGCGCGGAGGAACGAAGTTCCCTCCGTTTCCTTGTATCGGCTCGATCAGCAGGGCAGCGAAATCGTTGTTGCCTGCGTATTCGAGTACGTCCATAAAATCGTTCATCCAAGCGTCAATCGCTTCTCGGTCTGTCATCCCGCTGTATCGACGCGATCCAGGATCTGGCACGTGCATACCGATATCCGGCCAATGCGTCACAGCTGCTCTGCGAAAAGAATTCCCAGAAAGCGAAGTCATGGCGATGGTCTGGCCAACGTGGGCCTTGTAGGTTGTGAGCACGCGGCCCCTGCCCGTGTAATGCTGAGCCATTCGCACCATTCCCTCGTTCGCTGTGGACCCAGAGCAAACTTTGGGGTTCACGTGGTTGAGGTTGCCTGGAGCTAGATCACTCAGTTTTGTGGCTAGCTCGATGATTGGATCTGAGGCGAGCGATGAAGTGACATGGACAAGAGTGTCCATCTGACGCTTCATCGCGGCGAGGACTGCGGGGTGTGAGTATCCGAGACTCAGGTTGAAGGTGCCAGCCGAACAATCCATATACCATCGGCCCGTGGCGTCCTGAAGGTAGACGCCGCGGCCCTTTGTGGCTCGGATGTTGGAAGTGTTGTAGTAGAGCACGTAATGCCTTTCGAGGGTGGGATGGCTGCCACGCGGCTCCTCGTATAATAGGGGAATGGCTGCCAGTTGCGCGCGAATTCTAATTGATCGGATAATGATCGCTGATCGCTTGAGGACGTTAATGCGCCTGGCCACTAGGTGCGGGAGTAGCGTGAGAGAGCTGGAAAGTAGTCTCGGCTTGTGCGCTTGTTAGTTACGAATACTCCTTGGATCGCGGTTACGGGCTGTTCACGCTTGCAGTGGGGGCTGGTCAGGTCCTCCGGCAGCGAGAAGTATGCGGACTTTCCTACGGTTGGCAAGTGGTGGATAGATATATCGGGCGAAGAGCGCTTGAGACATTGGCGGATTTCTTGGTGGTGCGTCCTTCGGCTCGGCGGCGCTGAACTTCCGCGCGAGTGATGGCGGCCGTCTGAGGCCTGGTAACGCCACGGTGGAGTGGGTGTCGTGCGTGGTGCTGCTGGGGGGTGTCCCTATGTTCTTCGTCAAGCGGCGAGGGGTTGCGGGTGTGGAGCCGGTGTTCGGTAGGGCTCGTGGTTGCGGAGCATGGCGTGGAGGACGTCGCAGCGTCGGCGGGCGAGGCCTGCGTAGGCGGCCAAGTGTCCTGGGGTCGGGAAGCCACTGGCGTCACCGACGTCGAGGAGGATTCTGGCGGCTGTCCTGACTCCGACACCGGGCATCGAGGTCAGGACGGGGGCAAGAGGGTGGACATCGAGGACCTTCTCGATCTGAGCGGCCAGTTCGGCACGCTGATCCACCGTGTCGCGCAGGGGCGCAGCAAGTTTCGGCAGGACTTGCTCGGCCGCGACGGTTCCGGCCACGGTCACGGTCTGTTCACCGAGTGCGGCCCAGATGTGTTCGGTGAACTCGGCGGCACCGCGTGGATTCGCTTTCGCGATCACCCGCTGGAGCCGGGCCCGTCCGGCCTTGGTCAGGTGTTGGGGGCCGCCGAAGTGTTCGATCACGGCCAGGCCCTGTTTGGTGGCGAGTCGGGGGCCAATCACGCGTTCCAGGGCGGGATGGATCTGGGTGAACAGGCCGCGGATCCGGTTTGTCAGCCGGGTTGCTTCGGCGGCGAGGTCTTCATCGAACCCGACCAGGACTTTCAACTCGGCGGCGGTCTCTTCGCCCCCGTCGACCCTGCGGAGTGTGTGGGGCATAGTGCGGGCGGTGTCGGCGATCACGAACGCATCCCGGGCATCAGTCTTCGCGGAACCTGGGTATAGGTCGGCTGCCCGCCGCATCGCTAACCCGGGTAGATACGCCACATCGATACCCATGCTGCGGGCGACCGCGATCGGCAGGGCGCCGATCGTGTTCGGCTGGTCCACGATCACCAACACCTCGCCCAAGGGCTTGGAGCCGTTCGAACAGCTCTTCGAGTTTGGCCTGGTCCTGCGGCAAGGGTCTGTCGACCACCTTCTTCCCGGCGGTGTCGAGCGCGCAGGCATGGTGGGCTTGTTTGCCCACGTCGAGCCCGCACCAGATGTCGAAGCCCAGGTCGTTGTTCATGACGGCCACCATCCTTCCATCGAATCGACGGTCGTCGGGTGTGGTGACGCGTCAGCTGCCGGCACCCACGTTACGAAGAGACCTGTGTTGAGGCCGTGTCCCTATCAGCGGTCAACCTGACGCCACCAGACCCGGTGACAACACCCCCCGGATCATGCAAGAGACAGGGGCACACTCAGTCATGCCGGACCCGGCGACCGCAACCCCACCATCGGGGCCACCAGAAAGGTAACGGGGCGAGGCCCCCCGATGATGGAGGCTCCCACACTCACCATGCGGAGGAACTAGACGTGCCAGACGGCCCCTTCAAGCGGCCCTGCCTGACCACGTTCACTCGCCTCGACGAACTCGACCTTGAAAGTGCAGAGCACACCGCCTTGGGTGAGACGGGTCGTGGATTCAGATGAGATCGCACTTGGGGCGTAGACCGACAAGCCTGTGTCAGATTGGTCTCGTGCCCAGTGGTGGAATTGGTCGAGGTGTTCCAGCTCATCACAATGGAGGGTGTAGGCGGGGCGTGACCGACGAGCGGCTCCCGATCACACCACCTGGTGCCGTCATGCGCCACCCGAGTTCAGGTCGGCGCGATTAGGCCGTTCGCCACGGCTTGAAGATGTCGTCGCAAGTGAGTCTATGTCAGACTGTCCGAGAAGCGATGTGTTGAGGAACTCCGGTGCGCCGATGGGCAAGTCCGGGGCGGTCCCGCCACTGTGACCGGGTAACCGGGAGCCAGGAACTCACCGCGCTGCAGAGCAAAGGATCGGGCGTGGACACCTGAGGAGGCTCCCTAGATGGCAAGACTTGCCGACCCGCCGACACTTCTCCTTGGCATTGGTGTGGGTCCTGGCGACCCGGAACTGATCACCATGAAGGCCGTCAACGCCCTCAGCACTGCGGATGTCATCCTCGTACCCGCCACGGAAACCAGTGGTGACGAGGCGGGCCGGGCGGAAAAGATCGTGGTCACGGCGTGTCCAGAAGCGGCCGACCGTATCCAGCGCATCCCCTTCAGCATGGCTGCCAAACGCGGCGTGGACACTCGACGTCGCCAGGCGTGGGAGGCCTCGGCGCTGGCAGCTGAGCAGGCCTTCGCCAATGGAGCGCGAACGGTCGCGTTCGCGACGGTGGGGGACCCGAGCGTGTACTCGACGTTCTCGTACCTGGCCGCCCACGTGCGCGAAGCGGTCCCCGACGTCCAGGTGCAGGTCATTCCTGGTATCACTGCGATGCAGGCGCTTGCGGCTGCCAGCCTCACCCCGCTGGTCGAGGGCACTGAATCCCTCAGCCTGGTCCCGGCGACGGCCGGGCTCGACGCCATCGATGACGCCCTCGCACACGCCGACACCGTCGTGGCGTACAAGGGGGGCCGCCAACTCAAAGCACTACTGGATGTGGTCCGCGCCAAGGGACGCGACGGTGTCCTGGGCGTCAACGTGGGACTGCCCGGCCAAGAACTCACACCACTCACCGAAGTGGACGCTGATAAGGCACCGTATTTTTCGACCGTGCTGATCCCGGCGGTCCGCACCGAAACGGGAGGACGCCTGTGAGCGGCGAGGTTGTATTCGTGGGGGCAGGCCCCGGCGCCGCCGACCTGATCACCGTGCGCGGGGCACGCACCATCGCCGCCGCCGACATCGTCATCTGGGCATCCAGCCTTGTGGACGCCGCCATCGTCGCCGACGTGAAACCCGGCGCACTCGTGATCGACTCGGCGTCTGAGTCCCTGGAGGACATCACGCCGCTCTATCAGCGCGCCCACGACGAGGACCTGCTGGTGGCCCGGGTCCACACCGGCGACCCGTCGATCTACGGCGCGACCGCCGAACAGCGCCGCATCCTCGACGAGATCGGCATCCCACACCGCTCCATCCCGGGAGTCTCGGCGTTCTCGGCCGCCGCCGCCCGGATGGACGTCGAAATCACCATCCCCGAGGTGTCGCAGTCACTCATCCTCACCCGGCTGGAAGGCGGACGCACCCCGATGCCCGACCGGGAAACCGTCCGGGGCTTCGCGGCCCACGGCGTGACGATGGCGCTGTACCTCTCGGCGGCCCGCAACAACGTGCTCCAAGACGAGTTGCTGGCGGGCGGGTACCCCCCAG
>RRZT013015818.1_pt1 | contig 20135 bp, 9 predicted proteins | sample 2165551 | NCBI WGS metagenome assembly RRZT01 (sample SAMN10456910, study PRJNA506462) | wastewater metagenome | biome: wastewater; feature: sludge; material: wastewater sludge; isolation source: wastewater sludge with Escherichia coli K12::gfp cells carrying plasmid... | place: USA: Moscow, Idaho ... | reverse complement strand
TCTAGAATTAATATTCCTAATCCAAATACCATATGGCTTAAATATAAGATGGATACATATGAATACAAGCCAGAGATGCATGAAAATATAATAGAGTCATTATTTAATGCACCAAGATTGCTAGATGAATCTATTACAACTGATAATCACACAGTAGGTATGATTATTACTCAAGAATTGATAGGTTATAAAGATGACCTAGGCGATGACGAAAAGACACTATTTGCAGTACAATCAAAAAACTTAGGTCACAATCTATTATCTTTGATATCTGAAAATCCATTAATGATGGAGCAAGGAGTTCCTATTGGCGATGGTATTATAGAAAATGTAAAGATAACTCACTTATCTAATGCTATGATTAATATAGCTTGTGATTATATGTGGTACGCTTATATAAAATCACTACATAATGAAATAGAGAAATTAAAAGAAGCAGATAAGGAGCATAAAGATTTTTATGAGAAAGCAAGCGAATATTCAAAGATTTCTTCTCCTATAGAATTGACGTCTATATTCATAACTATAATTCCTGAATTTATAAAGGATAATCTTGATAATACAATAGTGACAGAAGGAGCAATGGAAGAATTGTATCCTGAAACTCTATTATTGGCTTATGTGCATGTAGCAAAAATAATGATTAGCACAATGGTTGAGTTGATTATAGATAAAATAAATAATATCTCAGATAAAACTAACTTAATCAATACTAAAGCAATAGTAGAACTTAATCGCGAAGATGCACATATATTATATGAAAAGATAGTAAGCATGATACAAAGCGATGGGTTTATTGGCGATAGAATATCAAGCATTACAGAGTCAGTTATTAAATATAGTGATAGATTAAGAAATGACGATGAAGGTCAAAATCATATTGCTAAAGTATTTAACTTATCAGGTGATACATTCCCAACTGATAGTATAGATTATGACATAATAGCAGCTTGTAAAATTATAGAGTATACTACCAAAGAAGCTATACTTTTAAGCATAGAGATGATGGGAAAAATAGAATATGAAAATAAAATGAATGAAAAAGAAGAAGAAGCAAATGCAAATATAGTACTAAATTAAAGAGGGGACGTGAATGTATATATGAAAAATACGTTAGTGTATTTTAAAGCATTGGATGAAGTCTATGCACCTTTCGTATTAGTATTCAACGGAAGTGAGATTCCTTTTGAAGCTGAAAGAGAAAAGTCTTTTAAACCTGAAAATAGGCAGCATATAATAAATGGATTAAACCATATGCTGGAATGGGCATGGGACAAAGGAAATACAACATTTTTAAACCAATTTGGAGTATACACGCTACAAATCCATAATAATACGAGGTCTAAATCATTTAAGGATATGGTAAGTGAAAGACTTAAAGAAGAAAAAAGTAAGGATATGCTTCAAGTAATAAGAGGAGAAGTATATGCTAATGTAGTAAAGCAAGTGGAATCAGGTGTACTTTTAGGAATATTAGATTACGTATATGAAAATCTAGTATATAATTCTAATCCTAACTATAAAGATAAGACTTCTGATGCAAGTAACTTAGAAGAGTTAGAAGTATTTATCGTTACAATCTTAATAGTAGTAAGTAAAATTATTACATTAGGTAGTGTATTTCTAGGTAAAGGACAAAATAAAAACTTTACAGGAAAAGCTATAAGAGCTATATTAAATATAATTACTAATGATAGATTAAGCTCGTACTTATATAATAAAGGACTTACTACTAATATGGAGTATGCTCAAAAAGTAGATTTGAGTGATTCTATTTATAAGTTTCTTAAAAGTCATACATACAATTTAATGGAAGCTCATATGCCTATAACTGAACTACATGAATCTAATGGACAATACAGAGGAGATTTAGCTAAAGATATTATTGATACAGCAATGAGTGTATTATATAAGATAATGCCTATAAACGTTGAAGACCCTAAAGCAGTTACCTATAATTCATTTAAAGGAGATGATTACAAGCTATTTAAGTTTACGTCAAAGAATGTAGTAAACTATGCTCGTGCAGCTCTAAAGAATAACCACACACATAAAAATATAAATACTAAGCATCCCAACGTGGTTAAGATAGGCAACAAGCAGACAGAAATGTCCAGTTCATCTTATTATAAAAATGAGCTTATAATAGAAAAAAGAGATGAACGAGATTTGAAAAGAAAGAAAGAGCATATGGAAATGCTTTCTATTTATTGTAAAAAGTATTTAGAAAAAAATGACATAGATTCAAGTAGTATAATAGTGGAAAGAAATCCACTTAGAAATTACTTTATTATAAAATTATTATCTGAAATAGCTGAAGACCAGTCTACTCTAAAGATAATAAATATGTCATTATATTCTAATTTAGTATTACTTATATCACATAGATTAGAAAAAGATTATTTCAACTTATCATTAGCATTAATGGCTGAATACACACAAAGCTATACTCTTGCTAGTGGACAAGTTATGGAATATAACGATAAGATTAAATCATTATCTTTATATGTACTTGACCCAGAAAAATTTAAAAAAGCATTTTATGATATTACTTCTGTGAGTTATATAATTAAAAACGAAAGTAAAAATGCTAAAGATTTAGGGCATACTGCTGTCCAAATACTTGACTCTTTTTATAGATTCTTATTAAAAGAGCAAGATACTCCTTTTATATTTATAGAAGGATATTTATACGATGAAGTCACTACGTAAAGATTTAATAGAATTAATACCCGGAAAATTCCACAGGAACTCAGGATGGCTTCAGACCAAATGTCCTGTATGTGATGGTACTAGTAAGAAGTCACATCTTAATATTTGTCTAAAAGAAGGAAGTCCTATTATATATAAATGCTTTAGAGCGTCTTGTGGAATATCTGGTGTATTAAATCGTCAAATGGCGAGAAAGATAGGAATATATTCATCTAATCTTTTAGAAGCTATTGATACTGAAAATCTATTATACCATAAGTATAATGACAACGTAGAATACTACAAAAATGAAAAATCAAAATATAAATTAGGAGTATTAAGTGACAAAGCAAAAGACTATTTTTATAAACGAACTGGACATGATGCTGATGAGTATCAAGCTTTTTTCCGTATCTGTAGTGATTTAGAAAAGTTTTATAAAGATAATAAAGATAAGCTCAACTATGATAAACTACAATATATCATTAAAAAGCACAAAAAGGGCTCATATATTTATTTCTTTAACGATACCTATACTTTGGTATACTACAGAGAAATCGGAGGCGATAACGCTAAAGGAAAGTATCCTTTAATAGAAAAGAAAGATTCATTAAAAGTACATAAACCATATACCTTTAGAAATAAGGGAGAGAATAAATTACATAAGAAAAGAGGAAGCAGTACTCTATTTATTGCAGAGGGTATATTTGACATCATAAATGCCTTTTTCCACGTATCTAATTCATTCAATGGATATTTTATGGCTTCAAGTGGATTCGTTGCCACTAAGGGGGTAATACAGACGTTTAGTAAGTATTTCTATAAACCTTACGTGGTAGTTTTTTCTGATAGTGATGTCGATATAGAATATTATAGATTTAAGATATTACCTAGCATAGTAAAAAGGATATCATCACTTGTAATTATCTATAATAGAAAAGCTCATGATATGGGTGAAGTAGAAAAAGGTTTTGATTTAGAAAGAATAGTTATTTATGAAGAAGAATAGAAAACCCACTCCCAATTAAGGGAGTGGGATATATTCTGTCTTTTTTTTTTTTGGTTTAGTATTATAAAATTCCCGGAGTAAATTTCTCATCCTTTGCTTTCCATACTACTGCACCAGTATTATCTAATGTACCATAATTTTTAGTACCAGATTTTTTAACTAAGAAACCTTCTTTGATTACTTTAGCTATAGTTCCTATAGTTAATGCTATATTACTTACAGGCATAGCTGATTGTAATGCCGTACTAAATGAATTAGTATTCATTACATTAATATCAACTGGTATTAAGTCAGCAGCATTAGTAGCTTTATGTGACATTCTAATACCTAAATGGTCTTTAGTATTTATAGTAGGATTTAACTTTAATAACTCAGTATCTACAGGTTGTGTAGTTAAGTCTCTTTCCTTTAAAGTAGTAGCTTTAATACCATCTAAATGAACTTCGCCCATTCCTTGTAAGTCATTATATAACTCTATTACTACAGCAGGACCCGGAACTAATGGAGTTGCCATAAGAGCTGGACCACCAGTTGTTCCTACAGGTGCAGGAGCTGGACTAGATGTAGGTGTAGTAGTAGTTCCTCCAGAAGTTGGTGTTGTAGTTGTTGTAGTTGTTGCCATGCGTGATACCTCCTTTATTTAATTTTAATAAAATCTATCAGTGAATTCACGTCTCATTATTTCTTTAATACTAGTATCAATTATATAAAGTAATACTGGAGTAAAAACTAAATAATCATTCGTTGGTTCAATATAGATATCGTCTAATATATCTAGTAAGTATTCTAATGTAATACTTCCTTCAAAGTATCTTAAAAATACCTTACTAAAATCATCTGGTACTTTAACTTTAATAGCTCCAGTACCATCATTATCATATTCATGAATCATATACAGTCTAGTATCATTTAGATAAGATTGTAACTTATAAGAAGGACTACGTACATCTGATTCATATAACGTATTTTTAAATGTAATAGTCTCATTGTCTTTAACTAAAAACGCATTATCTTTTCTTCTAATAAACTTTCTTAACGAATGTCTTTTCCATAAAGATAAGTCACTTCTTTTAACTATAGTCTCATGATGTAATATCATATTTACTCCATATACATATAATGGCTTAAATTCATTTTGAAAATCAATTATTAAAGGAAAATAATTATTAATTAAATTATTTTGCCCTTCAGTATTAATTAATATATTCCGATATTCATCATAAAAAAAGTCAATGTATTCTTCATTTAAGTCTTCTCTTTGCTTTGCTATTTTTCCAAATAACTCATAATCTTTAGGTCTTAAAAATACTGTATAGTCTGTACCTATATTCTCTGGTACAAAATCAAATTCTTCAGTAATAAGTTTTCTATATACCATATCAGCATGACTCCAGTCAACCTTACCGTCTGGTATATCATTCACTAAAGCCCATTCAGTTTTAATAAATGGTTTATTATGAAATGTAGTAGGGGTTACAGAAGTAATCACATAAAATAATGATTTATTCTGTACAGATAAAGTTAGTAAGTCTCCAACTTTAGGATTAATCGTATTTGGTAGATGAAGAGAAGTCTCGTCAGCTAAATTTAAAACTGTATTAGTCTCCTCTTTGTCTTCTGCTGCCATCTCTTTTACTTCATTATATCCATACATAATGTAATCACGTATGAATTTATATTTTCTAGCTCCACTAAAAGCACCAGCATCATCTTTAAATCCTATTCCTGTAGTTGACATATTAGTGTCAATAGAATAGTAATTACATACGATAGGTGTAGCACCATCAATAAACTGTGTAACTGAAGAATCTAAAATCCTTTCGGTATTCTTTAATAGGGAAGTCGCAGTATTCCCTAGTGTGCTATATTTTACTCCTTTAATTTCCATATCTATCTATTCACTACTCCTTTCGTAATTAGTTAAGCATTTAGCTAGTTCTTTTAGTAAAGCGTCATAAGATTTACATGATGCTAATAAATTTCTATTTAAAGATTCCATAGTTACATTTGCAATTGATGCAAATTTAGATTCCATACGAAGAGTTTTTAACTCACGTTCTAATAAGTTATTTAGTAACTTAAATCCATCCTCTTCATCTTTCAAAGCATTCATACTATGAAAATTTATTTCCTTATCAAAAAAGTCTACACGTCTAAACGTATTTTTAAAAAGTCTTTTTAATCTAAGTACTGAATCACATAGTAATAAAACTCTATCAAATTCTAGAAATAAAGCTTCTAAGTCTGATAATATAAATGGAACTAATTCCATGAATTTATCAAACTTTATTTTCTTTCTTACATACTTTGGTCTGCCGTGTGATAAAATTTTCATTCTCACATCTTCAATCTTAGGAATAGATTCTAAAAAGTTTCTACTACTCATAGGATTAAAGTTATCTAGTCTTTTAGTACCGTATCTTAAATAGTCTACACCATCTACTATACCAGTATAAAGCCTAGTGTAAAAAGATAATAAATCTTCTACTAAACTATTAGCAGATTCTATAGAACCTATATCAGGAACTAATACAAGTTCATTACCCATCATAGGTTTTAAATTACTTATTGTATTGATTAAGTCATCAAAATTTTGTCTTAAAATGGTATCGTATTTTTTTAATAGCTTTCCGCTATTAATTAAAGTTTCTTCTCGCATCGACTCTAAGACATGAAATATAACTCCGGTTAGAAGTTTTTTATCTTGAGTTAGAAGACTATCTTTCTCGATACCAAAAGTATTTAATAATTCCATTTAATTTCTCCTTTCGATGCGAAAGAAAATATAATTGGTGGAAAATACCACCAATTTTAAAATCTTATCTTCCTGATGCTAATCTTCTGTAAGCTTCCTGAATAGCTTGCTTTTCAGAATCATTATCATTATCAGAATTTTGGTCATCAAAACCATCATAGTTAGCTGGAGTACTATCACCACTAGCATCATGACAGAAGTCGTCAGATAATATATTTATTTCTATATTATTTCCGTCTCCTTCACCCGGTGCTGATGAGAATGTAGTATTAACTAAGTTATCAGATACTGTAGTATCTTCTATTGCTTCTTCGTTAATTAATCCTAATTCTTCTCTAGCTTCTGAATGGTCTACATCTAAATTAGTTGATGCGATATTATCAGCTACATCTCTTAATTCACCATCTACGCCATCTTCACCATTAGCTTCTACTTCAGCAGCATCTTCTTCTAATGTAGTAGAGTTTATCTCTCCCATTACTTCAGGGTTATTTTCTGCTACTTCACTTTTTATTTCAAAAGTAACTTCTAATTCTCCACCTTCCGTATTTATAACTGGTTCTGATGTAATTATGTCATCAGTTAAAGCTGCATTAGAATCAATTTGGTCTTGTAAGTCGCTAGAAGCTTCTTCAGACGACATATCAGTCGAAGCCACATCATCGGCTTTTTCCATTTCCACTTCTTCGTCCTTTAATTCTTCATCTCTTAAATCTTCCATTTGAATTCCTCCTATATTTTTATATTTTTTTCTCTCTGATAGTCATCGAAAATCCCTATCATAAGAATACCCGAACTACATTGTTTGAAATGCGAAAACAAAAGCGACTGTATTTGGAAAATAACTATGGATTTTCAATAAAATAAATAAGGAGGAATAATATGATACTAGTAAAACCGGGAGATTTGAATCCTGAAGCAGTAGCTGTCGGTAAGGTAGGAACGTTACTTGTCGATAGTGTAAGAGGAATTCTTTACATGATAATAAAGGACGAAAACGGAGTTAATGAAGCACATATCATCTCTGGTGAATTTTTGCATTTACTAAAGCAGCATTTATCTAATGCTTATGTACTTAGTGCTAAAAAACCAGATATATTTGATGAAAGTACTATGTGGCTTAATACGGATTTAGTGTATGTAGAAGATACATCAGCCGCAGAAGCATACATCACAGTACAATTACCAAATCCAATGACAGGAAAATTAGAATGGAAAACTATCTTTCCTAAGACTAGTTTTAAAAATGTAATAATATCGAAAGACCCAATAACTGGGTTACCATTCACATTAGAATCTTTAATTAAGAATAATAGAACTTTAATTAAACCTACTACACAAATTAATGAAGCATCTAAAGGTGAAATATTTATTAATTCTAATAGAGAGATAATGTATAAAGCAGGAGACAATCCAGCAAGTGTATACAAATTAGCTAATGCTAATCAAATAATTGAAGAGTCAATGAAAAAATCAATAGCAATAGGAGCTACACCACCAGCATCTTGGTTAGATGAATCACTTTGGGTAAATACAGCACCAGATGGTGATATAATTAATGCTATGAGTGTATCACTTAATATTCCTAATAAGAATGTCACAGGATTATTATTTGATAAAGATTTTGAAAATAAAATAAAATCTAGTGTATCATTATCTGATAATAAAAAGACACTTACAGTAGATTTGAATAGTACAGATGATTATGGACATGTAGTAGTTAGTTCACCATTTCAGACAAGTACTAAATCTTATTTTGAAATTAATATTAATGACCCAAAAGAAAAAGCTTATTTAGTATTTCTTAAATCTAATGTATCACAACCTACATCAAATGATTATGGTACACAATTAGATGAGTCTACTTTATTAATAGATAAAGATAAGATGAGATTTAAAGGAGTAGATACAGCTCAACCATTCTTATTGAATGGTACTACTATATTTGTAATGGTAGATAAAGATACAAGCACTGCTACTATATCATTAGGAAATGTATTAGATGACGGTACATTACAAGTAGTGTATGGTACAGGAGGAGTAAAACCAGCAATAACTATGAATGCTTCTCACTTTGCTATAGGAACTTATTCATCACCTGTATTAGGAGATAAAACTATATTTAGAATCAAATCATTTAAGACTTTATCTGTACCAAATGGATTTAAAGGATTAAATAATATATTACCGGGAGAGACAGCTTTTAATGTTGTAGCACCACTTACTAATGCTGAAGCTATATATTTAACTAAAACTCAATCTCTAGCTAATTTACATGCAGGTGCAGGAAGATTAGTAACTACTCCTAGAAACTTTAAAGATTCAGGAATTGCTGTACCGGGAGAATTATTATTAGACTTTACTAAAAACTTATTATACGGAAAAGCAGCAGATAATTCAGTCTTTCCTATAGGTGGAGTAAATGATGAAGTATTTATAAATCATTTAGCTAATGGGATTACTGTAACTCCTAATAAAATTAGAACTCTTGCGAAAGTTAAAGATGACCCTACTAGATTATATATAGCAAAACCACAATTATTAACTGATAATGCTAATCCAGCTGATGTACCTAATATGGATTCTTTTAGTACTTATAATTCAAATTTAATACTAAGAGGAGCTATGGGTATAGTTGATAATACAGCTACAGTCGATACTGATAAATATAGAATGTATATGCCATTTACTGATTCAGTATCTACATATCATAAATTTAATAACTATACTAAAACGTTAAGACCAACTGAGTTCTGGAATTTAAAAGACTATCTAGACTTATTACAAAGCTCTCTGGAAGGATTTATTACAAGTGACGTTATCTACTCAAGCTATAGAGAATTTAATTTAACTGAGGCATCATTAAAGGCGAATTATCCTACTGATACATTATACTTAAGATACATATCAGCAGATATTAATAAACTTATGCACAATGAGTCAGTTTATTTAGAGTCAGTTAAAAAATTACCAGATATATCTGACCCAGCATATGCTAGTGCATCTCAAATAGATAAGATATTTAATGTACCAGAAGATGGAGTTTTAAAAGTATATAAAAATAATCAAGAAAATTTATTTATAGAACTTACTACTAAAAGTGGAAGACAATACGTAGCAGAGCTTAATAGTAATTATAAAATAAATAGATGGAGCTTAAATGTAGCTGTAAGAGATGGAGAAGCATTAATAGATGGTAACTTAAAAATAACTAAAAATACAACTCTTAATACTACAAGATTAAATGGAGCTACAGAAATAAATGGAAATGCATCTATAGTTAATCCTAACTGGAGTATGCAAGCTAACTATCCTGCACCAACTGGTATAACTGGAGCTACAGCAGCTACTAATGTAAATATAATGTCTATTACAGGTACACTAGGAACTCCTAACTATGGAATTAAATTAGGAGATGATGAGCATACTGATTTTGCTATAGATTCATTAGGAAAACCATATTGGAATAGAAGAATGCCAGATGGAACTATAGTTAAAGCACCTTGGATATTAATGGACGATATAGCTAAAGCATGGAACTATAAAGGAGATTTAAACGATACAGGAAATTTAGTAGATATAAGTAAACTATTTGAAGCAAAGCATGTAGGTTATTGGTTATTATCTGAATCTGTATCTAAAGTAGCTAATGGATTTCCTAAAGAAAATACTAAAGGTACATTAGAAGTAACGCTAAATAAAAATGAGATAACTCAAAGATTTACATCACTTGATGATACAGGAGTTGCTATATGGATGAGAACTTATGATAAAACTACTCTTAACTGGTCAAGTTGGAAAAAGACAGCAAACGATGATGACTTAAATAAAAAGTATGATAAAGCTGGAGGATTAGTTAGTGGAAGTACTGAAATAAGAAATGACTTAAAAGTTAATGGTCTTACTACACTAGCAGGAGAAGTATCATTAGGTACAGGATTATATTCTACAGCAGATGGAAGTAATCCATTTGGTACAAAGGTAAGATTACTTGATATGACTAAATCAGGTTCTGATAATTTAATAAGACTAGGAGATGCATCAGTTAAAAGAGTCACTGTAAATTCTTCAATGAAGCCTGCTTGGTATAATCCAGCTATTAATACATTAAAACCATTAGCATTAGAAGAAGAGACTAAAGCACTTTCTGACAACTTAGCTACTAACTACTATACTAAAAATGCCGCTGATGTATTATATGATGGAAAAGTAGATAAGACTACATATAATCTTGAAATGCCAGATAAGATGAGTAAAAAAGGAGATACTGGTACAGGAAACTATACATTCCAAACTGGTACATTTAAAGTTCAAGATATGTCTATAGATTTTTCTAGTGGAAAGAATTTCAGATTACCTTATAAAGCATTACCAGAAAATATAGCTGATGACTTTAATAAAGTATTTACTGATGTATTATCTAAAGGAGTAGGTTTTTATAAATATACTTCACCATCATCTGATTTATCTAGTATCTTTAGTTTATCTATGGGATTAGATACACCACCAGCAGGACTATATACTTCATTATTATTACAAGTAGATAAAGATGGTAATTTTTATATAGCAGGAGCAAAAGAAAATAAAGCTTCTCTTTTAAGTAAATTTGACCAAATCATTACAATGTCTAGTACTACATCTGATTTAACTGTAGATGCGGAAAATAAAGTAGCTACAGCTAAAGCAACTAATATGCTAGCTAACTTATCAGTAGCATCATATAGAGGATTATTATCAGCTATTATATCTGAGATACCTTTTAAATTAGATAATATAGTTAAACTTAAACCGGGTAACTATTTTGTAAATAGTAATGATGATTTAACTAGACTTGGATTAGATGTAACTAAAGTAGGAAATAAAGGAGTACTTATAGTACAATCAGAAACTAGCGTTACTGCTGGTTCTAATGTATTAGCTATGACTTATTTACCTATATCTGATAAAGCACAAAATGAAAATACACTAACATTTATATCAATAGATAGAGCTGCTAATAAAATGAGTAAATGGATTTATGTAAAAGATGCTTCAGCATTTATTACAGAAGACCAAATGAAAAAATACTTATTAGGATTATTAAAAGAATTAGCAGATGTATTTATATCAAGAGAGTATAGCTATACAGGAAACCCTATTAATACATCAATACCGTATAAATTAATTCATACTCATAATAATGATGTAATAACTTCAGCTCTACCTAATAAGTGGAAAGTACCTATTGAAATAAATACAAATATAAACTTATCACCAACTACTGGTTTAGATTCACCTAAATCATATGTATCTATACACGTAAGAGGATATTCTCCAGTATCTAACCACGTAATAGAAATGTATTATACAGCAACTTTATCTAAAGATGCTAGTGGTAATACTATATTAGATAAGTCAGATGTATACTCAGCTACACCTGCTCCAGTATTGGGAGAAGTATACATTAAAGATAACTTACTTACATTTAAGATACACGATGAAGAATCTAATGAGGGATTATCATTTGATACTTATGTAAGAGTATCTGGTGTAGGTAATAAAAGATTCCAACCAGAAGTTAAAAGCTTTAACTTAGTTGGAGAAGCTAAAATTGTAGCAAATAAATTAAGTTTACTAGATACTCATGATGTAACTAGAGGAATAGTAAATAATTCAATATAATATTTTTAAAGCTAAACTTCCCCAATTTTAGGGGAAGTGGCTTTATCTCTATTTTTTTTTTTCGGAAAGGAGAGTGTATATGGAAAATTTTAATATTTCATATAGAGGAGATTTAAAGAATGTAAATATAGATACATTGACTAAATCTTTATATAATGGTTACTGGGAAGTACACAGTACAAGAAATACGATTACAACTGCATATGGATACCCACCATTAAATTTTAATATGGATGATTTACCAAGTCAGTATTACTTATCAGACCCTCTAACCCCTATGTCTCATCAAATGTATTACATGGTTGGTGGAAATAAATATCTTTTTCGTGATAGATATCAAGAACCTTATTTGAAATTTCCGACAGGAGAAGTAATACAAGATGTAATACAAAATGGATTACAAACTCAAAGTTACTGGACTCAGATACATGGTCATTTAGGAGCAGGAGTATATTCTCTTCCTACTTATTTTAGAAGTGACTATCATTCAAATAGTGCTTTTAGAGATGCACAAGGACGAACTGATGTATATTCAAATCTTCTAGTATTGGATTACTTTAATGAAAATGAGAATGCTACAGGACGCAAAAGACCTTACCACATGTGGTTACCTATGTTACCATTAAATGATTTATATAATGTCACGAATAATAAATCATATAATACAGTCATGCATAAACATGTGGGTGGAATACTTGAGATATTATCTGATGATGATATGGCGATACAAATATTTCATAGATATCCAGATGAGTCTACTTGGATTAGAACTTATGAAAATGGAGTATGGTCTGTATGGAGTTCTGAAATACCATCTTATTTAGAACCATCAGATGTAGAAAGATTAGAAATAATATCTGGTACAAAGACCGATGGAATGTTTATTCATAATAGTGGATATGCTTCAAACTATGATTCTAAATTTTTAAATCCTATTGTAAATTTATTTAGTACTTCAATAAAAGAATTAAAAGAACCTGCAAAATCAGTAGCTGAATTAAGTTCTTTATTAAAAAATGAAATAGGATTAAATAAAAATGTATTAGCTAATACTAGTACTACACTTACTGATTTACTATTTAATCCATCATTACTTAAAAGTAAATTATTTCCATCTTCTAGTTACCCTATAGAGCATATAGGACCTACAATAACTAGTATACTAGAGACAGAATACTTAAAGTATTTAGGAGTAGCTGGAGCTTATTATACAGATTTAAAAGCTGAAATGGGTAATCCAGATTATAAATTACCTGAAAATGGTTTAAATAATATTTATGATGAAAGAAATCTTTATTATAAGTTTAAGGGTACAAGACATACTAGAGGGATAATTAAGTTTATATATGATAATATAGAGGCATTAAATAAATCAAGAAAGATATTAATTTCAGAATATAATAAATCAAGAAAGACTGATGATACTTTATATAAGCAATATGTGCAAAATTGCCTACCTAAAGTAGATGGTGTAGGTACAGGTGAATTATCTAACTTAGTAACTGCTGCTACAATTACTAGCTACCTATATACTAAGAATATAAGAAATAAATACGATAGTACTTTTTCAGATGCCGTAGTAACTCCGACAGTAAATCTTATGTCAGTTAAGCCTTATAATGGTGGAGACGGAAAATTCTTAAGTTATATAAATACACATTCTGAATTAGGTGCTACTGAAGCATTTAGTTATACTACAAAAGCAGAAAAAGCATTAAGAAGTACTTGGTCACCAATAGTTAAGTTATCTGATACTGATATATTAGGAAGAGCAGTATCTGAAATAGGATATAAATACAGAATGATAAATAATGATTTTAGACCTAACGTTATAATAGGTGAAGCACAAAATGTCTCTACAGAAGTATTTGTATCAAGAGTAACTTCTGTAACTAGTTATGAAGTTTTAGTGCCTAAGTATGTAGCTGATAATGTAGAGACTAATGGATTTTATCCAGTTAATTTTATAATTAGAATGACTAAAAGAGGTGGAGAAAGAGGTGGAGGAAGTATAAACTTATATACTCCAGCTGGTGAGTACTTTTCAAAAAGATTTTTAATTTCATCATTAGTAAATGTAGCAAATGGAAATTATATAAAATTTGAATTAGAATATGTATCAGGTACAACTGATGACAAGTTTAAGTTTTATGGTTCTGATGATAATCTAGAATGGAAAATGGAGGTGTACATGCAAGAATGATAGATGATTTAAAAAATAATAAAAATGTATTTAATTCAGTAGAAGCAAATATACGTAAAAAAGATATATATAATAATGATGAAATTCCTCATTATTATAATGCCAGATATTATAATAAACTAGATATAAGAGATATACAAATGGATAGAATACCATATACATTATTTAAAGATTATAGTAAATGGGATACTAATTATACTAAGTCTGAAGTATCTATATTAAATAAGACGCTTTCAGCTAATGTAGCTCCACCATTAGATGTAAATAATACTCATCTAGATGATTTTTATTTCGATGGAGATGACTTTAAAATATTTAAAGTAGATAATCCTAAACTGGAAAATGGTTTTCCTACTACAGATAAAGGATTTTTATATGTAATAAATAGATATAAGACAAAAAGAATAAATAAATTATATGGATTTGGTGGACATTTCCCAGCTAGTGGACCATCGCCTATATATCATTCAGAGCATTATTTTAAATTTACTAATAAAGCATTAGGCTTATCTGGACGAGACGTAACTGAATTAAATAGACGCCAGTATATAGAGGTAGTTGAGCAAGATGGCGACGGTAATTATATTACAACTACGCAATTAAAGACTGGCTCAACTTTCTTATCAGGACGTTTTTATAATTTTGATGATGTATTTAATCCTCATGAAAGAATTACTGAAATGTCAAAAACGTATAATAAACCATGGTTAGTTGATACTGATGTAGTAATTCAGATGTATGTAACTAATAAAAGAACTTATATTAGGTCTAATGTAAATGAAACTAGACTAGGAAAATTAATTCATCACGATAATATGATGAGATATTACACAGAAGATGTAACTAATGCAACTGAACCTAGAGATGATGCAATAGTATTTGATAAAGATATTAAAATTAAGAAAAATAAATTTAAACCTAACTGGGTACATTTTTTAGATGAAAAAGGTGAGTACTCTATACCAAAACCATTACTAGTTGATAGAACGTTTAAAAAGGACGTAAGAGAAATAATGAAGTCTAACTATCATATACCTAAGGGTCTTATATGGACAGAAAATGGATTTTATAGAGATGGTGTGACATCAGATGCTGACTTACTTAAAAATTTAGATGATTACGAAAAAGAATATTACAATACTTCTAATATTGCTAATCAGACAAAAATAGTTTGCTATGCAGACGGTAAGAATAGAAAGATATTAGAAGCAATGATAGAATCTAATAGTGCTTCTAGTAATGGTGGTAAGATGGAAATCAATTTTTCCGATATAGAAGCATTCAATGAAAAAAACTATTGGCAAAAGAAAAGATTTAGAATGGCTTATGTAAAAGATGTATTTGGTTTAATTGACATACCGGAAAAAATGGTAAGTATGACATCGAAAGCTACTCCACCGAATAATACTTTACGTGATACCACTTTAAATGACATGGTGTTAAAACATTTTCTAGAGAGAACGGATGAACATCCTTTTGGATTTCCGGGAATTAATGACTTAGAGAAAAAAGAATATTATGATTACAGTAAATATATTCAGTATATAGGATTTAGAATATGGGATACAGTAATAGATGATGATATCAGGCTTTCGACTCATTCTCCAGTTCCTAATTTTGAAGATTTGGGTTCTTTTTATAATAATGATAAAGTCGATAGAAGTATGATGCCATCTGTACGTGAATTTAATGCAAATAGTTTTCATAAATTAAATAATCCAAGTGAGATTATACAAAAGAGAAAAAAATTCGTAGCTATATCAATTAAATATAAAGCAAGATTAGCAGTAAACCCTGCTAAACCAATGGTTCCAACGTTGTTTTTTAATTTACCATATGACCAATGTAGTATATCTGATACTAATCCAGCAGAGCCAAAAGAACGTATCTATAGCTTTGTAATACCTAAAGACATAAAAAAGAATACGGATGATACAGGACAATATCCTATACTAACTGATTATCATACTTGTGGTGAAATAATACCAAGTAATAATAATATATTACATATTTATGATATGTCTATACAAGATGTAGATGGCAGTGAATTAGAATTTGTAGAAAGAGCTACAGGAGATTTTTTGACAGCAACTGGAATGAAAGATGGAAGAGTAGTATTTAAAAATGGTGAGCATTATGAAAAAGATGTGTACGGTGCTCCAGATGACGTAGCACTCTTTACATATCTAACATCACCAGAAGGAAGTGTAAATGAAGGATATGATAAGGCAGACATGAGATTTACAGATAAGCATATTCCTACATTAAGACCTCTTACATTCGTCGGTACTTACAAATATTTCAATTTTATAAATCAGTTATTACCTTATAGTACATCAGCTACGAAAGACTTTGAAATGAGTCTTGACAAGGGTATAATTTCTGGTAATAGTTTAAATAGATTAAAACCTGATGTGATTATAAAAAAAGCAGAGCAAATAGGACTTTATTTACCTGAAAAAAATGATGCTGGTGATTTATTAAAAGAAGAATTTGAAGGGTTAGTAAGAGAAGCTATATACACAAAAAATATAGTAGCTGATTCTAGTGATGAACCACCGAGTATAATCCCTATTCCCGATATGGCTAATTATTTAAAACCGGGAGTTACATTAGACCCATCTGCAAGTTACGTGCTTTCAATAGCCTACATATATGAACGTGATGAACAAACGATGGGGCATAGGATGGCTTCTGCATTCGTATATAAAACACCGATTGACTCAACTAATATATCAACAGCACTTGATACTTTTTGTAATATTGGAAGAGATGCATCCTTTGCTGAATTGCATTTATTTACTAAGTCAGTAAAATGGATTACATTGAAAAAAGTACCTAAAAAAATAATAGTGAATCCTACACAATATGTATCATTACCTACGATACCGGAAGTACTTAGACAAAAACCAAATTTTATTTTGGAAGATGATAATATAGATAAGTATTTAGATATTATAATGGAAGATAAGAATATGAAAGTAGATGCTGAAATTATTACTAAAGGTGATGATTTAACTCCTATGAATGTAGCTAAATTGAGTATACTCGAAAAGATAAAGCAAGGATATCCTTTATCTAGTGAAGCATCAGCTAAGCTTGGAAGAACTAAACGTAAATTAGATTGGACAGATTGGACTGCGATGTTTTATCCGGGTTCTCCTAAAAATAAAAATCAAAGAGATGGATGGAGACACACGTTGAGTTCAGATAATGAAATTAGAGATTTAATTAATGAAAATAATCCTGATTTCGGTAGGTCTTACTTTGGTGAAATTAATGCTATAAGAAGTAAAGCGTTGCCTTTAACTACACCTATTACTGTACCTAGTAATTATGATATTTCATATCTAATTAAAAAAGAAAATCCAGTATTCGGTAATGTAGATGGAGGACGCCATAAATTTATTAATGATGTGCACATGAACTCTACTGTGATACTAGGTGGTGAAGAACCTGTAACTGATTTAGATGAAGGTAAAACACAGATATTTGGTTTTGGTGTATTAGATGAAAGATGTACTATGCCTAAAAATAATCCAGATAGATTTTTATATTCTAGACCATTCGGTAGACATTTAATGCTACTTACATATACTACAAACCCAACTGCAAGTAATGCTACAATGTATCAAGAAATAGGTGGGCAGTCTAAATTAGTATTAAAAAGTAAAGAAAAACCTAGAATAGGAAAAATAGGAGAAAGCAATGATTACACTAAGGGTAAGCCAATTATTACTACAAGAGATATAAGATTCACTAAGCTTGTAGATAATGATGTAAATACTATGCCTAAAAATACTTTAGGAATACACATTACAAATGAGCCGTATCAAAAGATTACAACGCCTGCAAATTGGCATGAAGCTCAAGTAAGATTAGTAATTTATAATGGAACATCTTTTGACGAGCTTCCTTCGGTTATGGTTATTAATAGTACTTCAATATCTACTTATATATATCATGGATATGTAATAAAGGTAGTAGGGAATACTATAACTATATCACTAGATTCTAGTAATTCATTTACTTCTAATACTAAAACTATATTATTTAAGAAAATATACTGGAGGTGATTATATGGTTAATTATTATAATATTAATAATAGAAAGGTACAAGCAATAAATGAGATAAATAAGCAACCTATGAGAAATTTAGATGATTTATATACTATTCCTAATAGTGGTATATATTTTATTAATAATCTATATGATGCAATGTATCCTGAAGAAAGAGAAGATTTATTAACTATAGATGCTACTAAACCTGTATATAGAATACCAAGAGATTTACAGATACATAGCTTTAAATACTCACATTTTAATTACATGGCATCTCAGTATCATATGCTAGTTTATAAAGAAGATATAAATACAATAAATAAAAAATCTTATGCATATAAGCTTACAGCAAATAATGTATTCGGAGGAGATGATTTTGCTGTAACTGATAATGGACTACTTCCATTTCCTATGGAAAGTTATATTGATAATCAATATGATTTTGGGAGATATTTAGTAGGTGGAAAAGAAGAAAATTTAAAATCATATAACTTCTTTACTAAAGGAAGACAACTTAGTTACAAGGGTGGTTATCCATCCTTTGTACTAGGTACAGATAACGGAAATTCATCATACAGAATAATAGATAATACAAAAGCACCAGATTATTTTCAAAATAAGACATATTCTCTTTCATCTTCTTTTGCAAGAAAATCAGTAGTATTTCAAGATATGTATGCTTATACACCGTCTCCTTTATTCACTAATTTATTTGAAATTAGGCGTCGGATAGAAAATATACCAACGAGATGGAATGAAACGATGACAAGTGCATGGGGATGGGATATATTTTCTACAAATCTTGATGATACATTTACATTTTCACAATATCCATCTAAGTATATATTTAATACTACTAAAGATATGCAAATTTCAAATGGAGATTTAATGGTAAATATCATGTATGATGATTACGCTAAAAGACCTGATTCTTTTTATAAAGATTCTGTAAAAGGAGATACATTTGGATTTAAGATAACTGAAAATAAAAATCCTGATGCCAGCTCCTCTACTATATTTTCATGGAATGGTGTAAAGGAATATAAATCTGCTGAAGATTATTTTTCTAGATTAGGAGTATTAAATGTATTAGCTACAAGAAGATACACTGTACAAAAGTTTTTAAATAGAGAATATACTTTTTATAGATACATTAAAAATGATAATGGTGTCAAATCTAACTGGAAGCATAATATGCCAATGGTAAGTTATAATGGAGAAGATAAAGATTATGCTAACGGATATAGATTACAAAAAGCTCCTAATTACTACGTAGGATTTGGTTCTAATACATCATTAGAAAAATACTATATAAAGGAAGTCAATCCAGTTAATCCTGATAATCGTAATCCTTTTGATAACGTAGCAGGATTAGGTATTAATGAAAAAGGTAGACTATTTAATTCTGATGATTTAGATAAAATGTATAAAGAGATACTATCATACTTTGGTGATATTTCTCTACCTAAACCAGCTAATGTCATGGTGGATGAAGTACTTGATAAAGAGTTTTATAAGAAGTATATATTCATTATGGTAGACATGGACATATCAAATTGTACATTAAATACTGATAATGTGATAATACATAATAATCCATGGAAAGGAATAGAGTCATATGATACAGCGTCTATTGTATTTAGTCCACCTAAAAATCCATTAGATACAGACGGAGTTGGATTTAAGTATGTAGATACTGACAATAAAGAATATAATATGTCTACTTATTATGGAAGGACACCTGATGCCAATCC
>RRZT011421493.1_pt1 | contig 20142 bp, 19 predicted proteins | sample 2165551 | NCBI WGS metagenome assembly RRZT01 (sample SAMN10456910, study PRJNA506462) | wastewater metagenome | biome: wastewater; feature: sludge; material: wastewater sludge; isolation source: wastewater sludge with Escherichia coli K12::gfp cells carrying plasmid... | place: USA: Moscow, Idaho... | reverse complement strand
GCAATTGTTATATCAAGCGTAAGTAGATTTTTTCGCATCTTCAGCCCTCGTGTTTTTGAAATTTTGGAATTTTATATAAATTGATTATAAACTCATTTTTAAAGTGAGTCAATGGGACCGAAATGTTCCCTAAAGGCCCTGATATGTCCAAATTGTAATAATATTCTAAAAATTGAAAATTAAATATTGCATTCTTGGGATTATACTGGTATATTAATTATAAAAAGTGGTTGAGAAAATACTGATGCTCAGAATTAGGACCTCGGGTAGGAAATCTGAGTCGTTTATCAAAGAGGTGAAAAAATGTCTGAATCGATTGTATCATTAATTGATGTTGAAAAGAGTTTTGGAAATAATAAGGTAGTAAAGAAGATGAACATGGAGATAAAGGAAGGCGAATTTCTTACTCTGCTGGGACCGTCTGGCTGTGGAAAAACCACTACATTAAGGATGATAGCAGGATTTGAAGAAGCTACTTCCGGGATCATAAAAGTTCAGGGCGAGAGGGTTGAGGATAAGGAGCCTTTCGAGAGAGATGTAAATACGGTATTTCAGAATTATGCGCTGTTTCCTCACATGAGCGTCTTTGACAATATCGCATACGGTCTCAAAATCAAGAAGAGGCCAAAGGAAGAGATATCGCTCAGAGTAAATGCCATGCTGGATCTCGTGCAGCTGAGAGGCTATGAAGGCAGAAAGCCTGATGCGCTTTCCGGAGGACAGAAGCAGAGAGTAGCCATCGCAAGAGCACTTATAAATGATCCAAAGGTGCTGCTGCTTGACGAGCCTCTCGGAGCGCTGGATCTGAAGCTCAGAAAGCAGATGCAGGTAGAGCTCAAGCGCCTTCAGAAAAAGCTTGGGATAACGTTCGTATATGTTACTCATGACCAGGAGGAAGCGCTCACTATGAGCGACAGGATAGCGGTAATGAATGAGGGTATAATTGAACAGCTGGCATCGCCTATGGAAATATATGACAGGCCGCTGACTAAATTCGTTGCAGGATTCATAGGAGAGTCCAATATATTCGATGGAAAGGTTACTGGATCTGCCAATGGGATTATCGAGGTCGAGACGCATGCCGGAACTGTAAGAGTAAAAGGGGAAGGTTTTGAAAAAGGGGAAGCTATCCATGTTTCAATAAGGCCGGAGTACATAAAGGTGAGCAGGGATAATGCAGAGGGATTTGATCTCAGGGGAACCGTCAAAGATTTCATATATATGGGAACTGTCGTAAAAACCTCAGTCGATCTCAAGGACGGAACAGAGATAAAGTACTCAAGATTTGAAAAGGATGATGATTTCAGAGAAGGAGACACGCTAAGTGTTTACTGGAATCCTGAAAGAGCTGTTGCAATAAAAGCTGTGAAATAGTCTGGAGGATGAAATGAATCGAAAAAACAATTTTAAGAAAAATACGCTTCCTGCGATTGCCATGGCCGGTCCGGTGTCGCTGTGGATGATACTTTTCGTAGCGCTTCCGATGCTCTTTATAATATACATAAGCTTCATGTCCAGAGGAGTTTTTGGGGACGTGGTCTATGAGTTTTCGACTGACAGCTACAAGACGCTTCTGGACAGCGTATATTTCAAGGTAATAGTAAAATCAATAAGAGCAGCGTTTATAACTACTGTGCTCTGTCTGCTGGCAGGGTATCCATTCGCATACTACATAGCAAAACAGCCCAAAGAGAAGGCGTCAAAGCTGATAATGCTCATAATGATACCGTTCTGGACGAACTCCCTGATGAGGCTCAACAGCTGGCTGCTCCTGTTTCAGACGAGCGGTCCTGTAAACAGCATCCTTCAGAGTACGGGAATAGTAGATGCTCCAGTGGGATTTGTATATACAGACGGACTCGTAATGCTTGGTATGATAACCAACATGCTGCCGTTTGCGGTGCTGCCTATGTACAGCTCGATAGAAAAGCTCAGCAAGTCTCTTCTTGAGGCATCTGCGGACCTTGGGGCATCAAGGAGGGAAACCTTCTTCAATATAACTCTGCCGCTGACATTCCCGGGGATATTTTCTTCGATAATACTGGTATTCATACCTTCGCTTGGAATCTATACCGTAACTGACATGCTTGGAGGAGGAAAAGTACTCTACATAGGTAACATAATCAAGAATCAGTTCGGCGCGATAAGAAACTGGCCTCTGGGGGCAGCGCTTTCAGTGCTTCTTATTGTAATCACGGGACTTCTTATCTTCATATATACCAGATTTGCAAAAATAGAAGATATGGAGGTAGTGTAGATGAGCCTTTCAAAGAAGCAGAAAAGACAGAGAAGAGAAGACATAATTGGAGCGCTCTACTCCATCCTCATATACTCGGTGCTCTATATACCGGTGCTGGTAATGATGATATTCTCATTTAATGATCAGAGATACAATTATTACTGGAGCGGCTTCACGACGCAGTGGTATTCAAAGCTGTTCAGCAACTCGGCTGTAATCGGCAGCCTCTGGTACTCCGTCATAATAGCGGTGCTGGCGACGGTGATATCCGTTACCATAGGAACCATAGGAGCTCTCGGGCTGAGGAAATATGAGTTCAGGGGAAGAAAGTTCATAAACAATATGCTGTACATCCCCATAATAGTACCGGAGATAGTAATGGCGGTAGCGCTTCTGATAATATTCATGAAGATAGGCATCGCTCTTGGTATGGGCACTATACTTATTGGTCACTGCACGTTCTGCATACCTTATGCAGTCGTGACCATAAAGGGGCGTATAAGCGGAGACGGATACAGTATGGAAGAGGCGTCCATGGATCTTGGCGCAAACAGGATACAGACCTTCCTGAGAGTAACTCTTCCAAGCATAATGCCAGGAGTCATGAGTGCGGCATTCCTGTCATTCACGCTATCCATAGATGACGTAGTAATGAGCAATATGCTCGCCGGAGCCAAGAACTCGACCCTTCCGGTGCTGATACTTTCCATGAACAAGACAGGGGTGACTCCCGACGTAAACGCACTCACAACAATCATGATTCTAATCATTGTAGCGGCAATGATCCTGAATAATTCAATCAAGCATGCGTTAAACAAGCGCAATAAAAAGGAGGCAGAAATATGAAGAAACTGATTTCATTATTACTTACCATGGCGATGTCCATGGCACTTCTCACAGGCTGCGGAGGATCAGACAGCGGAGCATCAGAGGAGACGACTGAGGCGGCGGCGAGCACAGAGCTTAACATTTACATGTGGCAGCAGTACATATCTGATGATCTTATCGCAAAATTTGAGGAAGAGAACAACTGCAAGGTCAATCTTTCTTATATGAGCGACAATGCAGATGCCATCACAAAGCTTACTGCAGGCGGAGGCCAGGAATATGACCTTATCATGACATGCGATGCATACATGGAATCGCTTGTGGCAGGAGACTATGTTGAAAAGATAAATTTTGACAATGTTCCAAATGCATCAAACATCAATGAGTCATACTGGACAGCCAAAGAATACTGCGTGCCTTACCTTATGAACTACATATATGTAGTATATAACAAGGACACATGCCCGGTAGAAATCAAGAGCTACAATGACCTTATAAATCCAGCTCTCAAGGGACAGATAGCTTCGATAGACGGAGCGAGAAATCTCTTCCCTATAGCGCTTGTTGCACTTGGATATGATCCAAACTCTACTGAGGAAAGCGAAATAGCAGAGGCTTACGAATGGCTTGTAAAATACAATGAGAACGTTGTGGCATACGGAAACGCAGAGCAGAACCTTACAAACGGAACGGCTTCAGTAGCCTTCACTTACGATGGAAATGCTTCATGGGCAATGGCTGAGCTTGGAGAAAAGAACAATCTTGTAATAGCTGATTTTGAAAATGATCCTGTACAGCTTGGATTTGACCTTTATGTAGTGCCAAAGGGAGCAAAGCATGTAGACCTTGCAGAAAAGTTCCTGAACTACATCTGTGACCCTGAGGTCATGGCAGCAAACCTTGTTGAATACCCATATTCATGTCCAAATGATGCAGCAGTGGAAGCAGCTTCAGACACTTATAAAAATGACCCTGCAAGAGACTTCGACTACAAGCAGAACGTATTCTTCCAGGAAGATGTCGGAGAGGCGATCACAATATACAATGATTACTATCAGAAGCTGAAGGTAGGCGAATAATTCAGACTATAGCTTGAGGAGACGGAAATAATGTTAAAATTTGACGAACAGAAACAGCTCGACAGCGTAAATGGAGCATTGGCGCTGAGAGGACAGATAGAATCGATCGTAGATGATATCTGCAAAAAAGGCTACAGGAACATCTGCTGGCTGGGCATAGGAGGCACTTATGCTTCATGTCTTCAGGCAGAGATCCATATGAAGGAAAGATCAGGCATAAACTTTTATGTAGAAAATGCAGCAGAGTACCTCGTTACAGGAAACAGAAAGGTAGGAGAAGGAACGGTAGTAATAATTTCTTCTGTTACAGGAAGCACTTCTGAGATGGTTGACGGGGTAAGAAAGGCTCAGGAAGATGGAGCAGTTGTCATCGGATTCGTGGACGTGGCTGATACAAAGCTCGCGAAGATGGTGGATCATCTGATTTCATTCCCGCTCAATGAGCAGCTCAAGTTCTTCATGACAGCTGACAGGTTCATGTACAATGCAGGAGAATTTGATGAGTATAATGAGCTTTACTCAGAGCTCGAGCAGCATCTTGCCGCAGCGCTTGTCGAGGTGGAAAAGTCCGCTGACGAGCTGGGACAGAGAATAGCTCAAAAACATATGAATGACAGCATACATTACTTTGTCGGAGCAGGAAATCAGTATGGAGCGACATACTCCTATGCAATGTGCTACTGGGAAGAGCAGCACTGGATAAGGACTAAATCAATACACAGCGCAGAATTCTTCCACGGGATGTTTGAAATAATAGACAGAGACACTGCAGTTACAGTGTTCGTAGGCGAAGATTCTCAGAGGGCCCTCAGCGAGAGAGTTGCCAGATTCCTGCCAAGGATATGCGCAAACTATAACATAATCGATACAAAGGATTATGAGCTCAAGGGAATAAGCGAGAAGTTCAGAGGCCATCTGTCGCATCTTCTGATGAGAGTAATAACCAACAGAGTGGATGTCCATATAGAGAGGCTGAACTGCCATCCAATGGAGATAAGAAGATATTACAGACAGCTGGATTATTAACACAGCTGATTCAGATCAACCTGTTTCAGGAGGCAGGCTGCTTCAGATTACGAAGCAGTCTGTCTTTACAATTGAAGGAGGAAAAAATGAAAATAGGAATGTTCACATCGGGATATCAGAGAAATGACATCGAAGATATCTTCAGGGATGCAAAAAGATTTGGATATGATTACATAGAGCTCTGGGGAGCCAGGCCTCATGCCTACCCATATGACCTCAAAAGAGGAGGGAAGGAGGAGCTGCGCAGGCTGATTGATAAATATGAGATCCCTGTAAAGGCATATACTCCTGAGCACAACGCTTATCCATACAACTACATGGCAGGAGACGAGCATCAGTGGAGAGACTCCATAGACTATCTCAGGACGGCGATAGACATGGGAAGCGAAATCGGAGCGGATTTTACGATAATATCGGCCGGGCATGCAGGATACGATGCGACACGAAGCCAGAAGTGGGAAAGGCTGACCAGAAGCATAAGAGAGCTTGCAGACCATGCGCAGGAAAGAGAACATATGCTTCTCATTGAGGCGCTCACGCCATTTGAATCAAATGTATGTACATCATCAGATGATCTGTGTGATATAATCAGCTACATAGATTCTCCGTGGCTGGGAGCTATGTGCGACATAGTTCCGCCATATGTACAGCATGAGAGCATAATGAGCTGCTTCAAAAAACTGGGCAAGAGCCTGAAACATCTCCATATAGTGGACAGCGACGGAAAAAGCGATACGCATTTCCTTCCAGGTGAAGGAAATATTCCGCTAAGAGAGCTGCTGATGGAGATAGAAGACTATGGGTATCAGGGAAGTGCTACTATAGAGCTGGTAACGGCATACATAAATGAGCCTTCACTTTATACAAGAAGAGCGATTGACAGTTTCAGAGATATTTACAGATAAGCGAGGAATATATGGAAAGAAAGATAAGGATAGCGGCAGTAGGAGATAACTGCATGGACGTATATAAAAGCACAGGCGAGGCTTATCCGGGGGGCAATCCGGTAAACGTGGCCGTCTACGTGAAACGTCTGGGCGGAGACTCTTCATATACGGGAGCAGTAGGCACTGATGAATATGGGGAGAGGATGATAAGGGCAATATCGGAAAAGGGCGTAGATACCTCGCACATAAAGATCCTTGAGGGAAGCACCGCAGTCACTCATGTTGAGCATGAAGACGGCGACAGAATACTTGGGGACTATGAAGAAGGCGTGATGGCGGACTTCAGGCTGGATGAGGAGGACATTGATTTTCTCGCCGGCCATGACCTGGTCGTGAGCGGAATATGGGGAATGATAGAATCAGATCTTCACAGGATTAGGGAAAGAAATGTCCCTGTGGCCTTTGACTTTGCGGACAAGCCGGAACACGAGATAACAAAGAAGGCGCTTCCTTTTGTCGACTACGCGTTTTTCTCATATGATGCAGGCAGTGAGCAGGAGCTTCATGATTTCATGAAATCAGCTAAATCTGCAGGCCCCCAGATAGTAATAGTTACAAGAGGAGAAAAGGGAAGCCTGGCATATGATGGAATTGAATTTACGGAATTTGGGATCATAGAATGTGAAGTAGTAGATACCATGGGCGCAGGTGACAGCTATATTGCAGGTTTCCTCATGGGGATGCTCAGTGGCCTCTCCATAAGGCAGTGCATGGAGATGGGCGCAAAAAGCAGCAGCGAGACCATAGGCTATCATGGAGCCTGGTAAGAAGATGCAAACTCAGCCCTGAGCTGTCCGCAGGCTGCATTTGATGAAGAGCCGAACACCCTTCTCATGGTTACCGGGATGCCTTTTTTCTTGAGAATGTCGTAAAAAGCCATTATCCTTTCATCGGAGCTTTTTGAAAAATCATGATTCTGGGTCTCGTTGTATGGAATAAGGTTTACATGACATTTCCTGCCTCTAAACCACCTTACTCGGTTAACCGAGAGTGAAGGCGGCGGGATGAATCTCATGTGTTTTTTTAAAGAAAATATAAGCCCTCTTAATGCCTGAAAGCCATTGATTTAATAATGCTTTTGCGGTATACTGCAGTCATAGGAGGTGAGTATATTGTTGGTTCATAAGGCGTACAAATTCAGGATATATCCTGACAGTAATCAAACGCAATTAATAGTTAAAACCATCGGTTGCAGTCGTTTTGTTTTCAACCATTTTCTTGCTGAGCGTAAAAACCTGTATGAATCTGAAAAGAAAACTTTAAACTACAACAACTGTTCGACTATGCTCACTGACCTCAAAAAGGAACTCATCTGGCTTAAGGAAGTAGACAGTACTGCGCTTCAGTCATCTCTGAGGTTTCTTGATGATTCCTTCAGGAGATTCTTCAGCAGGCAGAACGACTACCCAAGGTTCAAATCAAGAAAGAATCCTGTGCAGTCATACACTTCCAAATTCACCAACAATAATATTGCAATAGAAGGTAGCTTCTTGAAGCTCCCAAAACTCGGCCTTGTCCGCTTCGCAAAATCAAGAGAAGTGGATGGCCGCATAATCAGTGCTACTGTCTCAAGGAAACCTTCGGGTAAATTCTTTGTATCTGTTCTTGCAGAAACTGAGGTGTCTGAGCTTCCAAAAACTGGAAGCTCCTGCGGCATAGACGTAGGTCTCAAGGACTTTGCGGTCATCTCAGGTGAGAAAACACACGCCAACCCAAGATTCTTCAGAAGTCTTGAAGCAAAGCTCGCCAAAGAACAACGAATCCTCTCAAGAAGAGTGAAGTTCACAAACAACTGGTACAAACAGAAGCTCAAGGTTGCTAAAGTCCATGAGAAAATAGCAAACACAAGAACCGATTACCTGCATAAACTGTCTATCGATATAGTCAAAAACCACGACATCATCGGTATGGAGGATTTGCAGGTATCAAATATGCTTAAAAACAAAAGACTGTCAAAAGCAATATCTGAGGCCTCCTGGTCGCAGTTCAAGGAACTGCTTGAGTACAAGGCTCTCTGGTACGGAAAGAAAGTAATAACCGTATCCAAAACCTTTGCATCAAGCCAGCTTTGCTCTGCTTGTAGTTACCAGAATAAAGCCGTTAAGAATCTGTCCGTAAGGACATGGACTTGTCCATCCTGCAATGCTGTGCATGACAGGGATATTAACGCAAGCATAAACTTACGAAACGAAGCCATTAGGCTTCTAACCGCAGGTACTGCGGGGCTAGCCTGATAAGAAACTGCCTGTAAGGGCGGTGTTTCCAGGAATCCCCTGCCTCTAAGTTTTAACGCAGGCAGTGGGAGCGTTCAAGGGCATCAGTTCGTTTCTGAGGCCGTCAAAAGGCGCATGAAGGCTCACAGCCAGAAGGCAGCAGTCAGGATGAGTGGCATATTCATATATTTTCGGGACAACGCCACATGTCGAAACGGTTGTAATGCTGGAAAGAAAATAGATTTATAAGCTCTTGAAAATAGCGTATTTAAGGTGTTTTCAAGGGTCTCTTTGTTTTTTGATGGCGGGTAAAGTTATAGATTTTGGGTGTGTTTTAAGGGAATATAGTTTAACTGCTGAATTGAACTCACCAGTAAAGTGTAGTTTTGCTTTAAGGGTTCAACCGTTTAGCAAAAGGACTAGTTGTCGTCAGTCACATCTAGGATTGAGTTGAATATCACCTTATTCCTATAGCTTGGTTATTCTTCTTTATCGGCATATTATGCCTTTTGGGGATTGGAGCCACTTCAATTTACCACAGAATAAAAGGTAACACACATTCGTAATAAAAATAAAAAATCATTAAGACTCTGATTATTCAGTTCCTTAATGATTTTTATTATCTGTCAAATACAGTTTTTATTAAAATATGCCCAGTTATCTTAGCTCCGATTCCAATTGCAAAAAAATCTCTTCTTTCATCATCGGTGGACAGTGTCCATGTACATATGTTTTAAAATCCAGTGCTTTTATTTTTTCCATATATTTTTGGAGTCTGTATTTATCATGAGTTTCCTGCTTCAAATAAAAATCTATACAGTCTGCATCCCCTACAAAAAGAACTTTTTCTTCTGGAATGTGTACTATCGTAGAATCTTCACAATGAGGTCCTCCAACTAATTTCAAATTGCAGTGCACCCCTCCAAGATTGATGCTGAGCTCATTTTCAAATACAATGTCCGCTGTCACAACTTCTATATCTGCTGGATTTTCATATTCCTTTTTTATGTGGATATCACAAAATTCTATATCTTCTCCTGAAATCAGGCGCATCTTCATGTCTTTCTCAGTCCACTTCCAACTGCTTACATTATCCAGAATTTCATTTGTCATTCTACTTGCGATTGTAGTCCCTTCAAATGCTTTCATTGCAAAGGTATGATCCCAGTGCCAATGAGTTATTACTGCAAATTCAGGCTTTGGCAATCCGCGCTCTTTGAGTCCCTCATAAAATAATTTCAGATGCCCAGGCGAATTTCCCGTATCAACCATTACTGAGAAAAAGTCCCCTCTTATGTATCCCAGGGTTGGACGATCAGTTTCTTCTGTGTTTGGCATATAATAGACTCTATCTGATATCTCTCTTAAAATCATGTTACTCTCCTTTTTGTAAGAAAAGAGCCTGATTTCTCAAGCTCTTGAAATTACTTTTACTAATTTTTATATAATGCTTTTACTGAGTCTACTACCAGATTTGTTATCTCGGTTATTGTAGTTTTTTCGTATCCTCTTACATATGACATCATATCGTCTCCAATTGGCTTTTTCCATCTGTCTGCTATGCACTCCATACCGTATGCGATTCCAAACAATGTCATTATTTGAGCCGCATTGCAGTCTACATCCTGTCCTGCCATGCTTATAAGATTTATGCATCTATCAAAGTCATTCTCGCAGAAATAAAGCGCCACTACTTCTGCTGCTGCATTTGGATATGCATGTATCCAGTTGTATTCTTTAAAGTGATTTTCACATATTTTCCATGCCTGTTCATAGCTTCCAGTTTCTATGCAGGTATCGATTGCAAATTTGACTACGCTGTAATATTCGCTGTCTTTTGGCACCATACATATGGCTTTTTCTACGATTGTTTTCATATCTGTTTCTGCATATGCCATTGAACACATCATAGCATTGAACATCTCGCCTATCACGCCATTGTTATGATGGGATACTACTCCATCTTTGAATGCCAATTGCGCTGCCAATCTTGGATTTGCCGGAGCAACCATGCCGCATACTGCACCTCTCATCTGCGCTCCTATCCATTCTCTAAATGGATTTGAACGATATCCACTTTCTGGAGGATATATTCCAAGCATTATATTTTTAAGCGCAATGTCTTCCGCTGACCAGCCTGATGGAATTAGTGCTACCCATTCTTCTGCTATGTCAGATGAACTCACTGAATATCCATTTTTCTTTAAAGCTTCAAGAAATGCGACTTCATAGGTTATATCGTCATTGTATGTGCTTGGTTTTCTTACATAGTCGTTGATTTGCCCAAAGGCTGTTTTGATTCGCTCTGAGGTATACCCCTCTATTGCAGTACCCACTCCTGCGCCTACTATTTGTGCCAGCCAGCCTGCATATGTTCTGTCAAAAAAATCTTTTTCATTTGAAATTATTTCCTGGGCTTTATTTCCATAATCATGAAATTTTACATTTTTTTCATACTTTTCGAAACTGTCATAACAGCTGTATTCCCAGTATGGATGTCCTTTTATCGGTTTTGCATTGTTTAAAAGATTGAATACTCTGGCCGTTATACGGGTAAGCGTTATTTTATCTTCTTCATCTCTTGCTTTCAGGGCCTCTGGAATGAGCTTTTCTGCTTCTATGACATCATATCCCATGTTGTACATCGATTGTATTCCTGCCAGCAGAACCCTTTCCGGCGCAAATGATCCTGGCACATTGCTCCCCCAAAGAAGCTTAACATATTCCCAATTTTTTTCATCAGTTTCAAATGCCGCTTCCCAGGTCTGTTCTTCTTCTTTAAGAACCACTGGAATAGCTCCTGTAATTAGTTCGAAATCATATTCATATGCTCTTTTCATAATTTCCCTCTTTATTTCCTACTGATAATATCTCATCATGTTTTTTAACATTTCTACAAATTTATCTATATCTCCCTTTATTGCCACACTGGCATTGAGCTTTTTGTCCCTGTGAGATCTGTCAAGATCCACAACGGTTCTTCCTGAATTAAGACTGCTTCTTGTTTCTATTGTCACATAGTAATCTTTGTATTCAAGTAATTTTGGATCTATTACGCAGGCAACTGCAAGGGCATCATGAACTGCTACAAAATCATATCCAAAGCCTTTGTAAGTATTGGCCATATGGGAGAGCAGCTGGCTCATTTCTTTTGATAGTTTTGAATCTACTGCCTTTATTTCGTTTACTAGCTCTGGAGTAAGAACCGTTTCCATGGTTACATTAAGCCCTACCATGGTTATTGGCACTCCTGATTTAAATACTACATCTGCGGCAAATGGATCTGCCCATATGTTAAATTCGCTGTAAGGACGCACATTTCCGATTCCTGTCGAGCCTCCCATTATTACAATCTTGTCTATATGCTTGTAAAGATCAGCATATTTCATCAGAGCGATAGCGATATTCGTAAGCGGCCCGATTGCAATTATCTGAAGTTTTCCTTCTGCTTTTATTGCTTCCTGATATATGACATCCCAGGCATAATCTTTATCAAGCTCTCTTAATGAATCCTTTAGCACTACAGGGCCTAATCCTGAATCCCCATGAACATGATCTGCAACCATCAGGTCAATATTTAAAGGTTTTTCCGCCCCTTTTGCTATACGCGTGTCCATTTTAAGCAACTCTGCTATATTTAATGAATTTTTTACAGTTTTTTCCAGTGTCTGATTTCCTGCAACTGCGGTTAATGCTCTTATATCCAGTTTATCACAACTATTGGCAAGCATAATGGCAATAAAATCATCTACTCCTGGATCTGTATCAATTATAATAGGAATATTTTTCATTGTTTTCTCCTTATGCTTTTTAGTGGTATTTATTAACGGCATCTATCAACATGTCTACAAATTGATGTCTGTCAACGTCAAGTAAAACGTCGGTATTTGGTTCCAATTTAAATCTGTTCAGGAAGTCTGTAACAGTACATCCTGTTGTGTGTTCTCCGTCTATATCTATCTGCACGTTCAATTTTTTCGATGTAAACATATCTGGATTTATAAGCCACGCTACTGCACACGGATCATGTAGTGGTGCAAATTCCCATCCACATATTTCTTTATGGAATTTTATGAAAAATTCAAGCAGTTCGCCTACCATTACGGCTACTTTTCCGCCCTGATTCTTTATTTTTTCAATGTCTTCTGGGTATACTTGAGCCTTGTGTGTAACATCAAGTCCAGACATGGTTATTGGGATTCCTGATTTAAATACTATATCTGCGGCTTCAGGGTCTACAAGTATGTTAAACTCTGCTGAAGCTGTCCAGTTCCCCCCTATTGCAGAACCGCCCATAAGGCTTATTCTCTCTATTTTTGATTTCAAATGTGGGTATGACAGCAAAAATATTGCTATGTTTGTAAGTGGTCCAGTTGGTACAAGCGTAATTTTTTCATCACTTTCTTCTACCACTTTTGCCATCAATTCAAAAGCTGAAATTTTCAAGGCTTCTTCTTTTGGCTGCGGAAGTTCTGGGCCGTCAAGCCCTGAATCGCCATGTACGGATGGTGCAATTTCAAGTTCTCTTCTCAGGGGATTGTTGGCTCCCATTGCTACTGGTATTTTTTTATCTATAAACGCGAGTACTCTCAAAGCATTATTTGTAGTCTTTGCTATAGTCTGATTTCCTCCAACTGTTGTTATCGCTCTTACGTCTAGCTTTTCTGATGCACATGCAAGAATTATGGCTATGGCATCGTCATGTCCTGGGTCACAGTCCATAATTATTGGAATTTTTCTCATATTTTACCTCCGTTGTATAATAAGTTGGCAAGAATAAGTTTCTTCTTATTCTTGCCAACTGTTTTAAATTTCTATAATACTGATATTATGGTCTTACACTGCTTTTTATTGCTTGAATTTCATCTGTTGATTTTCCAAATGCTGTATCTACAACAACTGATCCATCAAGTATCCCTTTTTCAAGTTCATCTATCATTGTTACTGTTTCAGCTGATACATTAGCTTTGTAAATATCATTTTTAGCTATGCCTACGCATCCTTCACTTATTCCAAGTACTTCTTTAGCTCCCCAAGTAAGTTTGCCTTCTTGTTCAAGCTGGATTGCTCTAAATAGTGATTCGTCTACTCTTTTAAGTGCTGATGTAAGAATATGCTCAGCTTTAACTTTATCTGTTTCCATGAAAGCTGCTGCTTGGTCACTGTCTACACCTATTGCAAATTTATCTTTTTCTGTCGCTCCATCAATTACTCCAAGTCCTGCTGTACTCGCTACCTGATATATGATATCTGCATTTTGGTTTATTTGTGCAAGTGTAAGTTCTTTTGCTTTTGCACTGTCATTGAAGTTTCCTACATATCCAATAGACATCTTGATATCTTCTTTAACTTGTTTTGCCCCTTGTATGTAACCTACAAGGAAGTCGTTGATTACGTTGTTTTCCATGCCGCCTACAAATCCTATTGTTCCAGTTTTTGTTGCTGATGCAGCTACTGCTCCTGCAAGGAATGAACACTCATTTTGCTTGTACTCTATAGAGTATACGTTATCAAGTCCGCCCAGGCTATAATCTACGGCTGAGTCAAATATGATATATTTTTTGTCTGGGTACTGAGGTGCAACTTCTTGTAGTTTTTCTACCATCTGCCATGTTCCTACGATTATAATGTCTGTTTCTGGATCATCTGAAAATTCTAGAAGTGTTGGCATCCATTTTGTTTCATCATAAGTCATCTCAACAACTTTTACTTCTGCTCCAAGTTGATCTTGAATCATTTTTCCACCGTTTGCTGCTGAATCATAAAACGCTTTGTCTCCTAAAGTACCATTAAGCAATATCGCGATGTTAGGCTTGTCTGCGCCTGATGCATCTGTTTGTGCCTCTTCTTTTGCTCCACCACAACCTGATAAAAGCATTGTTGACGCTAAAAGCAGTGCTACTAATCCTGAAATTTTCTTCATTTTCATAATTCTTCCTCCTGTTTTTTTAAAAGATTTAACTAGCCTTTATTTTTTATTTTATTAATCTGTTTTACTTTAGCTCTGGAGTATATTATTAATCCAATTATAGTAAACAGATAAGGCATCATTTGAATAAACTGAACTGGTATATCAAGTACTTGCAGGTTGCTGCCAAGGGCATCTGCCGCCCCAAACACAAGCGATGCCGCAAGCGTTCCAACTGGGGTTCCTCTTCCAAGAGCTTCTGCTGCCAAGGCTATAAATCCTCTTCCAGCGGTCATATCTCTTGCAAATTTGTCCATGTATCCCATAGACATGTATGCTCCCCCCATTGCGGCAAGCGCTCCACTTATTGCAAGGGCAGTATATTGAATCTTTTTAACGTTTATTCCCACACTCTCTGCCGCATCCGGATTTTCGCCAACTACCCTTATTTTGAGGCCAAGAGAGGTTTTGTATAATAACAGCCACACTACTCCTACAAGAATAAATGCAAGATAAGTAAGTACATTATGTCCTGAAATCATAGGTCCAAGTATTGGAATACTTTGTATTATGGGAATTTGTACTACTGGCATGGTAAGACTTGCCAATGAAGTTGACATTCCTTTGTCTTTTGCAACAGAGTAAAGTAAGAATACAGTACCGCCTGATGATAAAAGGTTGATTGCTATACCAGTCAGTATTATATCAGTTTTAAGTTTAAGTGAAAAGTACGCCATTATGCTGCCCATCAGTACTCCGGTTGCAATAGCACAAATCAGTCCTATTAGCGCACTTTGAGTAAACGCACTTCCTATTACTCCAAGAAGTGCAGAAGACAGCATTATACCTTCCAGACCTATGTTCATTACTCCTGCGCGGTCTGTAATAAGTGCTGCCAATCCCGCAAAAATTATCGGAGTAGACAGTCTTAATATGGAGAATACAAAGTCTGGTGAAAATATTGCTGCTATTAAATTTTCCATATTATACCGCCTCCTTCATCTGATTTTGTTGATTTGAGTTTTCTACAATTTTTCTGTGTTTATATTTATTAAGGAACATTTTTGCCGCTATGAGAAGTATTATCAAAGCCTGAACTACGGCTACAACTTCTGGCGCTACGTCAGTTCTTCTTGACATTATATCTGCACCTATTCTCAAGTATGCCAGAAAGAATGCTGCAAGTGGTACAAATTTCGGATTATTTTTCGACAGTATCGCGATTATTATCCCATCAAAACCATACCCTGGCAAATTTATCCATGAAAATCTGGTATACATTCCAAGTACTTCTGTTGCGCCTCCCATTCCTGCAAGTGCGCCCCCTATAACCTGAGACATTACCACAGTTGTCCCTACTTTTATTCCTGAGTATCTGGCAAAGTTCTCATTTTGACCTACCATTCTTATTGCATATCCCCATTTAGTCTTATAGATAAACATATATACAAGCACTACGAATATTACGGCAACTATTAATCCTGCATGCACTCTCGTCTTTGGTATCATGACCGGAAGCTTTGCTGTCTTTTGCAGAAGATGTGATGCCGGAAATCCTGCGTTTGAGTCAAGCATGAAATATTGCAAGATGTAGCTTCCAAGGAAAAGCATTATATAGTTTAGCATAAGGGAAGAAACAACTTCATTTGCGCCCCATTTCACTTTAAGAAGTGCTGGTATTGCACATATTATTATCCCTGCTATTGCTCCAGCTATTATTGACAGCGCTGGATGGATTCCGTTTGGAAGCATGAAGTTTACAGCTATATACGATGCGGCAAGCCCTCCCATGAAGAAAGCCCCTTCTGCTGCCATGTTAAACTGGTTGCACTGAAACATTACGCAAACTGCAAGTCCCGCAAATGTCAGCGGAATCATCAGTTCTATTACATTACCAAAGCTTCGCATTGACATTACTGGTCCAACTAGAAATTGTCTTAGCGCCTCTGCTGGCTGAGCACTTACCATAGATATCAGTAAAAACGCTGCTACGAGTGAAATTGCAATCGCCACCAATACCCTTATTATTTCAAATTTTTTCTCTATTTCTTTGCTGGTTACAGGTTTATTTTTCATGTACTACGCCTCCTGCTTCTTCTTTTGACATTCTTTTTATTCCCAGCATGTATTCGCCAAGCTCTTGTTCTGTAACGGTGCTGCTGTCTTCAAAATATCCTACTACTTCGCCTTCTGACATGACTGCAAGGCTGTCTGAAAGTTCAAGCACTTCGTTAAGATCTGCTGAAACAAGAAGTATTGCTTTCCCCTCATCTCTAAGTTCTACTATACGCTTTCTTATAAATTCAATAGCCCCTACGTCTACGCCTCTCGTTGGCTGATTTATAATTATCAGGTCTAAATCAAGTGAGCATTCTCTGGCTACTACTACTTTTTGTATGTTTCCTCCAGAAAGCATTCTTATTGGCTGATCTCTGTCGTCACATTTTACGGAGTATTCTTTTATGAGTCCGTCTACTTCCTGATGCATCTTTTTGTAATCAAACATAGCATTTTTATTGTATTCTTTTTTATAGAATCTGTCCGAAATTATATTTTCTTCGATTCCAGCCTCTGCTGCTATACCGTATGTCATTCTGTCTTCGGGTATATGTCCAGTTCCCAGTTCTCTTACTTCTCTTATGCTAAGTCCTTTTATATCCTTGCCTGATATAGATATGCTTCCCGAAGCGTAAGTTTCAAGTCCGGCAATACTCTCAGCCAGCTCCCTTTGTCCATTTCCTTCGATACCTGCTATACCAAGTATTTCACCTTTTCTTATATCCAGCGAAAGCTCTCTAACTACATCCTTACCGTGATTATTTCTTACCACGAGGTTTCTTACTTTAAGTACTACCTCTTTTGGAGCGGCTTTTTCTTTGTCTACTTTAAGAATTACATCCCTGCCTACCATTAGTCTTGATATATCTTTTTCTGACAATTCGTTTACTTCATACTGACCCATCGATTTTCCCTGTCTCAGTATAGTTACCCTGTCACAAAGCGCCTTGATTTCTTTGAGTTTATGAGATATGAATATTATTGTATGTCCATCTTCTCTTAGTTTCTTAAGCTGTACAAACAGCTCTTCAGTTTCCTGTGGAGTAAGCACTGCCGTAGGTTCATCGAGTATGAGAATTTCCGCTCCACGAAGAAGCGCTTTTAGTATCTCTATTTTTTGCTTGAATCCTACTGAAAGATCTTGAACCTTTGCTTTAGGATCAATAATTAGATTGTATTTTTTTGAAACCTCTTCACATATCTGAATTGCCTTGTTATAGTCTATGAATCCCATTTTTTTAGGTTCCATTCCCATTATCATGTTTTCTGCAACGGTCAGTGATGGCGCAAGCATAAAATGCTGATGAACCATTCCTATTCCATGCTTGATGGCGCTCATTGGATTGTCTATTTTTATTTCTTCACCTTTTAGAAAAATTTTACCTGAGTCTGGAGTTTCTACTCCAAACAGCATTTTCATCAAAGTGCTCTTACCTGCTCCGTTTTCTCCAACAAGAGCATGTATTTCGCCTTTTTTGAGCGTAAAGTCTACGTCTTTGTTTGCCATGAAACCATTGCCATAAACTTTAGTTATTTTTTCCATTGCCAGAATATTTTCTGCCATTTGTTCCTCCTTCTATACTTTGTTTGCCTTTATTGCAGTTTCTCTTATTATCAGTTGAGGTTCAATGAGTATTTTATTTTCCAGGACTGCTTCTCCCTCGATTTTTTGAATAAGCATTTGTGTTACTTTGCTGGCTATCTCATATATTTTCTGCTCCACAGTTGTGAGTGAGGGCTCAATAAGCTCACTTATATATATGTTGTCATATCCCATAACTGCTACATCGCCTGGAACTTTTAATGAGTGCTCTTTAAGTACTCTTATTGCTCCTATTGCAATCAGATCGCATGCTGCAAAAATTGCATCAAATTCATATTGCTTATTGAGAAGTTCCTTCATAAGTTCTTCGCCTGCACCAAGCGTGTATTGGCCGTACATCACTATTTCAGGATTTAATTTTATAGCATTCTCATCAAGAGCTTTTAAATAACCTTCGTATCTTAATTTAGTGTTACTTAACTCTTTGTCTCCTCCTAAAAATACTATGTTCTTATAACCCTGATTTATAAGATGTGAAACGCCTATATATGCACCCTTTATATTGTCACTGCTTACAAAAATATCACAATTTAAACCCTCTATCTGTCTGTCTACTATTGCAAATGGGCGATTATAATCGCTAAATAATTGATTTAGCTTTGTGCTTGATTTTCGGCTTGGAGCCAGGATTATTCCATCTACTCGCTTTTCTATAAAATTGCATAGATAGTACTCTTCCTTCTTAGTGTCCTCATCCGAATTGCACAAAAATACTGTATAACCTTTTGAAAAAGCAAAATCTTCTATTCCTCTTACAAGTTTTGGGAAAAATGGATTTGTAATATCTGGAATAATAAGTCCTATTGTTTTGGATTTGGAAGTTACGATGCTTCTGGCTAATTGATTTGGCTTGTACCCCACTTCATCAATTATGTGCTTTACCCGCTCTCTTACTTCTTCTCCCACACCTTCGATTTTGTCATTTATAACTCTTGATACGGTGCCCTTTGAAACTCCTGCCATTTTTGCAATATCATTGATTGTTATTTTCATTTATTCACCATTATAATTTTAAAGTAAATAATTCGCGTATTTTTATATATTTTCTTCCATTGTGTCCCGTTTTTCATCAACTTGCGATATGTTTGGAATTGAATTTGCCGCGCCTTTTCTCGATACGGATATAGCCGCTGCCATACTTGCGGTTTTGAGTATATCTTTTATATCTTCACTTTTGCTTATTCCTGCAATAAAATATCCTGTAAACGTATCTCCTGCTGCCGTAGTATCTACAGCCTTAACTTTATATACCGACTGCTTTACACTCTCTTTGGCATCTTTATAAACTGACCCCTTATCCCCTAAGGTAAGCACTATTTTAAGATTACTAAAACGGTTTAGTAGGCATGAAACAATGCGATCTGGGTGCTTTTCCCCCGTAAGCGCTTCACCTTCTATTTCATTCAGAATAAGCCACTCTATTTTCCCAAGTTCTATTTTTTCTATATTTTCATTTATAGGTGATGGGTTTAGAGCTATTTTCATTTTCTTATCATATGCCTTTTTTACAATATAATCAAGACATGATATTTCATTTTGAAGTATAAGTATGTCTCCTTCTTCAAAATTTTGCAACACATAATCTACATAAGCCTCATCTATTTTATGATTTGCTCCGCTATAAAGCAAGATGCAGTTTTGTCCATTGCGGTTTACCTGTATCACGGCATGACCAGTCTCGCCTTCTACGGTCTTCAAAAGAGATGTATTTACATTGTTATCTTCCAACAACTCTTTTAGGAATTGGCCTTCTTTTCCAATCATCCCTGCATGGTAGATTTCTGCTCCAGCCTTTGCCACTGCTACTGACTGATTCAGACCTTTCCCACCTGCAAATATTCCCATATTTTTTGAGGATATAGTTTCTCCTGGTTTTACAAATTCATCAACGTTATAAACTCTATCGATGTTTAATGAACCAAAGTTCAATATTTTCATCACTTATCAACTCCTATCATTAAGTAAATTTTATGATTTTCCTAACTATTTTTGTCAGTACTCATTATACATAATAATATTTAAAATTTCAATCTAAATTTGCAAACATTTTCCTGTTAGATGCAAAAAATAGCAGATTTTATTTATTCTGCTATTTTTCTTACCTAAATTCCACGTGCATTTTTTATTAGCTTAAAAGAACACTATTTCACGAAGAATTTAAACTGATACTCCCACATTGTAACATTATTTACCACCACCTTTCAATCTTTTTCAATAAATTATTGATTGCAACTTTGGAGT
>RRZT011857318.1_pt1 | contig 20147 bp, 16 predicted proteins | sample 2165551 | NCBI WGS metagenome assembly RRZT01 (sample SAMN10456910, study PRJNA506462) | wastewater metagenome | biome: wastewater; feature: sludge; material: wastewater sludge; isolation source: wastewater sludge with Escherichia coli K12::gfp cells carrying plasmid... | place: USA: Moscow, Idaho... | reverse complement strand
TGCTTGCCAGGGCGCGGGCGGTCCGCCGTATCCCCAAAGGCGTTCGACTCAACGATCGCCTACTCCGTGATTTCAGAGTGGGATTCTGAAGGCCTTTCCAACAGTCGTCATCTCTCCATTGCCTTTTGCCGACCTGACAGGAATGTCACAGATCAGCACCACTCGGCTGCTCAAAATTTTCTCCAGCCAGGCCGCAGGGAGTTCGGACGCCGAGGCGTACTGTTCCTGTACGTCGAGGTGGACGGACGACTGAGAACGAAGCTGGAGGGAATTTTCAGCAGCCGGTTACAGCTCCCGGATGGCGCCCTGGAGGACGGTCATCTGGGTCATGGGATCTCCGGAGGCTTGAAGCTCCGTGCGGATCTGGTCTTTGAGGTAACTGGTGTACCCGATTTTGTCGAGGAGGAGGTCGAGGAAACGCTCGGAGGACAGCAGGGTCTGAGCCTTCAGCTCTTCGATGGTCTCGTCGCTCACCGGCACATAACTGCTGCCGATGTGGAAGATGATATTGTAGTGGCGATCTCGCCCGAGCCGTTCAAACCGTAGTCCCTTCACGTGCCGTCCTTCCTCTTACAGGCCAACGGGGGCACATTGTAGACAATCACCGGTGAGAAGACAAGGTCGGCTGCCCGGCCCGCGGGCTCACCAGCCGCGGGTTCCCGGTCTGCCGGTCAGGACTTGGCGCTCTTCTTGCCGAAATATTCGCGCCGGCTGACGGCGACATCGGAGACGAACATGACACCCGAATGTCGCTCGAACCGCGGCCGGAGCCCGGCCAGCAGCGGTTCCACCTTTTCCTCCGGCACCACCGCCATAATCATGACCAGGCTCTCCTGCTCGCTGAACATGAAATGGGCTTCACGCAGGCCATGATGGCCCTTCCCCGAGATATTGCCGATGATGGTGTAGCCGGTCGCCTCCACTTTGTCCAATAACTCGGTGACAAAGGGCCGGTGCTCACCCGACACGATGACGCGAATTTCTTTCATGGGATGCAACGTGAGTGCGGCCATGTCTCCACTCCTTTGAAAAGAGGTCTCTTCCGAGGTGATGCCGGTTGCAATCTATGTGTCACTGGGATTCCTCACGCGGCGCCAGACACCCGAGGGCATGTAGCGGTACCAGATGCCGTCCTCAGGGTCCAGCGCAGCCAGGTGCACCCACTCGTTGTGATAGAAATGTTGCAGCACTTCGTGCCGCGCAATGAGTTTCTCGATCCGCGGGCGCGAGGTTTCCACCAGCGTCAGGAGGCGCATGGGTTCATGATAGGGCAGGTCGTCGTTCATGACGGTTTGCCGGGCCAGCCCGAGCCGGAGATCGCTCCAGGGGCCCGACATGATGCCGATGCGGCCGACGACGTTGTGATAGATCTTGCTTCCGCTTCCATAGACCTCGTTGTCCACGGCCGAGAAATAATGCTCCATGTTGATCCACTGGGCGACCACTTGGGGCGCGGTCAGCAGCACTTCCAGCCAGCGGTCCGTCGGATCTTCCCGATAGTCGTACGAGTGAAGGAAGACGCGCCCGGCCAGGTTCAATCCCTTGGTCAGCTCCCGGCGGCCGATGATGAAAGTTGTGTTGCCGGACAGGCCCCATTCCGGCCGCACCTGGCTCCAGTCCGCGCTCCGTCCGGCTACATGCGCCGAGGCCTGGTTGAGAGGCAGGACAGTCCTCACATCGGGGAACCGGCTGCAGCGCTCCTGGCTGGTCAACTGCGCGGCTTCGCGTAAATCGTCGTACAGTCGGGCCACGTCCTTGCGGTGGGTCGGCGGCGCATCTTCGAGATCGAACAGGTGCACCTCGTCCGTCGTGGTATCGACCTGCCCGGCGAGGAAGTGGGTGTCTGACGGGATTTCGATGCCGCGTTTCGCCAGCCGTTCCCGCACCGGCGGGCGATTGGCCATCGCCGCCAGCACGCGCGCGTTTGGTTTGCCTTCGTTTCCGCCGCAGGCGCCGCAGTCCAGCGCCGACTCGAACGGGTTGTTCTCGGTGGTGCTGCCATGGGCGCAGAAGAGCACGAGGCGGGCGAAATTTCTCACCAGGCCCATCATGCGCAGGGCGGTTTCCACGGTCAGAACCTGTTCTTCGAGCGTGAAGCCGGTCCGCGTGATCCGTTCTTTCTGGCGGGAGGCCGCGCGGCGATTGATCCGGTAGTGCCGTTGGAGTTCTTCGAGGAAGGTGGTGAGTTGGTCGGCGGAGAGATCGACCGATTTGGCCGCGTCGCTGAGGAACGGTTCCACCGGCGCATCGTCGTCCAGCGCGCGTCGCCGCAGGGCCTCGACGAATTCGGCATCAACCTGCGATCCATGCAGGCCGAGCCGGTCGCGCAGCGCTTTCCAGATCAAGGCCCGTTGTTCGGAGACCATCATTTCCTCGGTTTCGGCCGGCGCCAGTTTGTCCACCGTAAGAATCGTGGCGATGGGGGGGACAAATAACCGCCGCACCCAATTGGTCAATCGTTTGTAGAGGGCGGGCCACATCGTCTTGCCCATCATGGGCAGCGCGTAGAACCAGCCCAGCGACTCCACCATGACATAGGGGGTGACGACGTTCTCCTTGAGATCGTGCAGCAGCGTATGTCCCGCGTGGACCAGTTTCGCGCGCGACTGGTGTTTGGACACGTAGTGATCCAGATAGCTGCGGGGGATCTCCCGCACCTCGTTTTTCGCGCGCATGATGACCGGGAACTGCTCGGTCTCGTGTTCTTTGCCCCAGGCCCGATACCGGATGAAGACCGCGAAGAAACCGGCAAACCCATAGGTGTCGTTCGCGCCGGTGGATTCCAGGTGGCGGCGGAACGGCTCGGAGCGCACATCGATGCAAAAGACCGATTGGGAATGGGGCCGCACCGGCGGATGGTGCTCGGCGGAGACCGGTTGGGGTTTGACCGGCGCGCGCAGCAACATGCCGAAGAGGTGATCCTGATACCCGGCCTCGAAGGCCTTGAGCCACACCGGACCATGCGCGGATTCCGGAAAGGCGTCGATCCAATCCAGCAAGGTGCGAAGGGCCGTCAGCGGACCGTCCATCAGCAGGGCCGGAACGATCTCGAGCGCTTGGGCCAGCGTGAGCAGGCGTCGCGCCATGAGCCGCTGGGCCGCCCGTTCGCGGCGCGGTCCGAATTCGATCTGATCGTGATGGGTGAGTGGCTCCCATTCAGGGGCGAGGGCCGGCGTGCCCTGCTGACGGTGTCTCGTGTCGGCATGCAGCCGGGCGACACGGTCGGCCATGGAGGCGGGAAGTCGTCCGGCGGCCCATTCCTTGTGCATGAAGTACGCATGCGACTGCTGCGCCATGTAGGCCATCACCGCGGGATAGTCCCCGTCGATGCCCAATTCTTCCCGGCAGACTTTCTGGACCAGTTCGCGCACATACCACAAGCGCACGGCGAGAAACTTCACCAGCCCGACGGGGTAGGCCTGCTGCCAGGCATAGCCGGTTTCTTCCGCGCGCCATTTGATGAAGCCGGCCCAACCCGGGAGGGCTGCAAGTTGGAGCGACAGGTAGTCCTGCCGGAATGTCACGGGGATTGCCAGCGCGTCCAGGCAGTCCAATACGGCGTCTTCGGGATGTTCCGGCAGCGCCGCAATTTTCCGGCGGCTGTCCGCAATGCCGCACGTTGTCCATTCTTTCCCGGCCACTTGCTTCCAGGCGGCGTAGAGGCCCTGCTCCCGACCCGGCATCGGCCAGGTGGCGTGGCCTTCGTCCAGAAACGCTTCGCACCATTTGATTAGTTCGCTGTTGATCAGTTCGACGATCCGGGTGCCCAGTGTCTGGTCGCACCAGTTGGAGAGGGTGAGATGATGTCCGAGAGCATCCGAATCCGCACGGACCGTGGCGGCCATCCGTTCCGCCACCGTTGGTGTGGAGAACGAGCCCAGTCGTTCGGCCAGTGCCTCGACCTGCTCCTCGTTCGGCTCACGTTCCATCAATCGATCGAGTGGTTCGTCGGTCGCGGTAGAGAGACCATGGGTCAGGCAGGCTCGCAACACTTCTCGATGGGCAATGCGGCAGGGGCCGAGATCGACTTCCTGCTCGAGCGCGAGGGCCGCCAGGGCCTCGTCGATATGGCGGACCAGAATCCTGCCCGATTTCAGATAGCGCCGATACACGTCACCGGGGAGATACCCGTTGCCGCCCAGGAATTGGTGGCCACGTCGGACCGTTTCGGTGAACGGGAGATACTCCAGGCTGTGGAGCGGATTGTGATGGACGAAGGTTCGCATCGGCCAATACTGCGCGATGACTTCGCTGGCGAGGCGAATCGTGCCCCGCAGTTCCATACGGCGGGCTTCGAGGTCTGCCGGGTCGTCGGCGCGCTTCACCGGATCCATGTGCCCTCCTGCACGGCGACAGTGGCCGGGGGTGCCGGTACGTACGAGTCGAAAAAGCGCGAGGGGGCCGTACCGAGGGCCAGCAGCAACAACAGCAGCAACACCAACGAGGCGAACTCCGTCTGGCGCAAGTCGTCGTATCGCATATCCATGCGTTGCCGGCCGAAGATGAGTTGTTGCAGGAAATCGGTGTAATACCAGGAGGCTGTGAGCCAGACGATCATGACGACGGCAAAGGGCCCGGAGGGTGTAAACGTGGGCAGGAGCAACATGCCCAGGAACCCGGAAAACACGCCGAAAGGCGGCATGCCCAGCGCGGCGAGCGCCAGGAGCGCCAAGAGGGTACTGAAGCGCGGCATGGGATAGGCGAGCCCGCCGAGTGCGCGGAGATCGATATCGCCATACCGGGCCCGGATGGCATACCAGGCCAGCAGCAGTCCGCTGGCCGCGAGCCCCGCGGCGCTGAGATAGACCGTGGCTTGCATGGGGGCGGTGCCGGTGTCGGCGACATACCACCAGAGCAGGCCGAAAAACGCGAGGGCGGCGTAGGAAAGCCGCGGCAGCGGGCGCGCCTGAATCAGCGCCCGGAGCGAACCGTACACGGCGCCCGCCAATGCCAGAATCGCCACGGTGTGGAGGGTCGTGCCGGTCAGGTTCGGGAGCAGCATCAGCAGGGTATGGAATCCGACGGTCGGCAGCAGGAAGACGAGGAACGCAGGGAGATTGCCCGGTAATCCGGTCAAGGTCGCAATGAATCCGCTGTGAACGGGCAGGAGCGGCAGCAGTGTGGCACAGGTGACCAACAGAGCCACCGTCGAGGCCGGTGTCGGGAGCAACAGGGCCAGCGCAGCCGACATCATGCTCAGTCCGTAGGCCGACAGTCCCCGCCAGGTCTCCGGCGTGGCGCCGGATTGATACCGATACAGCAGGATGCAGAGCAAGCCGGGCAGTATCAGGAGCATGACGTCGTGCGCCGGCGCTTGAGCGGTGAGGATGCCAAGCCCAAGTCCCAGCAGCACCAGCGTCGTCGTCCAGGCCGAAGTATTGTCGCGGTGTAACGGTTGGCCGAGGAGCGAAAGAAACGCCGTCAGCGGGAGCAGGCAGAGAAAAGGCACACCGGCCAGCGTGTCGCCCAGCGCCCAGGGCGTCCCGATGACGACGAGCATACTAGCGACCGTCGTCAGGAGGGCTGAGGTCTTCATTCGCTGGAACGACGTGCGGAGGAGCAGGCTGAGCGCCGCGCCGAGGAAGGGAACGGCCATGAGCAGCCACGGTGTCATCCAGGTCTTGATCATGGCAGGCCTCCGACAGCCTGGGCCGCGCCGTTGTTCGTGTGGCTGCGTTGCATGGTCACGACAGCCGCTTTTCCAGGTGATGGGCGACGAGCGTCACGATCCGGCCGAACTTGAGATACAGCTGATCCAGGTAGAGGCGGTTCATGAACAGGACATAGAGACGGACGAGGAAGACGTCGATCCAACCGGGAATTTTGACCGTGCGCCCATGCGCATGCGCATAGAGATAGACCCAGCTGAGGATCGTGAGCACTGTCGTGCCGACCACCAGACTGTCGAAGAGCCGGCCCGGCAGCGCCGCGGCCTTGAAATACGACGCCACCACCTCCGGATTCGGATACAGAAAATGCGTAAAGCTCTCCACCGCAAAGAGGTATGTGAAGACGACGATGACGAGCGTGACCAGCATGGCGGCGGACACCTTCCAGGAGGCCACGGCGCGAATACGTGTCAGGGAGAGAATCGCCTGCGAGGAGGTAACCCAGATGAAGAACAGGAAAATCACCGTGCCTTGTGAATCGATCAGCGGAATGCGCAAGACACCGTGCGTGACGAGCAGGATCACGAGCGGCAAGAGCAGCGTCGTCAGGAATCCGGTGGACCAGGTGAGATTGGAGAATTCGCTTTCCTCCGCCTCGCGGTCGATTGGCGGAAACGAGGGTTCCTGGCGAGCCTTGTGGATCACATTCCCGCAATTCAGGAACACCGTGCCCTTGAACAGACCGTGGGCGATCAGATGGAACACGGCGAGGGAAAACGCGCCCAGCCCGCATTCCATGATCATATAGCCCATCTGGCCGATCGTCGAAAAGCCGAGCGTCTTCTTGATGTCGTTCTGCGTCAACATCATGGTGGCTCCCAGAATCGCCGTGAGCATGCCGATGACGAACACCACATGCAGGGTGGTCGGGCTCAGACCGTAGAGCGGGGCCAGACGATTCAGCAGGAATCCCCCGGCGTTGATGATGCCCGCGTGCAGCAGTGCGTGGATGGGCGTCGGCGCGTAGAGGGAGCGCGGCAGCCAGGTGTGGATCGGAAATTGTGCCGACTTGCCCATGGCGCCGACGAAAATCAGTAGGGTCACCGCCGTCGCGCCGTTCATCTCCCAGCCGAGGTCCGGCCAAAGGGACAGGGTGACGGGCGTGTCCGCGGCGCGGGCAAACAATGTCTGGAACTCGAATGTGCCGTACAGCGAATAGGCCAGGACGATACCGGCCAGAAACGCCGCATCGCTGAGCCGCAACATCGTAAACGTGTTCGTCGCGCCGGACAGTGTGGCGGCATGCCCGTGGTTGTGTGCAAGCAGAAACAGCAGCCACGAGAGGATCTGCCAGAAGACAAATAACATGACCAGGTTGGCGCTGGACACCATGCAGAGGAGCACCGCGGTCGTGATACCGAGCATCCCGAGATACCGGCGATATCCGCGATCCTGATACATGTAACCCATGGAATAGCGGTAGATGAGCATGGTCACGCCGGTGATGAGAACCATCATGACCGCGCTGAGCCGGTCGATATAGAACCCGATGGGGAAGGCAAGATTGGCGACGGAGGCCGTATCGTAGAACTGGATGGTGACCGGATCTCCGGAGGTGACCGCAACCAGGGCGATGAGGGACCCGAGAAATGCCGCCGCGACGGGGAGCAGCCCGGCTCTGGCATTCTGGTCCTGCTCCGCACGGTCGCCGGTCATCACGATGAAGGCCGTCAACAACGGCAACAGCGGGACGAGCGCTAGAAACGACATGCCGACCCCATGGCACTCATGAAAAGAAAAAGGCCAGCCGACGGTCCTTGAAACAAGGAACCAACGACTGGCCTGCACTGTCCCCGGCTTTTCCCTGAAGGGAAACACCGGCAAGACCCTACTGCCTGTCTCATCACATCCATGTGGTGGGTCCGGGCCACGCGCGATTCACGGCCTCTCGGCGGCACCACCGGAAAACTACGGTAGATGTAGCCGCGCGCCTTTGTAATTGCAAGTAAAAAGTCGGCGCCGCAGGGCTTGCTGGCAAGACCGATGGGCCTGGTCGCCGGCGTCGTGCCGGACCGTTTGCCGACAGCGGTTGAAGGGGGTTGGAGTCTGCACATGGCGGTGACTATAATCGGCCGCGCGTTGTCTCGATCAACCATTCAGAAGGATCTATTGCCTGTGGCGAGCAAGGGAGAGAAGGAAGCCGCTGTCCGGACGGCCATCATCAAGTTCGAGCAGGAATTTCTGGGCCGCGGCCCGGATGAAGTTCGGGTCTTCATTGTGCGGGACATGCTTGTCGTGCGGTTGAAGGGGGTGCTGACACCCGCAGAACGCCAGCTGGCCAAAACGGCCGAAGGCATCGATATGGTGAAACGACTTCGGCAGAACCTCATCGCGCAAGGTCGGGAGCGCCTCTGTGAACAGGTGATGGATCTGATCGGTGCGAAAGTGACGGCGCTGTTTACCGACATCGACACCGTGGTCGGGGAGCGCATTTTTGTCTTCACGTTGGAATCCGATATCGAAGCCAATTTCCGGTAGCCCCAAGGTCAGGAAGCGCGATGACAGTCCACAGTCTCGAAACCCTCACGTTCGATAACAGTTACGCGCGTCTGCCGGAGGTCTTCTACGCCAAGGTGAGCCCGACGCCGTTCTCGGCCGCGCCGTTTCTCATCAGCGCGAACCGGGCCGCGATGGAGTTGCTCGATCTCGACCCGGCGGAAGCGGCGCGACCGGAGTTCGCCGGGGTGTTCGGCGGGAGCCTGCTGATTCCCGGCATGGAACCGCTGGCCATGCTCTACTCCGGCCATCAGTTCGGTGTCTATGTGCCGCAACTCGGCGATGGCCGGGCGATCCTTCTGGGGGAAGTGACGAACGGCCGCGGGGAACGCTGGGATCTGCACCTCAAAGGCGCGGGCATGACGCCCTTCTCGCGCGACGGGGATGGGCGTTCGGTGCTCCGTTCGGCCATCCGTGAATATCTCTGTTGCGAGGCGATGCATGGACTCGGCATCCCGACGACGCGTGCGCTGTGCCTGGTCGGCAGCGACGACAAGGTCTATCGCGAACAGATCGAAACCGGGGCGACGATCGTCCGGATGGCGCCGTCGCATGTGCGCTTCGGCACGTTCGAAATTTTCTACTACCGGAAGCAGCACGAGCATCTGCAGCGGCTGGCCGATTACACCATCGAGATGCATTTCCCTGAACTTGCGCAGGCAGTCGACAAGTATACCCGTTTTTTTGCCGAGGTGGTCCAGCGCACGGCGAAACTGATCGCGCACTGGCAAGCGGTCGGCTGGTCGCATGGCGTGCTCAATACCGACAATATGTCGATCCTGGGCCTCACGCTGGACTATGGCCCATACGGTTTCATGGATGACTACGACCCCGGCTTCATCTGCAACCACTCGGACTATAACGGGCGCTATGCCTTCAACCAGCAGCCCTACATCGGACTCTGGAACCTGAGTTGCCTGGCGCAAACCCTGCTGCCGTTTGCGCCCAAGGAAGAGCTGAAAGCCGCGCTCGATGGTTATCAGACCAGCGTGGATCGGCACTATCACAACCACATGCGTGCCAAATTGGGGTTGGTGGAGGACCGCGCGGAAGATGAGGCCCTGCTGCAAGAACTGAAATCGCTCATGGTCGGCAGCCGGGTCGATTACACGATCTTCTGGCGTGAATTGAGCATGTTTTCATCCGACGCGGGCGCGAAGAACGAACGGCTGCGGGAACATTTCCTGAATCCGGAGCGGTTCGATACCTGGGCCGTTCAGTATCGCGAACGGCTGCAGAGCGAGCAGAGTCGCGACGAAGAGCGACGGATTCGTATGGATCGGGTGAATCCCAAATACGTCCTGCGCAACTATCTCGCCCAAGGGGCCATCGAGAAGGCTCAGCAGAAAGACTATTCCGAGGTTGAACGGTTACTGGCGCTGCTGCAACAGCCCTATACTGAGCAACCCGGCATGAATTCCTACGCCGCCGCGCCCCCGAACTGGGGTAAACACCTCAGCGTCAGCTGCTCGTCGTAGCGCCTCTTCCCGCTTCCAATCCTCTCGTTTCCCTTCGTTGCGCGTTATCCATTTGGATACGCACTGTATCCATGCCGATACATTGTCCTACGTACAATGACAGGGCCGGCATCAAAAGCGGCGGATTCATCTTGTATTCACCCATTGAACAGGTGGCACAGTACATGCTGAATCACCCTAGTGGTAACGGGGTATGTCCGCCAACCTCACGCCTGAAGACAGGGATTGCGCATGGCGTTCAAGGGCGACGATTCCACTTTTTCATTGGCCACGACTGTCACCTTGGTTCTCGCCGTGGCGGCGATGGTGTTTGTGAAGGAGCCGCTGAAAAGTTCGAGGCCTACCGGAAACGGGGTCGGGCTGGAAGGCGCGGCTAGTGAATTGAAGGCTCGCGCGAGGCTCTGGGAAGACCCGTTTGCAGCGGTCCAAAAGGATCAAGCGTCCCGAAAACAGGTGTCTGTCACTTTGCAAAAAGCGGGCAAGGTGACGCTCTCCGTAACAGCAGTAGGCCGGAACGAAGAGGAGGGACTGAGCAAGCTCCAAGCAAAGATCAATGAAACTGCCAAGCAAAATGGCATAGTCACGGCCCTGGTGGTCATGACGGGGGGAGGGTCTTCAGTTGAAGACAGCGAGGCGCGCATCCGGGATCGTTATGCGGTGGGAGCGGCGCTGGAGGTCGGATGTTTTGTCCCGGAGCAGACGCAATCACTCTCTTACTTCACCTGGAGTTTTGGTGTTGGGAAGGTCGAGCCGAAGGTACCTGTTACCACACCATACGAATGGTACAAACGCAGCGTCATCGCATCCTGCCGGGCATTCGATGAAGAGATGAGCAAGGAAAAAGCCCGTCATGTGCTCGTTCTCTGGGTTGCGGCGGAAGAGACCGAACAGACTATCTTTGCGCGGGTCAAGCAGCTGCTCTCAAAGTTTCGCCCGCCTAACGTTGAGTCGAGCATTCCAGCAAAACTTGTGGGCCCCCGCAGCTCGTCAGAGTTTCGGAGCATGCTCCAGGAGATTGAGGAAGAGAGTAAGTCCAGCGACCGAGCAAAGGGAAGGCAGAAAGCGGGGGACTCCCCGCCAAAGGTGCAGGAGCCCATCGCGCTGTATTCTCCATGGGCCACGGCTATGCCTGGACTACTCTCCTACGGACTGAACAGCGGAAGCCAGAAGAATGGTGTGGGATGCCAATCGTATGGCGCGTGCAAGAAGGTGTTTACCGAATTGTTGTCCGATGCCGGCCTTCTTCTCAAGTACAGCATCGACAGCGACCAGGTCTTGTTCGAGTCTTTGTTTGAGGAGCTCAATCGCCGGCGCGTGACTGTCGGTGCGGATTCGATCGCCTTAATCGGGGAATGGGATTCCTTCTATGCCCGTTCCCTCCCGCTCACCTTTAGCGCTGCCGCCTGTCGGTATATAACCGATGAGAAGGTTGCGAAGGCACATCCTCTATCAGATGCGCTCACGGGTCAGTTGAAGGGGAAGTGTGCGACGACGGAACAAGGGATAGACCAATTCAAGACAGGAGCTATCTCGCCCCGAACCCTCAATATCAGGCAGTACAGTTACCTGAGCGGCTTGGATGGGGAAGCATCGGTGGATCAAGGAAGTCCATCCAGGCTCAAGGGGGACGACAAAGACAAGGAGAAGGGGGAGGCAGGCAAGGCCAAGCTTCGCGATATTGCTTCGTATGAACGGCCTGAAGGGCCTTCGCAACTCGACTATGTTCGCCGATTGGTGGCTCGAATTAAGACTGAGGACCAGGAGAATGATAAGGCCGGGACTCGGGGCGAAGCGGAACAGCAAGGCAAGAAGGTCAAGGCCGTCGGAATCCTGGGGCGGGATGCTTATGATGCGCTCCTGATCCTCCAGGCGGTGCGGGAGCAGTTTCCGAACGCACTGTTCTTTGCAACGGATCTGGATGCGCGGTATTCCCACGAAGATGAGCTGAAGTGGACTCGCAACCTGATCGTCGTGTCCCATTTCGGACTGCGATTGCAGCCATCATTGCAGCAGGCCATCCCGCCCTTCCGCCACTCCCTCCAAACGTCGACTTTTCTTGCTGTCTTGCGGGCAATCGATCATGTCGGTTATCGGTTGGACCAGAGTGCTGGTCCGAACGCGCAGCTTGCCGGGTATGTGATGAACGGCGGTCAGCAACAGCAGATTGAGTACAGCACCGTGATCCGCCCCCGTCTTTTTGAGATCGGACGGCATGGCGCAGTCGATCTCAGTGTCGATAATTCAACTGATAAGGTAAGGAGCGTCCATCCGGCTCGACAGGATGTGGAGAGTTGGGCTGTAACATTCAGAATGCCGGAGCGGATCGGTCCGGTTTGGATTGCTGTGACGGTTCTGGGTTTCCTGACGGCGTGGGGCTATGGAAGGTTTTGGAATTGGCTCACGGGCCGAGACGAGCGGGATCGGAGCTCTCGGAATTTCGAGCGAGTACTCAGGCCGGCCTGGGTGCCGCTGCTGATTCTCGGGGTGGTTCTGCTGTGGTGTAAGCTTCGGCACTTCAGCTATGTCGAAGACGAGCCTTTTTCCTGGTCCGACGGCGTGAGCGTCTGGCCCACGGAATTGCTCCGGCTGTTTGCCACCTTGCTGTCCCTCAGCTTTCTGATGAAGGCCTGCGCGGACCTAGCCGTGAACACAGAAGACCTCACCAAGAAATTCTTCCCACAGGGAGCTTCGGCAGGGGTGGAAGAGGGGAGGCCGAGAAACTTGCAGGGGTTCTGGACCAACCTTGATTGGATGTTCCATGGATCGAAGCGGGACCGCACGGGCGAGGCTCGTACGCTCTGGGCCCGCTACTGCCGTGCCCATACGTGGCCTCAACGGACGGTGAGAATCGCGCTGTGGCTGCCCCAGTATTTGATGATGGTACTTCCGGTGTGGAGATTCATGAATGACGGCGAATGGCGGATCTATGTTCCCTGCCGAGGGGAGTTCAGCTGCCATGCGGATGCGGTGCTCACTTCTCTGAGTGTGTTTTCGTTGATCATCTTGAATTTGGCGGTGTTGGATGCGGTGATCCTTTGCACCAAGTGGATCCAGGAAATGCCGTCGGCAACCGGTCTCGACCCCATCAGGCAAGTTCGCCTCATCATCGAGCGGACGAGGGTCGTCAATCGCCGGATCCTCTACCCCTTCTTGTCGTTATTCCTGCTTATCGGGGCACGAAGCCATTATTTCGACAATTGGGATTTTCCTCCGGCCTTGATTCTTGTCCTGACGGTCAACAGCCTGGTGGCTCTCGCCAGCGCCTGCATGTTATATCTGGCCGCAGTGGAAGCGAAGCGGAAGGTGCTCGCACCGCTTCAGCAGGATCTCGATCGTGTCCTGATTCAGCAGGAGTGTGCCGAACCAGCCGTCGACACGGGACCGTCGAGTGATCACCTGCGGCAGATCATCAGCGAAATTGATGCCGTTCAACAGGGAGCCTTCGTACCGTTTTACCAGCAGCCGGTGGTACAGGCTACGTTGGTCGCTGTGCTCGCCTTCCTGCAATATTGGTATCTGGGTCAATAGGGTCTCGCCTTCCCGCGATAGCAACATACCCTCCCAGAGAAAAACTCTGATAGTGGAGCGGTGAAAATATGCGTGTAGATAAACTCGGCGGCCTCACGGTTCGTCTGACGGGCGGGACCGACGGGAAAGGCGGCGGCAACGGCCCGCTGGTGGTGCTGCTCCATGGTTTCGGTGCGCCGGGCGACGATCTCGTGCCGCTGAGCGAATATCTCGATGCGCCCACCGGGACACGCTTTCTCTTTCCTGAAGCGCCGATTTCAATTCCGATGGGCTTCGGCGATTCGCGCGCCTGGTGGATGATCGACATGGCCCGTATCCAAGCCGATCGAGCGGCGGGCAAAGTCCGGGACATGTCCGGCGAAATCCCGCGCGGGCTTACCGAAGCGCGCGAGCATATGAAAGTGCTGCTGGATGAGATACAAAAGAAACTCGGCGCCGATCCCGAGCGCACGGTGTTAGGCGGCTTCTCACAGGGGGCGATGCTGTCCTGTGACGCACTGCTCCACAGCACTCAGCCCTATGCCGGACTCATCCAGCTCTCCGGGACCCTGGTGGCAAAACAGGAGTGGGCGCCGTTGCTGACGAAACGCAAAGGCCTGCCGCTGTTTCAGAGCCATGGCACGCAAGACCCGATCCTGCCCTACGCGATGGCTGAACGGTTGCGGGATGAATTTCTGCAGGCCGGTGTGTCGGTCGATTGGCAGCCGTTTCGGGGCGGCCATGAAATTCCGGAGCCGGTGTTGCGCAAGCTGGGCAGTTTTCTCTTGAAGGCCGTGAGATAGGCTCGGGATGGATCCGTTTACACTCACCGGCGCAGACGGCACAACTCTCCGTGGCGATCGTGTCGTCGGCAAGGACCGCCAGCTTCTCTTCATCACCGGGTTTCTCTCCAAACGGTGGGGCAATAAGAGCAAGGCGCTGGCGCAATGGTGTCAGGAGCGAGGCTGGGGATTCTGCTGTTTTGACTTTCGCGGGTGGGGCGACTCGGGCGGTGTGTGGGGTGAATATCGCCTGCTGCAATGGCTGGAAGACGCCGAAGCGGTCACGAATCTGTTGGCGGGTGGGCCTCCGGTGACGATCGTCGGTAACTCCCTCGGCGGATGGCTGGCCTGGCTGGTTGCGCAGGAGCAACCGGCGGTGGAAGAATTGATTCTCATCGCCCCGGCGTTCAATATGATGGATCTGCGCGCGGCTCAGATTTCCAATGAGCGGCGTGAGCAGTGGCAGGCCACCGGCTCCATGCCATGGGACGACGAGCCCATGCATCGAGAGGCGCCGATCCCCTGGCACTGGGTCGAAGACAGCCAGGCCCTCTGGAGCCGTCGCCTCACCATGCCGCGTCGCGTCAAGACGACCATTCTGCACGGGCTGCAGGATACAGTGATCAAGCCCGACGGCAGCTGGACCTTCGTGCAGCACCTGCTGTCACAGGATCCTGAATTTCCCATCGACGTCTTATTCAAAACCGGTGATCACCGTCTGAGCAGCCCCGACCATTTGGAGACGTTCAGGCAGTTGGTGAGCCGATCGCGATAGAGGGGCGCCTATGCTGGTCTTGATCCATAAAGAGTGCGGTGGCCCGGCGCTGGACGAATCGCCGGTCGGCGAAGTGTGCGCGATTCCGGTGAGTCAGTTCCCGTTCACCTGCTTCACCTGCCTGGAAGACATCCTCGATGAATCCGAAGTCCGACTCACCGAAGATCTCGGCATCTGACGGACGTTGTGCCGGTCCCGTTCCCCCCGCGCTCAGTGGAAATTCCGGAAGCATCCAGGTAAGGTGTCGTGCAGCTTATTGCACAGAAAAGAGGCATCCTTGTCATCAACGCAGCAACACAATAGCGGGCCGGATTCCGACGGTCCTGAGGTCCCTGAACCGTCCCATGCCGAGCGGGCAAAGACTCTGGTCTATCTACAGCAGACGGGCGGCCTTTCGACCATCTCGCGTAAACAACCAGGCTGGCCCTTCGGGTCCGTCATGCCCTATGGCCTCGACGACCAGGGGCAACCGTTGTTTCTCATCAGCACCATGGCGATGCACACGCAGAACCTCCTGGGCGATCCACGCGCCAGTCTGCTGGTGACGCCGCCGGAAAGTAGAACCGATCCTCTGGGTGCCGCCAGGGTGACGTTGATGGGATCGGTGACGCGTGTGCCGAAGGAGGAGAGTGCGCCGGTTCGCGAACGCTACCTGGCCCGGCATGCTAACGCCGCCTATTGGGTGGACTTCAACGACTTCGGCTTCTTTCGCATGGCGATCGCAGATATCTATTTCGTCGGCGGGTTTGGCTCGATGGGCTGGGTCGTTCCGTCCGACTATACGGCCGCTGCGGTGGATCCACTAGCCGATCAGGCATCTGGGCTGATCCGTGAAATGAATGAACAGCAGACAGCCACGCTGTTGCTCCTGGCCCGGGTGTACGGCAAGCTGGAGGCGCAGCAGGTGACCATGACCGCGCTGGATCGTCTGGGTTTTCATCTGCGCATCAAGACCGCCGAGCGGATGCAGGGGGGACGGGTCGCGTTCACCAATCCGGTCCGCACAGCCGCAGAGGTCAGGGCCGGCCTGGCCGACATGGCCGCCCGGGCGAAGGCCGGGGCCGAACTCGTGCACTCATTGTAAGCGGCCGCGCAACGTATTCTTCTCAACACAGTACCACACCATCAGATAGGGGAACGCATGGCGACGAACGATAAGCAGGTGATTTTTTCTCTGGTCGGTGTCGGCAAGGTCTATCCGCCGAAGAAGCAGGTCCTGCGCGACATCTACCTGGGCTTTTACTACGGCGCCAAGATCGGCGTGCTGGGTTTGAACGGATCCGGAAAAAGCTCGTTGCTCAAAATCATTGCCGGGACCGATCCCAACTACGTCGGTGAGATCACTCGCTCGAAGGGCTACAGCGTCGGACTGCTCGAACAGGAACCGCAACTCGACCTCAACAAGACGGTCAAAGAGGTCGTCGAGGAAGGGAAGAAGGAGCTGGTGGCGCTGCTGCACGAGTACGAAGCGGTCAGCAACAGTATGGGCGAGGCCGGCCCCGATGAGATGGAAAAGCTCATCGACAAGCAGGCGCAGCTGCAGGAAAAGATCGAGGCAGCGAACGGCTGGGAGCTGGAAAGCGAACTCGAAATCGCCATGGATGCGCTGCGCTGCCCGCCTGCCGATCAGAAGATCAGTGTGTTGTCCGGCGGTGAAAAACGCCGCGTGGCCCTCTGTCGCCTCATGATCCAGGAGCCGGACATTCTGCTGCTCGACGAGCCGACCAATCACCTCGATGCGGAATCCGTGCAATGGCTGGAGCAGCACCTGCAACAGTACAAGGGCACGGTCATCGCGGTGACGCACGACCGCTACTTCCTCGACAACGTGGCGGGGTGGATTCTGGAACTCGACCGCGGCTCCGGCATTCCCTTCCAAGGCAACTACACGGCGTGGCTCGAACAGAAGCAGGACCGGTTAGAGAAGGAAGAGAAGGCCGAATCCAAGCGCAAGAAAACGCTCGAACACGAGTTGGAATGGATTCGCATGTCGCCGAAGGCCCGGCAGTCGAAGGGCAAGGCGCGTCTCAACCGGTATGAGGAATTGGTCAATCAGAAGCAGGATCAGCTGGCCGCCGATCTGGAAATCTATATTCCGCCGGGACCTCGGCTCGGGGATCTGGTGGTTGAGGCCAAGGGCATCAGCAAGGCCTTCGGCGACAACGTCCTCTATGAAAATGTCGAGTTCAGCCTGCCGAAGGGCGGCATCGTCGGCGTCGTCGGTCCCAACGGTGCGGGCAAGACCACCATGTTCCGCATGATTATCGGCAAGGAGAAGCCGGACACGGGCACCATTCGCATCGGCGAAACGGTCAAGCTCGGTTACGTGGATCAGGATCGGTCGCTCGATCCCAACAAGACGGTGTACGAAATCATTTCCGAGGGACAAGACACGATCATGCTGGGCAAGGCCGAAGTGAATGCCCGCGGCTACTGTGCCCGCTTCAATTTCGCCGGCACCGATCAGCAGAAGAAGGTCAAGGATCTGTCAGGCGGCGAGCGGAACCGCGTGCATCTCGCGCGCATGTTGAAAGAAGGGGCCAACCTCATCATCCTCGACGAACCGACCAACGACCTGGATGTGAACACGTTGCGCGCGTTGGAAGAGGGGTTGGAGGGATTTGCCGGCTGCGCCGTCATCAGCAGTCACGATCGCTGGTTCTTAGACCGTGTCGCCACCCATATCATGGCGTTCGAAGGCGACAGCAAAGTGGTGTGGTACGAGGGCAACTACAGCGAATACGAAGCCGATCGTAAGAAACGGCTCGGCAAAGAAGCCGACCAGCCGCATCGCATACGCTATCGCAAACTGACCAGGAGTTAGCAGGCTGTTGAAAAATGGCTGCCGGCGGCGTTCTCGCGGCGCGAAGAGACTCCACGTACCGCAGAGGGTACGCATCGCCTCTCCGCTGGCTGTGGCCTTGCCGGACAGCCTTTTTGAACAGCCTGCGACGGCCACTGCGCGAGTCTATGAGTCTTTGAGAGTCACATGGCTGCTGTATGCTCGTACGGTGTCCGCCCCAAAGCCAGGATTTCTTACTAGAGGCACATCCATTTTCCGCATTCGGCCGTAGATTCATCCATGAGCATGTTACGGGGACGTACCCTAAGCCGCTGGTTGGCGGTGCTTGCCCTGGCCTCCGCCTCCTGCACGGCCATTGATCCTCCCCCGGTATCGCCTCCCGAATTTCGCCCCCTTCACACGAGAGCCACGCTGCACTTGGGAGAGAAGGAGCTGGCGGATGGCCGGTTCGTCGGGTTGGCCTTTTCCGGGGGAGGGAGCCGCGCAGCCGTCTTCGGCGCGGCGGTGATGAAAGAACTCGACCGGCTGGGTGTGCTCCAACAGGTCGATGTGCTGTCTGCGGTATCCGGCGGGGCACTGCCTGCGGCGTCCTATGCGCTGGAGGGCTACCGCGATTTCAGCTTTCAAAACGGTTTCGTGGAGTTGGTGGGCCGCGATTTTCAGGGAGCCATCCTGGGCCCCTGGTATACCGTTCCCCAGAACGCGATCCGGTATGCCTTGACCGATCGGGTTCCAGCCGAACAGGTCATTCGCGTCCTGGACGACCGGCTTTTTCGGGGTGCAACCTTCGCCGATCTCAATCCGTCGCAACCGATTCTTCTGCTGAATGCCACCGATGCCCTCACCGGCGACCCGCTCGTCATTTCCGACGAACGGTTCGCTGCGCTGGGTCAGCCCCTCGCTCCCTTCAGCATTGCGCGTGCGACGTATATGTCCGCCGCGTATCCCGGTGTGTTGGAACCGCTGGCCATTCCTTATGGGCAGGCAGAGGGCGCGCCATCCGGGCAGCCCCCGCTGCTGGCCTATGACGGCGGGGCTGCAGACAATCTCGGTATCCGGACGCTGATGCAGGTGGTGAACGACGCGCTGTCGAAGCAATCGATGGCCGACCGGTTCCCCCGCGGGTGTCTGGTCGTTTCTATCGATGCGACGGGCCGTCAGCTCAATGAGCGGCGCAAACCTCTCTCCGCCGCTGCGGCTCTGCTCAGAGGCCATCGGCGCAACGTGCTGGAGCTGGCCGGGATTCCTGTGTCACAGCAGGATGCGTCGATGTTCGGGACCTTTCAGGTGGGCATGAACGGACACGGCGGGACCTGCCGCTTCTGGCACATTGCGTTACGCCAGTTGCCGGACAGCGATCCATTGGGCGACCGCGTGACCCATATCAAGACCAATCTCGGGCTGTCGGCGGAAGATCAGGCGGCGCTCGCGACCGCAGCGGCTCGGCTCGTGGCGAAGGGCCGCGAGGAGATGCATCAAGCAGACGGTTGGGCCGGGTTTATGAGTGCTCGGCCCGCACTTCTCACGCATCCATGACGACGCCCGTCAAAACCCGGCGCGTGTTTGTGACCGGCGCAACCGGTTATCTCGGCGCGCGGCTCATTCCGTTGTTGCTTGAACGGGGTCATCAAGTGACCGCCCTGGCTCGGCCGGAATCAGTCCGCAAGGTTCCCACCGGATGCCAGATCGTCGTCGGCAATCCGCTGGAGAGCGGGACGTTCGTTGAGCAGGTGCGGGGTGCCGATACCTTCGTGCAATTGGTGGGTGTGCCGAAACCTGCACCCTGGAAAGGCCCGTAGTTCCGCGCCATTGACGGGCCTTCGGCCATGGCAGCGATCCGTACAGCCCGCGAAGCGGGCGTGCGACATATGGTCTATGTCAGCGTGGCGCATCCGGCTCCCATCATGCGGGACTATATTGCCGTGCGCAGCGAATGCGAAGCGGCGATCACGGCCGCGGGGTTGGTCGCGACGATCCTCAGGCCCTGGTATATTCTCGGCCCGGGTCATTGGTGGCCGTTGGCGCTGCAGCCGGTCTATCGGCTGATGGAGCAGCTCCCGGGAACGAGAGCCGCCGCTCTACGGTTAGGTTTGGTGACAATTCAGGAGATGCTCATCGCGATGACATGGGCGATCGAACAGCCACCGTCCGGTAGTCGGGTGATCGAAGTGCCGGAGATCCGGCAGCTCGGCCGGAGTCACGCATGAAACCGACCGTCTTGATTACCGGTGCTGCTGGCCTGATCGGTGGCTATCTCGTCAGGACCGCCGCTCGTTGGGCTCCGCAGTGGGAGGTGCGCGGAGTCACCAGGGCGGAGGCAGACCTCACCGATTCGGCGCAGGTGCAGGAGCTCTGGCGCCAGTGCCGCCCCAGCCTCGTGATTCACTGTGCGGCCTTGAGCCGAACCGGCGCCTGCGAGCAGGACCCGGCGCAGGCCCGATGTATCAACGTGGAGGCGACGGAACGGCTTGCCGGACTGGCACGCGACATCCCCTTTATCTTTCTGTCTACCGATCAGGTGTTCGACGGCGCGAAGGGCTGGTATGTCGAAACGGATGCCGTGCATCCCCTGAATGTGTATGGACAGACGAAGGCAGAAGCGGAGCAGGTGGTGCTCGAGAATCCTGCCCATTCGAT
>RRZT011615964.1_pt1 | contig 20147 bp, 19 predicted proteins | sample 2165551 | NCBI WGS metagenome assembly RRZT01 (sample SAMN10456910, study PRJNA506462) | wastewater metagenome | biome: wastewater; feature: sludge; material: wastewater sludge; isolation source: wastewater sludge with Escherichia coli K12::gfp cells carrying plasmid... | place: USA: Moscow, Idaho... | reverse complement strand
CGGCCTGGCGCCGCTGCAACGCTTTGATCTGGCCTGGGACAATCATCTGGTCGCATTGTGATGCGCGGGATGGGTTGCGCAACCGTGGCGGCCCTGTTCTTGGCTGCACCCGTCGCGGCCCAGAACCCACAGGACGATGCGACCGCGCCGCAACCCGACGCAGCCTATGCGGCCAGCATGGCCGAGGCGGCCTGGGACTGGCAGCCCGGGGACCTGATCTTTCGCAACGGCGTCAATGCGATAGACGACGCGATGCGGCGCAGTTTCGGCCTGAAATGGGCATCGGTCGGCATTTTACGGCCCAGCAGCGGCGGCCCGCGCGTGGCCTTTGTCGACCAATCCGACGGCGTGACCGAGGTGATGCTTTATGAGCATATCGAGGGTCTTTCCCCCGACGAATACGCCGTCTATCGCCTGCGCGATCTGACCCCGGACGACCGTCCCGACGCACAGATGTGGCCCGGGCCGATGGTGCGGTTCGCCTTGTTCATCACCTATGGCCAGCCCTTCGATACCGAATTCATGCTGGGCGACGGCAAATTCTACAATGCGGAACTGGCCTATCAAAGCGCCCTGAATGCGGGCATCGTGCCGGGAAAGCCGCTGCGGCTGCGCGATCTGATCGACGCGCCCGGGGACATGGACCCCGCGTTCCGCAAGCTGCTCGGGGCGCATCGCTATTGCCGCTATGAACCGACATTCGACGATTGCTGGACCTATAATCTGCGCGATCAGGCCATCGTCACGACCGACAGCCTGATTGCATCCGGGGCCCTGGAACAGGTTTTCCCCTAGGCCCCGGCGGGCGCGTTGAGGGGCCGGGGACGGTATCCGACCCCTGCCCCGCGCGAAGCCGGCCCTTACTGGAACACCGCGTCCGGGTTATCCAGCGAATCCGAACCTTCGAATTCGATTTCGGCCCCGTTCAGCGCCGTCACCGCCCGCTGGATCGAGGCGGTCTGCGTGACCAATGCATTGACCGCGCCCATGATCAGCGCCTCGCCTTCGGCATTGCCGGGGGCAAGCATCTGGTCATAGGCCATGCCGCCATCGGCCCGCGCCTTCAGCGCCGCCAGCTTGGCCACGCTGTCATCCAGTTCGGATTTCAGCTGTGCGTCCACCTCGGGTGCGACCGATGCCACCAATTGCGACAGCGAAGGGCCGGACACGACCGAGCCATCGGGCCGGGCATAGCTGCCGAGATAGACGTTCCGAATGCCCAAACCGTCGTAATAATGGCTGTTCTGGGTATTGTCCGAGAAACAGTCATGCTCTTCCTCGGGGTCGTTCAGCATCAGGCCCAGCTTCATCCGCTCACCCGCCTGTTCGCCATAGGACAGGCTGCCCATGCCGGTCAGCATCGCCTGAACGCCCTTGGCCGGGTCGGCCGTCACCGCCGCGCGCGCGGCACCGCCTTCGGCCCAGTTCGCCGCCATTTCCTGCAAATCGGTGACCAGCAGGTCGGTCGCGGACTTCAGATAGGCGGCGCGGCGGTCGCAATTGCCGCCGGTGCAGCCCTCGCCCTGAATGTAATCGGTAAAGGGGCGTGCACCGGCGCCCGGGCCGGTGCCGTTCAGATCCTGACCCCAGAGCATGAATTCGATGGCGTGATAGCCCGAGGCGACATTCGCCTCGATCCCGTCGGCCTCGTGCAGGGTGCGGATGGTGTCGGGGGTGATGGTCGTCGCGTCGACCTCGGTCGCGCCAATGCTGAATTTCGGGGTCGCGATCACGTTCAGGGTGGAAAGCGGGTTTTCCTCGGACGGGCCGCCATAGGCGCCGCTGTCGACATAATCGATCAGCCCCTCGTCCAGCGGCCAGGAATTTACCCGCCCTTCCCAATCGTCGACGATGGGGTTGCCGAAACGAAAGACCTCGGTCTGTTGATAGGGCACGCGGGCGGCCTTCCATGCCTCGCGCGCGGCGGTCAGGGTCGCCTCGGACGGGGTGGCGATCAACGCGTCGACCGCCCCCTGCAAGGCCTGCGCGGTGGTCAGGCTGTCGCCGTAACCGGCGGCGGCGAGGTCGGCATAGGTCTTGACGACCTCGGCCTGATCAAGGGCGATTGCGGGGCTGGCAAGCAGGGTCGCACCTAGCAGGGCGGCGGTCAGGGTCGGTTTCATCGAATGCCTCGTGGGTCCGGGATGCGGGGCGGGCCGTCGCCGCCATATCACGCCGACCCGCCCGCCAAAAGATGGCCGAGCATTATTGTCGGAATAAGATTTGTCAATGATCTCGTGCCGGAACCCGGATCAGGCGGCGACACCCCACCAATGCCGCGTCCGGTCGCAATGATAGGCGACGGCGGCGACCGCGGCGGCACTGTCGCGGCGTTCCAGCGCGTCGATGATCGCCAGATGTTCCTGCATGGCGGATTTGATCCGTTCCTGAACGAACGGCCGCACGCGTTGGAATATCGCCATGCGGACGCGGTTCGCCTCATAGGCGGCGCGCAGGAAAGGATTGTCCAGCCCGCCGGCCAGATAGTCATGCAGCGAAAGATCGACACCGATGGCACGCGATGACAGGTCCGCCGCCCCGTCCGGCGCGACGGCCTCGGCCAGCATGACCCGGTGACTGTCGCCCAGCACCGCCAACCCCTCCAGCGCGCCCGAGGCGATGCGCCGCCGCGCGCCTTCCTGATCCAGAACCATGCGCGCGTCCAGCGTGTCGCGAATGGTTTCGGGGTGGGCCTCAAGCACCTGAACGCCACGCTTGGGAATGATATTCAACCAGCCCGAGGCACCGGCATGGCGCACCGCCTCGCGCACGGCGGCCAGCGGATAGCCCAGAATGCCGACCAGCTGCGGCATCGACAGAAACTGTCCCGAGCGCAGATCGCCGCGCCGCAATGCCTCGGTCAGCGACAGCTGTGCCTGGGTGTTGAGCAGCTTGCTTTCGGGCATGGCAATCCTTTCCTTTCCCGTATCTGACACCACAGCCGGCATGGGCATTTTCAAGAAATTGGATAAGGTGTTTTCTGAAATTACGAGTATGCGGTTAATAAACATCCCTACTAACATTTTAGATGAAAGACCAGAAGGCCGGAACGGTCAAGGCGATGGCGGATCGGCCCCAACCCAACAGAACGAGGTTTGCCGATGGCACATTCCCCCAATGGCGCGCGGGACGGCGCGCTTTACAACGAGGACCTTGCCCCCATTCCCGCCGACAAGCGGCAATGGGGCGCGTTCGAGATCTTCAACGTCTGGAACAATGATATCCAAAGCCTGTTCGGCTATTCGCTGGCGGCATCGCTGTTCATCACCTATGGGCTGAACGGCTGGGCGGTGTTCGCCGCCATCGTGCTTGCGGGCTTTTTCGTGATGGTTCTGGTGAACCTGACGGGGCGACCCTCGGTCCGCTATGGCGTACCTTATCCGGTGATGGCGCGGGCCTCGATGGGGGTTTACGGGGCGCGGTTCCCGGCGCTGGTGCGCGGGATCGTCGCCATTTTCTGGTACGGGGTGCAGACCTATTTCGCCTCGACCGCCGTCGCGCTTTTGCTGAACACGCTTCTGGGGATCGAGCCGGGCGGTACCGGCTTTCTGGGCATGACCGGCGTCGACTGGCTGTCCTATATCATCGTCTGCATCTTTCAGGTCGGGCTGTTCATGATGGGCATCGAATGGGTCGGGCGCTTTCTGAACTGGGCCGGGCCTTTCGTTTATGCGGTGATGATCGCGCTGATGCTGATGATCTGGTGGAAGGCGGGGAACGGCATCTTTGCCGCGCTCGGCTCTATCTTCGAGGGATCCGAGGCGACCGATCCGCGCGGCCCCTTCCTTGGCTTTGTCACCGTCATGGGCACGATGATCGCCTATTTCGCCGCCGTGGTGATCAATTTCGGCGACTTCTCGCGTTTCGTAAGCGATGAAGGCGCGATGCGGCGCGGCAATTTCTGGGGGCTGCCGGTGTCGATCGCGCTGTTTTCGTTCATCGCGCTGTTCGTGACGGCGGGCACGGTGGTGCTGTTCGGCGAAAAGCTGGTCAACCCGGCCGATATCGTGGCGCGGGTCGACAACACTCTGTTGACGCTGGTCGCGGCGATCACCTTTTTCGCGGCGACGGTCGGGATCAACCTGGTCGCGAACTTCATTCCCCCGGCCTATGACATCGCCAACCTTGCCCCCGACCGCATCTCGGCGCGGACGGGCGGGCTGATCACCGCGGGCATCGCCTTTTTCATCGGCGCGCTTTGGGTGTCCTTCATTTCGAATGTGGGGATCGCGTCCTTTGTCGATACGCTGGGCGCGGTGCTGGCGCCGCTTTATGGCATCCTTGTCGCCGACTACTATCTCGTGCGCCGCCAGAAGATCGACCTTGAGGCGCTGTTCAGCGCCGATCCCGCCGGCCCATATTATTATGAAGACGGTTGGAACAAAAAGGCGATCATGGCCTTTGGAATTGCCGCCGTGTTTTCGGTGGCGACGGTCTGGGTGCCGGCGCTGGCCAGCCTGTCTGGCTTTGGCTGGGTGATCGGCGCGCTGCTGGGCGGTATGTTCCATATCATGCTGATGCGCGGTGCAAAGCAGGCTCAGACCACCTGACGCCCCCTGCCCCGGACGGATCCGCGGCCCCGCCATCGCGGGGCCGTTTGCATTCCGGGATGGTATACCATCTACTGAACCCGTCCCACGGAATCACCGCCAAGGAGAGCATGGCATGAACCCCCTGAAACAGCGCCTGCGCGCCGGTGAAACGCTCAAGGCCGCCTGGGTCGGACTGGCCAGCCCGGATGTGGCCGAAATCATGGTGCGCCACGGCTGGGACATCATCGTGATCGACGGCGAGCATGGGATCGGCACGCTAGAGGATTGGGTCGCCACCGCCCGCGCCGCCGAGGCCGCCGGGGGGCAGGTCATCCTGCGCGTGCCGGACGGGTCGGACAGCCTGCTCAAGCGGGTGCTGGACCGGGGGTTCCGGTCCATCATCGTGCCGATGGTGAATTCGGCCGATGAGGCCGCCGCCATCGTCGGCGCCTGTCGTTATCCCGGACAGGGCCGGCGCGGATATGCGGCGCCGGTGGTGCGCGGATCGCGCTATGGCGTGACGCCCGGCTACGGGACCGGCGCGGCGGCGGACGAGCTTTTGCTGATCCTGCAATGCGAACATATCGCCGCCGTCGATCAGGTTCAGGCCATGGTCGGGGTGGACGGTGTCGACATGCTGTTCATCGGGCCGAACGACCTGGCCGGATCGATGGGGCTTTTGGAACAGCTGACGGCGCCGCCCGTGCAAGAGGCCATCGCCCGGGTCGAAGCCGCCGCCAAAGCCGGCGGGCGATGGCTAGGCACCATCACCGGACCGGGGCGCGACTGGGCCGATCTGGATCGGCTGGGCTATCGGCTGGTGGTCGGGCCAAGCGATATCGCCTTGATGATCGCGGGCGCCCGCGCCGCCGCCCGGACGCGCGACGGCGCCTAGACGGTTTTGCGACGGGCCCGGTGAATGAACGGGCCGCCGCATTATATCCGCAGGAATATGCGATAATGCGGATCACCGGGCTGTGGGCGGATTCACGGTCTGTTTCCACCCGATGCGGCGGGGTTCCTTGCCGCTGCCGGGTTGAAAATCCGGTCTGGATTTGCTATCTAGCCAGATAGCTGGACAGGAAAAGCCCAATGTGGACGCTGCAAGACGCCAAGAACCGTTTCTCTGCCGTGGTTGATGCGGCCCTTGCCGGGCAACCGCAAGAGGTCTCGCGCCGGGGCAAGCCGGCGGTGGTGGTGCTGTCGGCCGCCGAATATGCCCGCATGCGCGACGCGGCCGAGGCAAGGCGCGGTTCCTTTGTCGAGCATCTGTTGAGCTTTCCCGCCGAGGATGTCGAGCGCGCCAAGGTGGCGGCGCGCGACGTCACCTTTTGAATGATGCTGATTCTGGACACCAATGTCCTGTCGGCGCTGCGGCGCCCCGAACGCAGTCCGGCCGTGCTGGCCTGGCTTGCGCGCCAGCGCGAGGAAATGCTGTATCTTTCCGTCGTCACCCTGGGCGAGATCGAGCGAGGCATCACCCGGCAGGAACAACAGAACCCACCCTTTGCGCGGGATCTTCGCGATTGGCTGAACCGGACCGTAACGCTGTTTTCGGACCGGCTTTTGCCCTTTGGCCCGGATGAGGCGCGGATCTGGGGCCGGCTGTCGGCACGGATCGGCCATGCCGGCGCCGATCTTTTGATTGCCGCCACCGCATTGGCGCAGGATGCCACCGTGGTGACGGGAAATGTCGCCGATTTTCAGCCGACCGGCTGCCGGATCGAGGATCCGTTCCGGTAAACCCGGCACAACACGCTTGTGGCAGGCGTTGCGCAAACACCCATATCTGGGTGCACTGCCAGAAAATACTTGCGAGAATCGGGCTTTGCGGGCATTTACTTACGGAACGAACAGAATAAGACGGCCAAAAGCGTAACAATCGAAGCGAGGCCGCGACGATCCGAGGGGCAGAATGCGGCAAAAGACACGCATCGACAAGCTGGTGGGCGATCATGCCCTGGCGCTTTCCGAACGGCTGCAAGCGCATCGCGCCCAGCTTTTTCCGCCCAATGCCAAGCGGCAATTGCGCAAGTTCACCAGCGGCGAAGTCGCCGAACTCTTGGGCGTCAAGGATGCCTATCTGCGCAAGCTGGATCTGGAAGGGCGCGGACCCAGCCCGGAAACACGGGCGGGCGGGCGGCGATATTACACGCCCTCGGATATTCAGGATCTTCGCAACCTGTTGGAAAAAGGCGCGAAATCGCCCGGAACCTATCTACCCGGCCGGCGCGAGGGCGACCACCTTCAGGTCATCACCGTAATCAATTTCAAGGGCGGTTCCGGCAAGACCACGACCGCCGCGCATCTGGCCCAGAAGATGGCGCTGGACGGCTATCGCGTGCTGGCCATCGATCTTGACCCGCAGGCCAGCCTTTCGGCGCTGCACGGGTTTCAGCCGGAATTCGACCTGCTGGATGGCGGCACGCTTTACGACGCGATCCGCTATGACGATCCGGTGCCGCTGCGCAATGTGATCCAAGAGACCTATTTCACCAATCTGGACCTGATTCCCGGCAATCTTGACCTGATGGAATTTGAACATGAAACCCCGCGCGCCCTTTTGGCGCGCACGGGCGAGGTGTTCTTTACCCGCATCGGCGACCGTCTGGCCGAGGTCGAGGGCGATTACGATGTCGTCGTCATCGACTGTCCGCCGCAGCTGGGCTTTCTGACCATGTCGGCGCTGTCGGCGGCGACCGCGATCCTGGTCACCGTGCATCCCCAGATGCTGGATGTGATGTCGATGTGCCAGTTCTTGCTGATGACCTCGAACCTTCTGGGGGTGGTCGCGGATGCCGGCGGCAATATGTCCTATGACTGGATGCGCTATGTCGTGACCCGGTACGAGCCGGGCGACGGCCCGCAAAACCAGATGGTCAGTTTCATGCGCTCGCTCTTTGGCGAGAATGTGCTGAACCATCCGATGCTGAAATCGACCGCGATTTCGGATGCCGGGATCACCAAGCAGACGCTTTACGAGGTCGAGAAATCGCAATTCACCCGCGCCACCTATGAACGCGCGATCGAAAGTCTGAACGCCGTCAATGGCGAGATCGAGGGCCTGATTCAGGCCGCATGGGGGCGCTGATGGCACGCAAGGACCTGTTGAAAGGCCTGATGAGCGGCGATCCCCCCGCGCGCGAGGATGCAGCCCCCCTGCCCCGCTATGCGCGCGGCGCCATCGGCGCGGTCAGCCGCTCCATCGCCGATCTGAAATCGCGGTCGCTGACCGAGGTGCCCGCCGCCGCCATCGACGATGCCGGCATCCGCGACCGTCTGGACGAGGACCGCACCGGGATCGAGGCGCTGAAAGCGTCGATCCGTGAATATGGTCAGCAGGTTCCGGTGCTGCTGCGGCAAAAGCCCGGCGACGACAGCCGTTATGAAATCGTGTTCGGGCGCCGCCGGGTACAGGCGCTGCGCGAGCTGGATCAGCCGGTCAAGGCCATGATCCGCGACCTGTCGGATCGCGAGCTGGTCATCGCCCAGGGTCAGGAAAACACCGCCCGCAAGGATCTGAGCTTTATCGAAAAGGCGAATTTCGCCGCCCAGATGGTGCGCGGCGGCTATGAGCGCAAGGTGATTTGCGACGCGCTTTCCATCGACAAGACGGTGATCTCGCGCATGCTCAGCGTGACCGACGCCATTCCCGAAGCGGTGATCCGGGCCATCGGCGCGGCGCCATCGGCGGGGCGCGACCGCTGGTTGTCCTTGGCCGAGAAATCCGCCGGGCGCAGCCCGGACGAGCTTGTCGCCGCCGCCCGGGGCGAGGATTCAGACGCCCGTTTCGTGGCCGTGCTGGCGGCGATGACCGCGCCCAAGCCTGCGCCCCTGACCCCGCGCATCTTGCATGGCGAGGATGGCGATATCCTGGGACAGGCACGGAAAACAAAGGGAAAAACCGTGATCGAACTATCCGGCGAGGGACGTGCCTTTGCCGATTGGCTGGTCGATCACATGACCGAGCTTCACCGCGACTGGCGCAGTTCAGACCAGTAAGGCGGGAAGGATGAGGCAGAGCACAAGCAAAGGAGGCACGAACAGGTAGAGCCAAAAGAAAAGCCCCCCAGGACATACATCCCGAAGGGCCGTTTCTCGATCTAGCACCTCGAAGATAGCGGCTAAGGTTGACAGCTGTCAACAGCGTCCTTGCGGGCGAACGAAGGTTTTTTACCTCGTGATGACAGGATGAAGCATATTTCAATGACGCCCTTTGGGCGGCAACCGGTTACGGCTGGCCTATTGGCGGCGCGCGCATTGGCCGAGGCCCCTGCCCCGCAGGATCGCGCCGACAAATGGGCGCTGCTGCGGGATCTGACCGCGGCGCGCGGCGCCTATGGTGTCAGCGATCGCGATCTGGCGGTTCTGGCCGCGCTGATCTCGTTCCATCCCCGGGCCGAGCTGACCGATGACGCGCAGCTGATCGTCTTTCCCTCGAACGCAAGTCTTTCGGCCCGGGCGCATGGCATGCCCGAAAGCACACTGCGGCGACATCTGGCGGCGCTGATCAAGGCCGGTCTGATCCTGCGCCGCGACAGCCCGAACGGCAAACGCTATGCGACACGCGGCGCCTCGGGACAGTTGGCGCGGGCGTTTGGCTTTGACCTGCGGCCGCTGCTGGTTCAGGCCGGCGAGATCGCGGCTCATGCCGAAACCGCGCGGAACACCCAGGCCCGGATGCGCGACCTGCGGACCAGCATCACCATTCATCTGCGTGACGCGATGAAGCTTATCGCTTGGGGACGCAATCAGATCAGCGCCTGCTGGGACCAGCTAACCGAGGCGCTGACGTTGATGCAACGACATCTGCGGCGCAAACTGGATGCGACGCATCTGGAACGCATGCAGCGCGCGGCCTTTGACCTGGTGACGCGGATCACAGATTTGATCCCGCCCGAAACAACGCAAACAAGCGCCAATGACAGCCAAAATGAGCGGCACCTACAGAGTTCAATCCCAGACTCTTATGAATCTGAATCCTGCACAGAAGATGCGCGAGACAAGGCAAAGCCAGCGACCGATCCCGCAACGCGGATCCCGCTTGGGATTGTGCTGAAAGCCGCGCCCGATCTGGCGGATTATGCACCGGGTGAAATCCGCACGCCACGCGATCTGTTGGATACGGCGCATCGCCTGCGTCCGATGTTGGGTATTGGCGAAGAAACATGGCACGATGCCTGTCGCATCATGGGCCCCGAACCGGCGGCGATCACGCTAGCCTGCATGCTGCAAAGCGTTGGCCGCATCGCCAATCCGGGCGGCTATCTGCGCAATTTGTCGCATCGGGCGCGGCGTGGACAGTTCTCTGCGGCGCGGATGGTGCAGGCGTTGCTGCGGGCGGAACGGGTCTGTCCCGGTTGACTTTGTTGACAGCTGTCAACCGACTGAACTTCGTGTTGCACCTTTCCGCTAGGAATTTCATATTCCGGGCATAACGATCACGGCATTCATTGAGGCGAAGCGATATCAGAATGAACGCGACTCCAGATGACGAAACGACACGACCGCCGCGGCGCATGCTGCGAGATGCCGAACCGTCAGAGCTTTTCATCACCATTCCCCAGCTTGGCGATCTGGTCAAACTGCGCCCGCGCCCGGATGAAAACGGGTTGGGCTTTCTGGCCCGGCTGCGCGCCTCGACCACGCCCGAAGAGGCGGTGACCTTTACCGCCTTTGCCGCCCTGCCAAGCGCGGCCGCCGGATGGGGCTATGAATGCCTGCGTCTGATGGCGGATCATCTGCAACCGCAGGAACGCCAGATGATGCAGCTGATCGCGAATTGGCTGGCCGATCCGACCACGCGGCAACGCCACGAAATCATGCGAGAGGCACTTTGGGCGCCGAACCGCAGCCCCTCGGTTTTGTTGGCGCTTGGGGTTGGCTGGTCGACCGGTGGGCCCGCGCCCAACGATCCCGAACGATCCCCGCCGCACAAGACGCCGGTGGCGTTGAACAGTGCGGTTCTGTCCTGTCTGGCGCGGGCCGAACTGTCGCGCCGCTCATTCTACCTTGCCCGTTTCCTCGATATGGCCGAGGCGCTTTTCCGCGCCTATTGATGTGACATGACCCTGACGCTGCAAATTGAAAATTTTCATGTACTGGACGATGGCGGGCCGGTCAGCATTCTGGTCCCGGAAACGGGGATCCAGGTCGGACGCCGCTCGGGGATGGATTGGGTTTTGCCCGATGCCAGCCGCTATATCTCGGGGCATCATTTCGATGTCATTTTCGATGGCGGCAAATGGAGCCTGCTTGACCGGTCGACCAATGGCACCTTTCTTCAAGGCCATCGCCACCGGCTGGACGGGCCGCATCCGCTTGCCCATGGCGACCGATTTCAGGTCGGGCAATATGTGATCGTGGCGCTGTTCGATCTGCAACAGGGCAGGGGGATGACACCCGGCTCGTTGCCGGCGCATCGCGTCGACAGCCCCGTGGTCGAGCCGATTTCGGACGACCCTTGGGCGGTGGGTGCGGTGCATGAGCCGATCGAGGTCTATCCCGCCGAAGCCGTGCGCCACAGCCCCGACTTTTCGCGCGATTTCGTCCCCTTCACAGCCCCTGAACCCGAGGCGGCACCGACGCCCGGGTCCAAGGCCCCGGTCGCGACCGTGCCTCCGGTCAGTCCGGCGGCGTTGACAGCTGTCAACCCGGATGAGCCCTCGGCGATCCTGCGCGCATTTTGCGAGGGGGCGGGACTTTCGATCGAATATGCCAAGGATGTCCCGACCGAGGAACTGGCCCGGGCGCTGGGTCAATCGCTGCGCTCGACCACGACCCATATCATGGCCGCCCTGCAGGATCGGGCGGCGGCCCGCCACTTCACCCGCGCCGGCGAACGCACGATGCGCGGCGCCACCGATAACAACCCGCTGAAGTTTCTGCCCGATGCCGAACAGGCCATGGACGCGCTGTTCCTGCGCCCGCGCGCGGGCTTTCTGACCGGGGCGGACGGGTTCGATGCCGCGCTTTGGGATCTGCGGCGGCACCAAAGCGCGCTGTTTGCGGCATTGCAGCCCGCGCTTCTTGCCCTGCTTGAGGATCTGGACCCCAGCCGGATCGACGCCGAGGCAAAGGGTAACCAGCTGATTGGAAACAAGAAATCCAAATGCTGGGACGATTTCGTTGCCCGTTGGGACGCCAAGACAGCCAGCGAAAACGGCATTCTGGACGAATTCATCCGCCTGTTTGCCCAGGCCTATCGAAAAGCGCATGATCGCGACGGCCTGCCGGATTGATCGCGGCCCGTTGATTTGAAGAGGTATTGATTTGGCTGCGTTCAACCTGCTTGAGCCGATCACCCCCGAAATGCCCTGTGGCCCCGATCTGGAGCAACGGGACGACCCGGATTTTCTGGACTATTACTATGAGGCGGAATCGCGCCTGCCGGAGCGATATTTCACCCCCGGACTGGCCCCGGACGGGCGCGAGGATCGGCAATTCGATCCGCGCTCGGTCGATCTTGCGGCCGAGACGGCGGCGATTCATGGCCTGTTGAAACGGACGCGCGATCTGCGTCTGGTCAGCCTGCTGGCGCGGTTCCAGATCCTTGCCGGCAAGCTGGAAGGTTTTGCCGACACGCTTGAAGACATGGCCGCGATCCTTGGGCAATGGCCCGATGAGGTGCATCCGCGCGGGGCGGATCGTCGTGCCGCCATGGATTCGCTGAACAGTCAGCCGGCGGTGGTGATGCCGCTTTTGCATCTGCCGGTCTTGTCGAATTCCGAACTGACGCTGCGCCGTTATATGGTCGCGACCGGAAAGGCCGAGCCGCGCGCCGGGGAACGCGAACTGGTCGGCACGGACATTCTGTCGCCGCTGCGGGTCGATGCGAATCATAAGGCGGTGGCGGTGGTTCAGGACCGGCTCAGCCGGGCCTCGGATGCGCTGCACCGGATTCAGAAACTGGCGGCCAGCCATCCCGACACGCCGCTTACCCTGGATCTGGGCGCGTTGCGCGCGGCGCTGACCGACATGCAGACGATGATCGCCCAGGCCCGGCCGGACCTTCAGCCATGGTCACCGACGGCCATCGATCCGCAGCCCGATCCCGCCCCCGAAGAACCCGCCCCGTCATCCGACGCACAGGCCGTTCCGGCCGCCGCGCCCAAGCCCGCGCAGCGCGTTCCCGATCGCGCCACGGCGGCGGTGACCCTTGATGCCGTGGCGCGCTGGCTGGCGGGAAATGAGCCGTCATCTCCGGCACTTGTGCTTGTGGCACAGGCGCGCGCGCTGGTCGGAAAGCCGCTTGTCGAGGCGATCGAGGTGCTGATGCCGGCCCAGGCCCCGGGGGCGAAATTGCGCATCGGACAGGGCAGTCCGTTTATCCTGTCGATGGACAAGCTGAAGGCGCTGACCCAGAACGGTCTGGACGGGCAGGGCGGGGGGGATCCCGCACCCGCCCCGATCACGCCGCCTTCTATTGGCAGACGTGCAGACATTGTCTCGCAACTACTTGGGGTTGAGGGTTATTTTTCTGCATTCGAGCCCGCCAGCCCGGTGCCCTTGCTACTTGCAAAAGCGCGTGAAATGCTGGACAAACGCTTCGACGCAATTGTTGCTGAATTATTGGCTTCCCAAGTGGAACCCGGACAAGGCTGATCTGTGTTAGGGAATTGACTCAGTGCCCGTTATAAGTTTGCCTTGCCCAGTGGAGGATTGACCTGATGGCTTCGGACAAGTCGACCGATTTTATCAAACGCAACCGCCCGCCTCGGGTGAATATTTCCTACGAAGACCCTTACGATTCCGAAAAGATGGTCGAGCTGCCCTTTGTTCTGGGCGTGATGTCCGACCTGTCCGGCAATGCGTCCGAGGTCGACAAGCCCGAAATGGAAGAGCGCGACTTTGTCGACGTGACCGCCGCGACGCTGGACGACTATATGAAAAGCGTCGCCCCCGGGGTTTCGTTCAACGTCGAGAACAAGCTGGGCGAAGGCGATGGGCGCATGGGCGTCACGCTGAAATTCGAAAGCATGGATGATTTCAACCCGGCTGCGGTCGCCCGCCAGATCCCGGCGTTGAAAAAGCTGCTTGAGGCGCGCCAGCATCTGGCCAACCTGCAACGCTATATGAACTCCAAGCCCAAGGCGCAGGATCAGATCCGCAAGCTGCTGAACGATCCCGAACTGATGGCCGCGCTGGCTGAGCGCGAAGACAAGAAATCCGTTGACGGAGAGGATAGCTGATGGCGCAAGAATCGCAGGCCCGCGCCAGCGAAGCCGGTGCCCTTACCGGACTGGACGAATTCTCGGACATCCTGAAACAGACCATCAAGCCGCGCACCGATATCGCCGCGAAAGAGGTCGACAACGCCGTCGTCGCGCTGGTGCGCGAGGCGCTGGATGACGAAAGCCTGATCGCCGAGGACGTGATCGACACCATCGATGCGATGCTGTCGAAGCTGGACCAGAAGCTGACCGAACAGCTGAACGAGGTCATCCACAACGAGGATTTCCAAAAGCTGGAATCGTCGTGGCGGGGGCTGGCCTATACGGTCAACAATTCGGAAACCGACGCCTCGCTGCGGGTGAAGGTGATGAACGCCTCGAAGAAAGAGCTGCAACAGATGATGCGGCGCTATCCGGGCGCGAAATGGGACAAGTCGCCGCTGAACATGCGCGTCTATGAGGCCGAATTCGGCACTCTGGGCGGCAAGCCTTTTGGCGCGCTGATCGGCGACTATTATTTCGACCACGGCACTGCCGATGTGGCGCTGTTGCGCGACATTTCCAAGGTTGCGGCGGCGGCACATGCGCCGTTCCTGTCGGCCGCGGCGCCGGAACTGCTGGGCATGGACAACTGGACCGAGCTGGGGACGCCCCCGGATCTGTCGGAAATCTTTGACACGCCCGATTACGCGGCCTGGAACAGCCTGCGCGATTCCGAGAATTCGCGCTATGTCGCACTGGTCGCGCCGCGCGTTCTGGCGCGCGAACCCTATGGCCAGAATTCGAACTCGGTGGTTGAGGAATTCAACTTCGAGGAAGAAACCGACGGCCACGAGGGCAAGAAATATTCCTGGATGAACGCGGCCCACGCCATGGCCGTGAACATCAACCGCGCGCATAAGGAACACGGTTGGACCGTGCAGATCCGGGGCGTGCAATCGGGTGGCGAGGTGCTGAACCTGCCGACCCATAATTTCGATACGGGTGACGGATCCAAGGATCTGAAATGCCCGACCGAAGTGTCGATCACCGATCGCCGTGAGGCAGAATTGTCCAAGGCCGGTCTGATTGGTCTGATCCATCGCAAGCACACCGATAAGGCCGCATTCATCGGTGCGCAAACGTTGTACCGGCCTAAAAAATACGTCGACGATCAGGCAACCGCCTCGGACAACATGTCCTCGCGGCTGCCCTATATCTTCGCGGTGTCACGTTTCAGCCATTATTTGAAGTGTATGGTGCGCGACAAGATCGGGCAAAGCCCGGATCGCCTGCAATTGCAGACACAGTTGCAAACCTGGATTAACAAGTATGTGTCCGGGAATCCTGAAAGCGCTTCCGAGCGTGAAAAGGCAAAGAAACCCTTGGCTGGCGCCAAGGTCGAAGTGGTGGAAGACGAGGAAAATCCCGGGTACTACATGGGCAAATTCTATTTGAAGCCCCACTTCCAACTCGAGGGCATGGATGTAGGCATGTCGCTCGTATCCAAGCTGCCCAAGGGCAAGTAACTTTTTGAAAAGTCTACCGTAGTCAAGGAGCGAATCTAATGGCTGTTGATATCTTTCTGAAACTGTCCAACAACATCAAAGGGGAGTCGCAGGACGATACCCACCGCAACGAAATCGACGTGCTTGCCTGGAACTGGGGTCTGACCCAGTCGGGGACCACTCATGTTGGTTCCGGTGGCGGCGGCGGCAAAGTCAACGTTCAGGATATTACCCTGACCAAATACGTTGACCTGGCCACCAACGACCTGATCAAGCGTTGTACTTCGGGTGAGCACATCGAAAGCGGCGAGCTGATCGTCCGCAAATCGGGTGGTGCTGCTCCGGTCGAATATTTCCGTATCAAACTGCAAAACATCATGATCACCAGCTATTCGACTGGTGGTGCCAAGGACGGTCTGGATCGCGTTCAGGAAACGCTGACCCTGAACTTCCGCAAGTTCGAAGTCGCCTACACGCTTCAGGAAGAAACCGGTGCCGCCGGCGCCGAGACCCTGGCGGGCTGGGACGTCGCCGAGAACAAGGAATGGAACGCCTAATCCGCGTTTCCTTCACGATGTTCGGGAACAGGGTCGGCGCATGCTGGCCCTGTTTCTTTGACTGCCATACGCCCCGCGGGCCGGGGCTTTGGGTAAGGTGGGCATGACTTCGCGGCGTTCTTCCTCGGATAACAGGGAACCGGGCCGGGGCGGTCTGCGGGAAATGTCGCTGATGCATATTTTCCGCGATTCCGCCGCGCGTCGGGATTCGCGCGATCAGGGGCATCGTTATGTCGATGGCGACCGCGATCTGACCCTGCTCAGCCAAAAGCGCCGCGAAGGCGCCAGCGAGGAATCCCTGCGCCGCAATCTGGCCCGCGATATCGCAAGCCTGATGAACACGATCCGGCTGGATGTCTGTGTCGATCTGACGGAAAATCCCCGCGTGCGCAATTCGGTCATCAATCACGGCTTTCAGGACATGGACACGATCTGGCGCGAAAACCGCACGCCCGGCGATCTGGCCCATGCCATCCGCGAGGCGCTGATCCGCAATGAGCCGCGCCTGCGCGCCGAAACGCTTGAGGTGCGCATGGATGACGCCGCCCCCAGCGTGGAACAGCGGCTGACCTTTGAAATCGTGGCCGAGATGATTGCCGACCCGACCGATATTCCGCTGCAATTTTATGCCGAGGTCGATCCGGCGGCGGGCAAGATCGCGATGAAACGGATGCAGGGCGAGGCATGAAAAAGGCCTTTCGCGACGCCTATGAGCGTGAACTTGATGTGCTTTACGAACGCTCGGCCGAATTTGCGGCTGAGTTTCCGGGCCTTGCCGACCGTCTGGGCGGGGTTTTGCGGGAAAATATCGACCCGACCATCGCCGGCCTGCTGGAGGGGACGGCCTTTCTGGCCGCCCGCGTCCAGCTAAAGCTGGACGAGGAGTTTCGCGGCTTTACGACCGAACTTCTGGAACAGATTTTCCCTGATGCGCTTGCGCCGGTGCCCAGCTGCATGATCGTGCAGGCGCCGCCCCTGACCCGTCAAAGCAGCGATGGCGCGCCCAAGCGGTTCGCGCGCGGGGAATATCTGGATGCGCGGTTTCGCGATTCCGACAAGCGCGTGACCTGTCGTTTCAGCCTGACCGCGCCCCTGGATGTGCTGCCGCTGGATATCGCCGCGCTGACCTATCACGACCGGACCACGACGCTGGGCGGGCTGGGCCAGGATCCCGATTCCGCGACCAAGGCCGGGCTTCAGATCGATCTGAAGCGCAGCGATGGCGAGCCGGTTTCGACCCATGCGCAGGATGCGCTGACATTCCATTTCTCGGCCGATCATCCGCGCGCCATCGCCCTTTACGAACAGGTGCATTGCAATGTCACCCGCGCCTCGCTCAGGTGGTTGCAGCCAAATGGCGATCCGGCCTTTATCCGCCTGCGCCCGCAACAGATCGAGCAGATCGGCTTTGACCGCAACGAGCTGTTGTTCGACCGCGACGGGCGCATGTTCGAAGGCTTTGCGATCCTGCGCGATTATTTCGCGTTTCAGCGCAAATTCATGGGGATGCGGATCACCGGGCTGAAATCCATGCTGGGCCGGATCCCGACCCAGGACGTCCAGCTGATCCTTGAATTCGACCGCGCCAATGACGAACTTGCGCGGCAGATGCAAAAGGGCGATCTGCGGCTGAACTGTGCCCCCGCGATCAATCTTTTTGAGGAAAGCTCGAACCAGGTGCGGCTGGACGACCGCCGCCACGAATATGTGGTGACCCCGGATTCCAGCCCGATCACGCATTACGAAATCCAGCGGATCGAGCGTGTCCATGCCAGCTATGGCACCGCCCATGACCGGGTCGAGGTGTTTCCGCTTTACGCGCTGCCGCAAAACGCCACCGCGCCGCGCGCCACCTATTACTTTACCGCGCGGCGCAAGCCCCGCCGCCTGACCGAGACCGAGCGCCGCGCCGGTCTGCGCCACGATTATCGCGGGACCGAGACCTTTATCTCGATCTATGAGCCACCGGAAACCGTCGTCGCGCGCCGGGCGCAGCGGCTGCATATCCGGGCGCTCTGTTCGAACCGGCATCTGCCGGCCGCGCTGCCGCTGGCGGGGTCGAATGATTTCAACATGGTGTCCGATCAGGCGCTGCCGCTGACCTGCGTCAACGGTCCCACCCAGCCACGCGAAGCGATGTCGGAAATCGAACGCACCGGCCCGCACCGGATGGGGCAGGGGGATGTCTATTGGCGGCTGATCTCGTATCTGTCGCTCAATCATTTCGGGCTGGATGACCGTTTCGGCCGCGATGGCGCCGCCAGCCTGCGCGAGATTCTGACGCTTTTCGCCGATGCCTCGAACAACGTGACCGAGGCCCAGATCGCCGGCCTTGTCGGGCTGACCACGCGGCCCGTCACCCGTTCGATCCGCCGGCCCGAGGGGTTCTTTCCCGCCCGCGGGCTGGAACTGACCCTGACATTCGACGAAACCGCCTTTGAAGGCAGCGGCATCATTCTTTTGGGGGCGGTGCTCGACCGGTTTCTGGCCGAATATGCCAATGTGAACAGCTTCACCCAGGTGGTGATCCACTCGCGTCAGCGCGGGTTGATCAAACGCTGGACGCCACGCACGGGGCTGGGGCCGCTGATATGACCAAGGCCGGGCCGATGACGGGCGAGGCGGGCTTTCTGGCGCTGCTGCGCCGGCTTGAGCGCGAAGGCGAGGGCCGCCCCCGCATCGGCCGTTCGATCCGGCGCGCGCAGGATATCGTCGATATCGGGCAGGATCCGCAGCTGGCCTTTCCGGCCGAAGAAATCAGCGCCGTCACCCCCACCGACAATGCCCGCACCAATATCCGCGCGCAATTCATGGGCTTTTTCGGGCCCCAGGGCGCGCTGCCGCTGAACACGACCGAAGAGGTCCTGCGCTGGCAGGAAGAGGGCGAAGAGGCATTTGTCCGCTTTACCGACATTCTGTCGGCGCGCTTTTATCAGCTGTTTTTTCGCGCCTGGTCGGACGCCCATGCCATCACCCAGCACGACCGCCCCGACGAGGACCGCTTTGGCACCTATGTCGCGGCGGTGGCCGGGATCGGTTCACCGGCGTTTCAGAACCATGACAGTTTCCCCGACATCGCCCGCCTGCCCCTGGTTCCGATCTTTGGCGGCCGGGTGCGCAGCGCGGTGCGCCTGCGCCAGATGCTGACAAGCTATTTTGGTTATGACGTCGATATTGCCGAACATCTGCCCTGCTGGCTCGAGTTCGAGGCCGACGACATGCGCGGGCTGGGGCAGGGCGGCGGTCTGGGACAGGACGTCTATCTGGGCGCGCGGCTGCAATCGGTGAACGAAAAGATCTGCATTCGCGTCAAGCTGCCGGACGCGGCCGAATATCGTAATTTTCTGCCGGGGCAGCCGCGGCATCTGCGGCTGGCCGATCTGGTATTCTGGTATCTGGGCAAATGCGTCGAGGTGGATCTGGCGCTGCTTTTGCCGCCCGATGCCATTCCGCCCGCGCGGCTTGGCGGCGATGCCGCCATTGGCTGGCTTGCCGCCATGCGCCCCGAAGGCATTTCCCGCGTTTCCGATTATATCGAAGTCGCCCGTTTCGCATTGACCCGCGAAGGTGGCGCACAGACTGAAAGAGGCCAGGCATGACCGCAATCACCATCGAGAAATTCGCCGGCAAGATGAACCGGCTGGGCTATGAGGCCTTTTTGCAGGCGATGCGGCAGGCGCGCGGCGACGGCAACCGCAATGTCGAACTGAGCCAGTGGCTGTTTCATGCGATCTCGCATCAGGATGGCGATATTTCGGTCACCTTGCGCGGGCTGGGGCTGGACCGGGGCCGGGTGCTGAAAGACCTGGGTCAGGCCATCGACCGGCTGCAAAAGAACGTCACCGAAACCCCCGGCATTTCCGAGCGGCTGGCCGACGGGCTGAACCACGCATGGACCTATGCCACGCTGTTTTTTGGCGAGGCACAGATCAGGACCGGCCATCTTCTGGTCGCGCTGCTCAATGACCTGACCTTGCGGCGCGAGATCGAACAGTATTCCGGCATTTTCGCCGATATGTCCGCCGAACGCATCGGGGCCGAGGCGCGCACCCTCTGGGCCGATTCCGAAGAAGAGGACATGCGTCCCATGGACGGCACCGGCATCGGGGCCGGATCCGCCGGGCGCAGCGAAGGGCAGGGGGCCTCGACCGCGCTGGGGCGGTTCTCGGTCGACATGACCGCGCAGGCGGCCGAGGGCAAGATGGACCCGGTCGTCGGCCGCGATGACGAAATCCGCCAGATCGTCGATGTGCTGATGCGCCGGCGTCAGAACAACCCGATCCTGACCGGCGAGGCCGGCGTCGGCAAGACCGCCGTGGTCGAAGGTTTCGCCCAGAAATTGGCTGCGAATGAGGTGCCGCCGACGCTGCAAGGGATGCGGCTGCACATGCTGGATAT
>RRZT011029985.1_pt1 | contig 20155 bp, 13 predicted proteins | sample 2165551 | NCBI WGS metagenome assembly RRZT01 (sample SAMN10456910, study PRJNA506462) | wastewater metagenome | biome: wastewater; feature: sludge; material: wastewater sludge; isolation source: wastewater sludge with Escherichia coli K12::gfp cells carrying plasmid... | place: USA: Moscow, Idaho... | reverse complement strand
CCCAGGTCGGGGCCCCACTCGGGATCCACTGCCACAACGACACCGGGTGCGCGGTGGCCAACTCGCTGGCCGCCATCGACGCCGGGGCGATGCACGTGCAGGGCACGATCAATGGCCATGGAGAGCGCACCGGCAACGCGGATCTCATCGCCGTCGCCGCCGACCTCCGGCTGAAGTATGGCTGGCCGGTGCTGCCGGCCGACCAACTGGCACGGTCGACGGCCGTCAGCCACGCCGTGTCGGCGATCACCCATGTGGCACCCAACCCCCGGCAACCGTACGTGGGAGCGTCTGCCTTCGCGCACAAGGCTGGCCTGCACGGGTCGGCCATCAAGGTGGACGCGAACCTGTATCAGCACACGGACCCGCGGCTGGTGGGCAACGACATGCGCATGCTGGTCTCCGATATGGCAGGCCGGGCATCCATCCAGCTCAAGGGCGACCAGTTGGGGTTCGACCTGTCCGATCGGGATCTGGCCGCGCGGATCACCGATGTCGTGAAGCAGCGCGAGATGGAGGGCTACTCCTACGAATCGGCCGATGCGTCGTTCGATCTGTTGCTGCGTCATGAGACGCAGGCGCTGGATCCGGCCTTCGAGGTGCTGCGGTGGCGCGTGCTGACCTCCGACGAGGCGACCGAGGACGGCGACTCCGAGGCGACGGTCAAGGTGCGGGTCCGCGATCAGGTGCTCGCGCGGGTGGGCGAGGGGTTCGGGCCCCTCAACGCGCTCGACCACGCGCTGCGCTCCGCGCTGGAACCCAGCCACGCGGGAGTGGCCGACTTCGAACTGACGGACTACCGCGTCCGCATCCTGGAGACGGGGCACGGCACTGATGCCATCGTCCGGGTACTGATCGATACCACCGACGGCGAGCGCAACTGGACGACGGTCGGCGTCGGCACGAACGTGGTGGAGGCGTCCTGGGAGGCGCTGCACGATGCCTATCTGTGGGGTCTCCTGGCCACGCCGGGGTCTGCGGTGGCCCCTCGGTAGGGTGGGGCCATGACTCACGCCCCCGATGGACAGTTGCGCATCGGCCACGCCGAACGCGACGCCGCTGTGGCGCAATTGCGAGACGCTGCCGCGGAGGGTCGGCTGACTTTGGATGAGCTGGACGTCCGCATCGGCGTGGCCTTGGCGGCCCGTACGCGGGACGAAGTGCGCGCGCTGTTGGCCGACCTGCTGCCGCAGCAGCAGCTCGAGGCGGCGATCAACCCCGCGGCCTTGCTGGTCTCGGCGAGCGAGCCTGGGTGGAGTTGGCAGGACCCCCTGGTGCTGACGGCCCGGTGGGACGACGTGTTCCGCGGGGGTCCCTGGCCGGTCCCTCCGTTCCTGGAACTCAACCCCGTCGCGGGCAACGTCAAATTGGATTTCGTCGATGCGCGGACGTCGACGCCGATCATCGACGTGAACATCATCGGCGGCGCCGGGGACGCGATCCTGGTCGTCCCGGGCGGGTGGGGGGCTGATGTCTCCCGGATGGACAAGGGGCTCGGCTCGGTGAAGTCGACCGTGGACGCCCGGCCCACCGGGACACTGCCGCTCCTCGTCGTCCGCGGGCGTACGACGCTGGGATCGATCCGGGTGCGGCACCCGAACTGGTGGGACACCAAGCAACGGGAGCGCCGGCTCGGGCGCGGTGGCGGGATCGTGTCGAAGAACTGACCTCGCCGTGCCTCCGCAGCGGTGCCCGGCCATGCTGCACCCCTGGTGTCGGTAGCCTGAGCGCATGCGTATCGCTCGTTTCGTCCACAACGACAGCATCGGGTTCGGCACGGTCGAACTCGCCGAGGATGCCGGGGAACACCCCGATACGGTCCAGGTCCTCAATGGTGACCCCCTGGTGGGGCCGGTGAACCACACCGGTGAGCGGCTCCACCTCGATGACGTCCGCCTCGTCGCTCCCGTGATCCCGCGGAGCAAGATCGTCGCGATCGGCAGGAACTACGCCGCCCACGCCGCCGAGTTCGACCACGAGGTCCCGGCGGTGCCGATGGCGTTCTTCAAGCCGAACACCTCCGTGGTCGGACCGGGCGAGCCGATCGTGTATCCGCCCCAGACCACCGCGGTCGATCACGAGGCCGAACTCGCCATCGTGATCGGGCACATCTGCAAGGACGTTCCCGTCGAACGCGCTGCGGAGGTGATCTTCGGCTACACGGTCGCCAACGACGTCAGCGCGCGCGACCTGCAGGAGTCGGACGGTCAGTGGGCGCGCGCCAAGGGCTTCGACACCTTCTGCCCGCTCGGCCCGTGGATCGTCACCCACCTCAGCATCGACGAGGCCTCCCATCTGGGGGTGCGCGCCGTCGTCCGTCGGGGCGATCAGACGTTCGAGCGTCAGGACTCGACCACGGCGAACATGGTGCACGGCATCGCCGAACTGGTCGCGTTCGTCTCGGCGTTCACGACGCTGCTCCCCGGCGATGTGATCCTCACGGGCACTCCCGAGGGAGTGGGTCGGATCGAGCCCGGCGACGTCGTCGATGTGACGGTCGACGGGATCGGGACGCTGTCCAACCCGGTCGTCGCCGCCCAGGCATGAGCAGCCGTCGTCGCCGTCTCGGCAACCCGGCCACCGCCGCCCAGCAGGCGCGCTCCCCTCAACGGGTCCCCGTGGCACGCACGGAACGCCGGGGGCCGTTTCGCGGACTTCTGGAGCAGTTCGCCACCGAGAAGATCCCGGGTGGGGTGGACTATCCCCACGCACTGCGCACGACCACCGCGAACCCCTTCACGTCGCTGCTTGGTGTGACGCTCGGCTTGTTGTCCTTCATGATCGTGAGCCCGCTGATCGTACGGGGGCTGGCGGGCGCCTACTGGCTCGCCGTGGGGTCACCGGGGGAGTTCTCCGCTACGAACGACGCGCTGGTGGCCTACGAGGTGCCGTTCGGCCTGGTGGTGGGCCACCTGGGGCTGGCCACCCTCATACCGATTTCGTTCGCCCTGGTGCTGTTCGTTCACCGGGTCCGGCCCGGGATTCTCAGCTCGGTGGTCATCGGGTTGCGGTGGCGTTGGCTCGGGATCAGCCTGCTGGTCGCCTTCGCCTCGCTGTGGGCCGTGTTGGCGGTGCAGGGGCTACTGCAGTCCGGTGGCGGGAGCTTCGCCCTGAATCCGCAGTCGGGTGCTGTGTGGTTCCTGCTCGTCATGGTGCTCACCACGCCCCTGCAGGCCGCAGCGGAGGAGTACTTCTTCCGCGGCTACCTGATGCAATCCCTGGGGTCCATGATCATCTCGCCCTGGTTCGGGATCGTGACGTCGGCGGCCGTGTTCACCCTGTTCCACGGTTCCCTGGATCCTGCGCTCATCGCGGACCGGTTCGCCTTTGGTGTGCTCGCCGGCTGGTTGGTGGTGCGCACGGGGGGGCTTGAGGCCGGCATCGCCGCCCATGTCGCCAACAATGTGACGTCGTTCGGCATGGCAGCGCTGACGTCGTCGGTCGCCCAGGTGAAGGGGATCAGCGAGGTGACCTGGATTGCCGCAGGCTGGGACATCGCTCGCTTCGCCCTGTTCACGGTGCTGATCCTGTGGCTGGCCCGTGGCAGGAAGCCGACGGTGCTCACCCCCGGCGCCTGAGCCGTCGGTTGGCCCCGGTTTTGAGCCTGGGCCCGGTGTGCAGTAAGGTCTTACCTCGCTGGCTCAGCCTGGCCAGCCCCGCTCGATCCCCGCAGGATCGAGAGGTGAGTGAAGGGGTATGGGGTAATTGGCAGCCCGCCGGATTCTGATTCCGTCAGTCTAGGTTCGAGTCCTAGTACCCCTGCTGGGAGTGATTCGCCCGAGCTTCGCGGCTCTGGTAGTCTCTCCCGGGCACCGAGATCGGTGCGAGCTGGCCCCGTTGTGTAGCGGCCTAGCACGCCGCCCTCTCAAGGCGGTAGCGCGGGTTCGAATCCCGTCGGGGCTACCAGCTCGAACGGCCTAGCCGGACACATGTCCAGCTAGGCCGTTCGTCATTGTCTCCTGGCTCAGGAGTCGGCGCCGCTGCGCCGCAGGACCTCGGAGAGACGTTCGGCCGCGGCCATCACGGCCGGTGCGTGGAGGCGTCCGGGCTGGCGGGTGAGGCGCTCGATGGGCCCCGACACGCTCACGGCGGCAATGACCTTGCCGGCAGGGGAGCGCACGGGAGCTGACACGGACGCCACTCCCGCCTCGCGCTCGCCGACCGATTGGGCCCAGCCGCGTCGCCGTACGGTCGACAGCGCCACCGCGGAGAAGGTGGCGTTGGTCAGTCCGCGCTGGATGCGTTCGGGTTCCTCCCAGGCCAGCAGGACCTGGGCTGCCGAACCAGCGTTCATGGTGAGCTGTGTGCCGACCGGGATCGTGTCGCGCAGACCCACTGGACGCTCTGCTGCGGCGGCGCAGATGCGGAAGTCCCCCTGGCGCCGGAACAACTGGGCGGATTCGCCGGTGATGTCACGCAGACGCGCCAGGACGGGCCCGGCGGTGGCCAGCAGACGATCTTCGCCGGCGGCGGCGGCGAGTTCGGTGAGGCGGGGGCCCAGCACGAAACGTCCCTGAAGATCGCGGCTGACGAGGCGATGGTGCTCCAGGGCGACGGCCAGGCGGTGGGCCGTGGGGCGTGCAAGCCCCGTGGCGGACACCAGCCCCGCTAGAGTGGTAGGGCCCTGTTCGAGGGCCGTGAGTACCTGAGCCGCTTTGTCGAGTACGCCGACGCCGGAAGAACTGTCCATACTCTGATATTGCCGTCTCGGAATGTGGCACGCAAGTTGTACGATGGAGATCCCACCGCGGGGACTCGCCTGCGGGGATCCTGGGGAGAAGGGAACGTACCGATGGGCCAGACCCTCGCCGACAAAGTTTGGCACGATCACGTAGTGCGGAGCGCTGCGGGAGAGCCGGACCTTCTCTACATCGATCTCCATCTCGTGCACGAGGTCACCAGCCCGCAGGCGTTCGACGGTCTGCGCCTGGCCGGGCGTCCGGTGCGACGCCCCGATCTGACGTTGGCCACCGAGGATCACAACACCCCCACCGAGAACATCCTCCTGCCGATCGCCGACCCGGTCTCGCGGCTGCAGGTCGACACGCTGCGCAAGAACGCGGCCGAGTTCGGCATCCGGATCCATAGCCTCGGCGACAAGGATCAAGGTGTCGTCCACATCATCGGGCCGCAGTTGGGCGTCACGCAGCCGGGCATGACCATCGTGTGCGGGGACTCCCACACCTCCACCCATGGCGCGTTCGGCGCGTTGGCGTTCGGCATCGGCACCTCGGAGGTCGAGCATGTGCTCGCCACGCAGACGCTGAACCAGGCTCCCGCCAAGCGCATGGCGATCAACATCAACGGTGACCTGCCCGAAGGCGTCACCCCCAAGGACGTCGTGCTCGCGCTGATCGCCAAGGTCGGCACCGGCGGCGGCCAGGGCTACATCGTCGAGTACCGGGGCACCACCATCGAGAACATGTCGATGGAGGGCCGCATGACCATCTGCAACATGTCGATCGAATGGGGCGCCAAGGCCGGCATGGTGGCGCCGGACGAAACCACCTACGCCTATCTCAAGGGCCGCCCGCACGCTCCCGAGGGCGCCGACTGGGACGCGGCAGTCGCCTACTGGCGCACCCTGCACACCGACGACGACGCCGTCTTCGATGCCGAAGTGGACATCGATGCGACCACCTTGACGCCGTTCGTCACGTGGGGCACCAACCCCGGCCAGGGCATCGGACTGGGCGAAGTCGTCCCGTCGCCCGGGGACTTCGTCGACCCGGTTGCCCAGTCCGCCGCCGAACGCGCCTTGGAGTACATGGCGCTCACCGCCGGTACCCCCATGAAGGACATCGCCGTGGACACGGTGTTCCTGGGTTCGTGCACCAATGGGCGGATCGAGGATCTGCGACTGGCCGCCGAGGTGATCGCCGGACGGAAGGTCGCCGACGGCGTCCGGATGATGGTGGTGCCCGGCTCGGCGCGCGTCCGGCTGCAGGCGATGGAGGAGGGGCTCGACGAGGTGTTCAAGGCGGCGGGCGCGGAATGGCGTGAGGCCGGCTGCTCGATGTGTCTGGGCATGAACCCCGACCAACTCAAGCCGGGGGAGCGTTCGGCCTCCACGTCGAACCGCAACTTCGAAGGGCGTCAGGGCAAGGGCGGACGCACCCATCTGGTCAGCCCCGCCGTGGCAGCGGCCACCGCCGTCCGCGGCACCTTGAGCGCCCCCGCCGACCTGAAGGAGAACTGAGCATGGACGCGTTCACCACCCACACCGGCATCGGGGTCCCGCTGCGTCGCAGCAACGTCGACACCGACCAGATCATCCCCGCGGTCTACCTCAAGCGTGTCACCCGGTCGGGCTTCGAGGATGGACTGTTCGCTGCCTGGCGCAAGGATCCGGAGTTCGTCCTCAACGTCGAGCCCTACGCGGCCGGCTCAGTGCTGGTCGCCGGACCCGACTTCGGCACCGGCTCGTCCCGCGAGCACGCCGTGTGGGCGCTGCAGAACTACGGCTTCAAGGTCGTGATCGGGAGCAGGTTCGGGGACATCTTCCGTGGTAACTCGGGCAAGGCAGGGCTGCTGGTCGCCCTCGTGGATCCCGCCGTGGCGGAAACGCTGTGGGACTACCTGGAAGCCGCGCCCGGGGCCGAACTCACCGTGTCGCTGGAGGACAAGACCATCACCGCAGGGGAGGCCCTGTACCCCTTCGCGATCGACGACTACACCCGTCATCGCCTGCTGAACGGCCTGGACGACATCGGGCTGACGCTTCAGCACGAGGACGCCATCGCCGCCTACGAGGCCACGAGGCCGTCCTGGAAGGTCAGGACGATTCCCGCCAAAGTCGCTGGCTGATCTCACAGCCTTGGACCAGGCCGACGTGAAGCATGACGGCGGCCGACGGACGCCCGGCGAGGCCCCCCGACGCTCCAGCGCGGGGGGCCTCGCGTCGCTAGGCTGAACCCACCCGAGCTTCGACGGAGGAACACCCATGGAACAGGCCACCCGAACGCGCGTCGCGATCATCTTCGGGGGCGTGAGTTCCGAGCATGACGTGAGCTGCCTGACCGCCGGAGGCGTGGTGCGGGCGATCGACACCGAGCGCTTCGACGTCGTCGGCATCGGGATCACTCCCTCCGGGCGCTGGGTGCAGGTCGACACGGCCGACCTCCTCGCGCTCGACATCTCCGATGCCGGCCTGCCGCGGCTCGATGAGACACGGCCCGATGCCGTGCTGGTGCGCCGCGAGGGCGGCGGCCGGGTCGCGACCGTGGCGGGCGACCAACTGGTCGAGGTCCGGGACTTCGACGTGGCCTTCGCCCTGCTGCACGGTCCCTTTGGCGAGGACGGCACCATTCAAGGGCTCTTCGAGATGATGGGCATCCGGTACGTGGGGGCCGGGGTGGCGGCTTCGGCGATCGGCATGGACAAGGACCTGATGAAGTCGGAGTTGCGCTCTGCCGGCTTGCCGGTATGCCCGTGGGTGACGATCGCGGCCGCAGGCTGGCGCCTCGATCGGGCGGCGATCCTGCGCCGTATCGAGGCGGACCTGAGTTTCCCCGTCTATGTGAAGCCCGCCCGCGGCGGGTCCAGCGTGGGGATCACCCGCGCCGCGACGCCGCAGGAGGTGCCCGCGGCCATCGAGGAGGCGCTGCGCTGGGACCCCAAGGTGATCGTCGAGGAGGGATTCGTCGGCGCGCGCGAGATCGAGGTGGCCGTCCTCGACGTTCGCGATGGCAGCGCTCCGCGGGTCTCCTTGCCTGGTGAGATCGTCATGCACACCGACGACGCGTTCTACGACTATCGGGCGAAGTACCTTCCAGAAGGGCAGGTCGATCTCGTCGTGCCCGCGCCGGTGAATCCCGCGCTCCTGGCGCGGATCCACAAGACCGGAGCGCGTGCCTTCCGGGCGCTGGGGGCTGAGGGATTGTCGCGGGTGGATCTGTTCGTCACCCCCGACGAAGAGGTCTACGTGAACGAACTCAACACCATGCCGGGCTTTACGCACCTGTCGATGTATCCGGCGCTGTGGGAGGCCACCGGCGTCCCCTACGCCGACCTGATCGCCGAGTTGGTCGACCTGGCGCTGACCCGTCCGACCGGGTTGCGGTGATGCCGCGCACGCTGGCCGATGTCGGTGAGTTCGGGCTGATCGCCGAACTCACCTCGGGCTTGTCGATGCCCGCGAACGTGGCGGTGGGGCCCGGCGACGATTGCGCGGTGTTCATCCCGCGTGGCCACGTGGTGGTCAGTACCGACTCCATGATCGAGGACGTCCACTTCAAGCGGGTCTGGTCCGGGGCCGGAGATGTCGGACGCAAGGCGGTCGCCTCAGCGGTCGCCGACGTGGAGGCGATGGGGGCGACGCCCGTCGGCGTCGTGGTGGCCCTGGCCGCGCCCCCGGAGACTCCCGAGGACTGGGCGCTCGAGTTCGGTCGTGGGGTGCGGATCGAATGTGACGCCTCGGGTGCGGCGCTCCTCGGTGGAGACATCACGCGCGGTCCCGCGATCAGTATCACCGTGACAGCGTTCGGCGATCTCGGCGGTCATCCGGCGGTGCTGCGGTCCGGAGCCCGCCCCGGCGATGTCGTCGCCTGCATCGGCCGATTGGGGATGGCTGCTGCGGGGTTGGCCGTGCTCACGCGAGGTTTCCGCTCTCCCGGCGCGGTGGTGCGCGCACACCGCGTGCCGGAACCGCCGTACGGACGAGGCGTCGAAGCCCTGCGTGCGGGGGCGACGGCCATGATCGACTGCTCCGACGGGCTGCTGGCGGACCTGGGTCACATCGCGGAGGAGTCGGGGGTAACCATCGATGTCGACTCGGCCGCCCTCGACGTCGACGAGGCGCAAAAGACCGTGGCCGCTGCCATCGGCGGGGGTGACCCGCTGATCTACATCCTCACCGGCGGCGACGACCATGCACTGCTGGCGACCTTTCCTGCCGCCGCCGTCCCCGAGGGCTGGACGGTCATCGGTCGAGTCCAGGCGGTGGCCCCCGACGAGGAGGCCTCCGTGACGGTCGATGGGCAGGCGTGGGGCGCCGGCGCCGGGGGCTGGCGCCACTTCTGAGCGTGCCCGGCCCGGCGTGGGTGTTTGGCCACCGCCGTGCGGATTGTTACTCTGCGGCACATGGCGACCCGCGCGTCTTCCCCCTCGCGGAGCCGTTCGAACGCGTCCTCGCGCTCGGCGTCTTCCCGGGGCGGAAGCAAATCCAAGCAGTCCCGCCGCACTCCCCAGAAGTCTGGGGGAGGAGCAGGCGGAGTCTTCGGTGCGCTCGGGCGAGGCCTTGCCGCCCTGTGGCGCGGGCTTGCTGGGCTCGTCGGTGGCGCGGTGCGCAGCCTCGGGAGCGGGGTGCGCGACCTGGATCCTGAGCTGCGCCGTGACGGCACCGGGCTCGCGCTCATCGTGATCGGCGTCGTCGTGGCGGCCGGCTTCTGGTTCATGCTTCCCGGCGCCTTCGGGGAGGGCCTGCGAGCAGGCATTGCGACCATCTTCGGTGCGCCCTCCATCGTCTTGCCGCTGGCCGCCTTCGGGATGGCCTGGCGGACTCTCCGCGATCCCCGTGCAAACGGACCGACAGGACGCCAACCGGTCGGATGGCTCGTGTTCGCACTCGGCATCCTCGGCCTGTTCTCCGTCTCCCACGGGGTGCCGACCCCGAGCGAGCCGGAGGCGATGCGCGCGGCTGGCGGCATCCTGGGCTTCATCCCCTCGTCCTTCCTGATGGACCTCGGTGGCGCGTGGGTCGCGATCCCGGTGCTGGTGGCGACCGCACTGTTCGGCGCCCTGGTCATCACGGGCATCCCTCTCTACGAGGTGCCGGACCGGATCCGGGCCGTGCGCGAGCGCTACCGCCGAACCCCGGCCGAGCCCGAGCCGACCTATGGCGTCGATGAGGCCTACGACACGCCGCTCGTGGGGGAGCCTCCTCAGGCCGAGCCGCTGCCGCCCAGGACCGAGTCCAGCAACTTCGATCTGTTCGCCGACGAGGCCGGCGAGCAGGTCTCCGAGCGCGCGGATGAGCCGGTCACCGCCGGACGGGCGCCGAGCGTCGCCGAGCCAGCCGAACTGCAGCCACCCGTCCACTCCAATGAGCCCCTGCGCGCCGAGCAGACCGTCTTGTCGGGTGACATCCAGTACCTGCTCCCGGAACCCTCGCAGCTGAAGGCCGGAAGCGCCCCCAAGGCGCGCACCGAAGCCTCCGACGCGGTCGTCGATCGCCTCGCAGAGGTGTTTCGGCAGTTCGACATCGACGCCTCCGTCACCGGCTACACGCGCGGGCCGACGGTCACCCGCTACGAGGTGGAACTGGGCCAAGGCGTCAAGGTGGAGAAGGTGACCGCTCTGGGCAAGAACATCGCCTACGCGGTCGCGTCCGCCGACGTGCGGATCCTCAGCCCGATCCCGGGCAAGTCGGCGATCGGCGTGGAGATTCCGAACACCGACAAGGAGATCGTCTCCCTCGGCGACGTCCTGCGCTCCAACAAGGCCCGCAACGACCACCATCCGATGACCGTCGGGCTGGGGAAGGACGTCGAGGGCGGCTACGTGATCGCCAACCTCGCCAAGATGCCTCACCTGCTCGTGGCCGGCGCCACCGGCTCGGGTAAGTCGAGCTTCGTGAACTCGATGATCACCTCGATCATGATGCGTTCCACCCCCGACGAGGTGCGCATGCTGCTGGTCGACCCGAAGCGGGTCGAGCTGACCAACTACGAGGGCATCCCGCACCTGGTGACGCCGATCATCACCAACCCCAAGAAGGCGGCCGAAGCGCTGCAGTGGGTCTGCCGCGAGATGGACCAGCGCTACGACGACCTGGCGGCCTTCGGGTTCCGCCACATCGATGACTTCAACAAGGCGGTGCGGGCAGGCCAGGTGAAGTTGCCGCCCGGCTCTGAGCGCGTGCTGGCGCCCTATCCGTACCTGCTGGTGATCGTCGACGAGCTGGCCGACCTGATGATGGTCGCCCCCCGCGATGTGGAGGATTCGATCGTGCGGATCACCCAGCTGGCGCGGGCCGCGGGCATCCACCTGGTGCTGGCCACGCAGCGTCCCTCCACCGACGTGGTCACCGGCCTGATCAAGGCCAACGTGCCCTCCCGGCTGGCTTTTGCGACGAGCTCCATGACCGACTCCCGCGTCATCCTCGATCAGCCTGGGGCCGAGAAGCTCGTCGGGCAGGGCGACGGTTTGTTCCTGCCCATGGGCAGCTCCAAGGCCCTGCGCGTGCAGGGAGCGTGGGTGACCGAGCAGGAGATTCGTGCGGTCGTCAAGCATGTCACCGAGCAGTTGTCGCCGCAGTACCGCGAGGATGTCTCGGCGCCGCAGGAGACCACGAAGGTCGCGGAGGACATCGGGGACGACCTCGAACTCGTCCTCGAGGCCGCGCAGTTGGTGGTCAACCTCCAGCTCGGCTCGACGTCGATGCTGCAGCGCAAGCTGCGTGTCGGCTTCGCAAAGGCCGGTCGGCTGATGGACATCCTGGAGACTCGGGAGATCGTGGGGCCTTCCGAGGGCTCCAAGCCGCGCGAGGTGTTGGTGAAGCCCGACGACTTGGACGCCGTCTTGTCGAATCTGCAGGAAGGCTGACATGCGCACGGTTCTCGTCACCGGGGGAACTCGCGGTATCGGACGCGCTGTGGTCGAGCGGCTCGCACCCACGTGGCGCGTCGTCATCGGGGGGCGGGACGCCGCCGCCGTCGCCGAGGCGGTCGCCCGTCACCCGCACGCGACCGGTTTCGTCGCCGACCTGACCGACCCGGACGCCGTGGCGCGGGCCGTGGCCGGTCTCGGCGATCTGGACGCGGTGGTGCACAGTGCCGGGACGGTCGCCCACGGGCCGGCCACGTCGCAGTCGTGGGAACAGTGGCGCCGCGTTCTGGACCTCAATGTGATCGCGGTCGCGGAGCTGACGCGGCTCCTCCTCACGCGGCTCCGGGCCTCACATGGCCAGGTGGTGGTGATCAACTCGGGTGCCGGATTCACCGCCCGCCCCGGAAATGCGGTCTATGCGGCGTCCAAGTTCGCGCTGCGTGCCTGGAGTGACGCGCTGCGCGCCGAGGAGAGCGGGGCGTTGCGGGTGAGTTCGGTGCATCCCGGTCGAGTCGACACCGACATGCAGCGCGAACTGCAGGCCGCTGAGGGGCGGGAGTACGACACCACCGGCGTCATGAGTGTCGAGGCCGTGGCCGCGGCGGTGGTGTTCGCCCTGGAAGCTCCCTCGGACGCGTGCATCGAGACCGTGTCGGTGCGCCCCGCCCGCTGACGGATCGGCCCGACGCTCAGCGGCGCGAGCGGCGTTCGAAGCTCACCGCGATCAGTGCCGCGGCCACGAGCATGATCGCGGTCAGCAGTTGAGTGTTGAGATGCAGGGCTGTCAGGAAGGCGTCAGAAGCGGCGCTTCGCAGCGTTTGCGCGCCCGGTTCCGGCAGTCCCGCCGCGAGCTGCTGGGCAGCCATGATGGAGTCTCCGGCTGAGCCCAGGTATCCCGAGCCTCCGATCGCGGCAGCCATCTGATCGCGGTAGACATGGGTGAGGATCGACCCCAGGACCGCGACGCCGATCGTGCCACCCACCTCGCGGATGGAGTCGTTCACGCCGGACGCGACACCGATCTCATCTCGGGGCGCGGCGGACAAGATGATGTCAGTCGCCGGGCCCTGCGCGAAGGCCAGCCCCATCGCCATGAACACCATCGCGGGGACCATGACCGCCCAGTACGGGTTAGTGGCGTCCGCGAAGGAGACGATCCAGAACCCGATCCCCATCAAGGCGATGCCGGCGGGGATGCAGCGGCCAGGTCCGAACCGGCGCGCCAGCACTGGGGCGAGCGGGGAGCAGGCGCCCATGACGACGGCGAAGGGCAGGATCGCCAGCCCGGCCTGGAGGGCGCTGTAGCCGCGTACTGCCTGGAAGTAGATGGTGATGGCGAACGTGAAGCCGAACAGGGAGAAGAAGGCCAAGCCGATGGCCGAACTGCAGGCGGGAACATGTGGTGCACGGAACAGGCTCAGATCCAGCAGCGGTGAGGCCACGCGGCGCTCCCAAGCGCCGAACGCCACCGCCAACACGACGGATGCCGCCAGCCCGCCGAGGATCAGAGGACTCGTCCAGCCGAGTTGGGGACCCTCGATGATGGAGCCGACGAACAGCCCGAGTGCGGCAACCGCGAGCACCACCCCGAGGGTGTCGAACCGGCCGAGGTTCTGGCCCCGGGACTCCGGAACCAGGAACGGTGTGATGGCGGCAACCGGTAGCACGATCGCGATGTTGATCCAGAACAGAGACGGCCACGCGAAGTGCTGCAGCAGCAGGCCGCCGACCACGGGGCCGAGCGCGATCCCGAGCCCCGCGGTGGCCGCCCACAGCCCGACGGCGAGAGCATGGTGCCTGGTCCCGTTGAAGATCGTCGAGATCAGCGACAGCGTCGCGGGGAAGACCAGCGCGGCACAGATGCCCAGCAGGGCACGCAGCCCGATGAGGACGGTGAGCTGGGTCGTCAGCGCTGACGCGAGAGAGACCGCGGCGAAGCCGAGCAGGCCCAGGATGAGGATCCGCCGCCGACCGAAGCGGTCCCCCAGATAGCCGCCGGGCAGCATCAGCACGGCGAAGACCAAGGTGTAGGCGTCCACGATCCACTGCAGTTGCGTCGTGGAGGCGTCGAAGGCGCGGCCCAGGGTCGGGATCCCGACGTTGATGATGGTGTTGTCCATCACCCCCACCAGTTCGGCCAGACACAAGACCGCGAGGGCGACGAACTTGCCGCGAGGATGGGAAGCCAGCGCGGGCTGGCGGGGGGCGACGGTTCTCGTCGGACGCATGGGAGCTCCTCTCTCGGTTTTCGCCGGGTCGGGGCCAGCGAGGGGGTGCGATCGGTCAGGCGCCCTGCAGCGCGGCGGCCACGTGCCGTCGGCGGGCCGCGAGGTCGCCGTCGCCGGGATCGAATACCAGCCGCAGCCCACCAGAGGTGACCGGCTCGCTCACGTGCGGCGGGTCGGCCGTCTCCAACTGGGCGAGCAGGTCATCTCGATCCTGGCCCTCCACGATGACGGGCTGGCGCGGCGGGGACGGCTCGGTCGTGCTGGCCGGGAGGCCTGATCTCCCGGGCTCGGACAGCGACGGCGTCCGGCTGACGCTGACGCGGTGAGCAGCGTCCTGGAAGGCTGAGCGCAGCTCGATCGTGTCACCTTCGGCCCGGGAGTCGGTGGCCAAGGCGGCGAGGTGACGGACGGCCCACAGAGCGCCGTCGGCGCCCAGCGCGGTGAGTCCGACAGTGGGCGGGGTGGCTGTCGCGTGCCCTGGGCTGGCCCTGAGATAGCCCAGGGCCGGGTCGGTGTCGGTCACCCCGGTGAGGCGACGCACCACGAGGGAGACCGAGGCCTCGACGGGCCGAACGGGGGCACCCAGTTGCCGCGACCAGGCGTCGGCCAGTTCGGGGGCGACGGCGGCGTTCACCCCGCCGATCAGCACGGCGTCGGCGTCCCCCGCCCGCAGGATGGCGGCCGCCGCCTCGACCGCGGCTCCAAACGACGACAGATCCGTGTCCACGACGTAGTTCGTGCCTCTCAGATCGAGACTGTTGCCCACACGCCCGGCGACGATGTTGTCCATGTAGCCAGGAAGGGCAGCTTCGGTGGTGGCATCAGGCCCGGCGGCGAAGGCCTCCTCGAGTGCGGCCCGCCAGCCCTGCAGGGCGGAGGCAGGCAGCCCACACGCGGCGCCCGCGTCCTCCAGCAGCAGGGTGAACTCGTCCGCGCGGATGCGTTCGTTGCGTTGCAGCGACGCCTCCGACCCCGACGCTGTGGCCACCACCGTCGCCAGGCGGTCGGGGTGGGCGACGGTGCGGCCCGGCAGCAGACCGGCCCCGCGCAGCGCCTGCACGCTGGTGGCGAGGAAGAGTTGCTGGGCGCGGTCGGTCTGGTGCAGCGTGCTGGGCGGGATCTTCACATCCCGGAACGGGAACCGGAAGTCCTCGGCTCGACAGGAGGCTGCACCCTCCAGCGCCGCCCAAGCCTGGGCGAGTTCGCCCGGCTGCGGAAGGCCCGCGGTGGCGGGCAGACCGGGCAGCAGGACAGAGGCCCCCACGACGGCGAGCCACGCGTCCTGCTCCGAGGGCGGCAGCGCCGGGCTGGTCGCGCGCGCGACCAGTTGGCTGTGGTAGGTCCGATCGAACTGTTCCACCACCACGCAGGAGTCCACGCCACCGAAGCCGAAGGCGTTTGCCATGGCGCGTCGGGGACACTCGGAGGGAGCCGTCCACTCACCGCCCTCGGGGAGGTATCGGAGCGCCTCGATGCGTCCGGCGAGGGCATCGTTGGGCCCCTCGATTCCGAAGGTGGGAAAGAAGCGCCCTTCCTCAAAGCTCAGCAGGATCTTCACCAGGTTGGCGATGCCGGCCGATGGGAAGCCATGCCCGATGAGCGCCTTGCCCGAGCCGATCGTCAGGGGTTCGCGTCGGTCGTCGGAGCTCAGCAATTGCCCAACAGATTCGATCTCGGTGGCGTCCCCGGTCGGCGTGCCGGTGGCGTGGACCTCCACGTAGTCGAGGTCGCGGGCGGTGAGCCCAGCCTGCTCCAGGGCCGCCCGCATCGCGGCAACCTGCCCGCGTGAGGAGGGCGCATAGATCGCCTTGCCTGCGCCATCGGAGCGCGTCGCCACCCCGCGGATCACACCGAGCACCGGGTCCCCGTCGGCGAGGGCTCGATCCAGCCGCTTCAGGATGACGGCACCGGCGCCCTCTCCGGGGATCAGCCCGTCGGCCGTGGCAGACAGCGGATGGCTGCCGTGCGGCGACAGCCCGCCGATCTTCGCGAACGACACGTTCCCGGCGACGCCCATGTTCGCCATCGCCCCCACCGCGACGACGATGTCGAGGTCGCTGCCCAGCAGCGCCGAGACCGCGACGTCCACCACGAGCAAACCGGAGGCACACGCGCCGTCCACGAGCACGGCACCACCGGTCACGCCGACCGCGGCGGCGATGGTCGGTGCGAGCGCGCTTGCCAGCACCCGACTCGGGGCAGGCTGCGATGGTCCGAATCGCTGATCAGCCGCGTGCTCCCAGGCGGCCGACCATGCCTGCGGGGCGCTGCCCCGCGGCGCCCCCAGCAACCGCATCAGCCGTGCCTGGTGCCGGTCTGCGCGCTGCCGCATGGAGAAGTCGGCCAGTTCCTCATCGCCGAGCATGTTGCCCAAGTACAAGGCGGCGCGCGTCCCCCGGAGTTGGTCCTGATCGATCCGGGCCCCCTGCAGGGCCTGCAGGACGGCGTCGATGGCGAACTGCTGGGTCCGGTTGGCACGCGCCACCCACCTCAGCTGCTCGGGGCCGAGCGCGTACGGGGCGGGATCGAATCGGTAGTCGTCCACGAAGCCGCCCACGGTGCAGTAGGTGCGCTCCCGCGCCTGCCGGTCGTCGCTGTGGTAATGCTCCCGGTCCCACCGGTCGCGCGGAATGGGCGAGATCCCCGACGTCCCCTCCAGAAGATTGCGTCGGTAAGCCCGTAGCGAGGTGGAGGTGGGCGGGAGGACACATCCGGCGCCCACGACGGCAACGGGCGTATCAGGATCGGCAAGGGGTGGCATGACGACTCCGTTCGGTATTCAGGGGGTCCGAGGGCGACCCCCACAGGTCAGGGTGGACGCTGGCATCGGTGGTCGCGGCAGAGATCACGTGCCCGGAGAAGACCGTGACGTCGACACGCACGCGTCGACGCTGCTCCTCCTCGGGCACCGGGGAACCGAAGCGCAGCAGGTCCGCGGGATCGCCCGGCTGCCGCGCAAGGAGCCGGAACCGTGCTCGGCCGAAGCTTGGCCGACCAAGCAGCTTGCCGAGGCATTCGACCAGCGTCCAGTAGATCGTGGGGCGGTCCTTCGCGTCCGCAGTCGCGAGTGCCGTCGTGACGAGGCGTCGTTCCTCGGTGTCGAAGAGCGACGCCGCCGCGACCGCGTCGAGCGTCACCCGAGGTTCCAGGTCGACCGAGCAGCGGGAGCGGGACAGCAGGGCCACCGAGTAGTCCCGACAGTGCGAAACCGACACCTCTGCGACGAGACGACCCTGGTCGTCCACGACGAGGGGTCGCCCGACATCCTCCGGGTCGCCCTCCTCGCAGCGAGCGAGCTGGGGGCGGATGGCGGTGAGGAGGTCGTCGGCCAGGACGAGGTCCTGTAGGCACAGGCGGCCCGTGAGCCATTGGGCGCGACGGTCAGGGTGGCGGAGCCGGGCCAGCCCCGCTGGTTCGCATCGAACCGGCCAGTCGCGGGTGGGATCGCGATCCAGGGCCGCCAGGGCGCGGCCGTGCCACACGGGACGAATCCGCCCCGACAGGCCGAGCCCGACCCGGACGCCGACCAGGTCGGCGAGCGAGCGTCCGCTACGCCGTAGTGCGAGCGAGGCTTCGACGAGCAGCATGGTTGTTGAGCTTCTGCAGCAGGATGTTGTCGACTTCGATCAGGGGCGTGCCATCGAGTTCGGCGACGTGGACCCGCATCGCGTACTGGCCCGGCCCTTCGGGGCGAACGTCCACGCTGCCGAGCACGTGGGTACTCCCCGGTGCCGGCCAGCGGATGACTGCCCGCTGAACGTTCACCGGTACGACGTGGTCGCCGAATCGGTGGAAGACATCAATGAGTGCGAGCCTGCCCACGTTGTCGAGGAGCAGCGGTTCGGTGATCAGGCGCGCTGCACCCTCGGGAAGGATCGGTCGCGTGTCGGGGGAGACGTCGAAGATCCCGGCCAGGACGCCGCTGCTGGTGCGCCAGGCCTCCCGGAGCAAGCGAAACCCCGGGCCGAACGTGATGATCGGGGCCGCGGCGGCGTAGTAGACGTCGAGATCGAACTGTGTGGCCCGATCGGCGAGCAGGTCGCGGGGGGCGTGCGGCCAGGTCGGCACAGCCCGCCGGGGTACGAAGACGGCCCGTGACCGCTGACGACCAGCAACGAGCACGACGCCTCCGGGGCTGACGACATCGGCCCGGATCGTGGCTTCGATGCGGTCAGGATCCTGGGAGGAGACTGTGATGCTCAGATCACAGACCCGACCCTCGGGGCACTTGACGAAGGTCTCGAACTCCGCCGATTCGATCATGAGATCGGTGCGCGAGGTAGCGAGCTGAGCCGCCTCCGCCATCGCCTCCAGATGGAAGACGCCAGGAAGTGTGGGGGAACCTTGGACCAGGTGATCGATCAGCATCGTGTCGAGTCGAGGGTCAAGCCGCCGCGTGAACAGGCCTTCTGCGTGGTCGTTCCGGAGCTGGGTCTCCACCATAGGGAAGGTGCCCGGATCGACCACGCTGCCGTGGCTGACCGGGGCAGCGACTCCTCTCCGGTCGGGCGTGAGGCAGTCGAGGGCCGCGCGGGGCTCGTTGGTTCCCAGCGGGCCGAAGATCATCACCTGGGGGTCATAGCCGCCTCCCGAGAGTTCCCGCAGGAAGTGTCGGGCGCCCTCGTCGGGAGGCAGGTAACGCAGTCCGCGCTGCATCTCCTGCACCTCCTGGACGCTGTGGTGGGTGGCCATCCCGACTTCCGACCAGGCGGTCCAGTCCAGCGCGACCACCGTGGTCGAACGGTGTCGGCGCGCCAACTGGCTGCACAGCGCAGATACGGCGGCCGCTCCTGCGGTGTACTCGGTCTGCCCGTCCATGCCGAAGCGTCCTGAGATGGACGTAAACGCGACCAGGAAGTCGAGCGTGTCCGGGTCGACCGTGCTGACCAGGTGGTGGAAGCCCTGGAGCTTGGTGTGCACCACCTGTTCGGCCAGGGTGTAGTTCTTCCGCGGGAGCAGGCCGAGGGACTCCAGGCCGGCTGCGTGCACCAGGCCGCGCACACCGCCATGCCGGGCCCGGATGTCGGCCATCACCTGGGCGACCGCCTCGGCGTCGCCGACGTCGCAGGTAACGTATTCGATCGGCGCGGTTCCCTGAGCGACCCGCTGCGTCGTCCGCCAGAGTTGACGATTGTTCGCGATCTTTCGGAAGCGCTCCTGCAGGTCGCGGGGGCGATTCTCGGGATACGTGCGATGCAGGAGGTCCAGAATCTCGGGCTGGGCGTGGGCGAACGCGTCATCTGTCATGGCCAGGTAGGGCAGCGACTCGGGGTCGTCGAGACGTGAACGGCCGAGGATGACGAGGGGGCTGGGCGGTGCGGAAGTGAGGACCAGGTGGCTGGCGGCGAGCGCGAGCGCGCACTCCAGGGCGATCCCGCGCGAGCCGCCTGAGAAGACGATCGCCCCCGGCGCGGTCTCACGGTGGTCGGGAACGGGCGGAACCGGCACCGGCACCACCTTGATGACGTGACGTTGATCTCCCAGGTAGCTCACTTCGTCGTCGAGCGACCCCGCCACGAGCTCATCCACCATCAGGCCGGCCGCGACGACCGGCGGGACATCGTCCACGTCCACCAGGCAGAGCCGGAGGTCGGGAAGCTCCTTGGCGACACTCTTGACGAACCCGACGCCGATGCAGCCCAGGGCGTCGCCGGGCGACGTCGCTTTGAGACCGAATCCACCGCCGCACTGGGTCAGGACTGCGATCACCGCGCGCCCACCCGCCTCGGCGAGGTCCTGGTAGTACTCCTGGCACACGCTGAACACCTGGGCATACTGCTGCCGCCACGCAATCGAGAAGGCCGTAGCGTCGAGGGCCAGGACGTCCCGAGGTGTGCTGTAGCCGCTGAGGAGCACGACGCCGTCGCGAGGGCCGAGGCGGTGGTGCTCGTCGGCGAGCGCCGAGGCGAGCTTCTCCTGGTCGACGTCCCCGTTCCGGGTCGACTCGGTCGCCGCGCTCACCCACACGTCGGCACCGGCGGCCTCCAGGAGGCGGCGGGTCCCTGAGGTCACCTCCTCGTCGTCGGCGGGGACGAGGATCAGGCGCAGCCCTGCGAGGTCGCGGGCCGCGCGCGGGGACTGCGCCAGGTCGCGCACCAGTGCGCGCGGGAGGTAGCGCAGCGCCGCCTCGGCCTGACCAGGCGGCGCGGGCGTGAGGGGCTCCTCCTCCACCGCGGGCGTCGTCTCGATGGTGGGAGCCGCCACGGCGTCGGGAGCGGGGCGTGAGGGTGCGGTCAAGTGGGTGAGGCGGGTGGCGAGGTCGGTGATCGTGGTGGCGCCGGTGAGGTCGAGGGTGTCTTCGGGGATGTGGTGGCGGTCGGTGAGGGTGGCGATGACTTGGGCGCGTTTGACGGAGTCGACGCCGAGGTCGGCTTCGAGGT
>RRZT011949867.1_pt1 | contig 20158 bp, 17 predicted proteins | sample 2165551 | NCBI WGS metagenome assembly RRZT01 (sample SAMN10456910, study PRJNA506462) | wastewater metagenome | biome: wastewater; feature: sludge; material: wastewater sludge; isolation source: wastewater sludge with Escherichia coli K12::gfp cells carrying plasmid... | place: USA: Moscow, Idaho... | reverse complement strand
TTCTGAGATGCGCGGACCGTAGGCACAAGTCGAATTTTCAGAGCATTCTATTTATATCGACGGGGCTAGCCCTATTGGCGCGGTACAGCAGCGGTACATTCATAAGCTTTTGCAGACTTCGCCCAATTGCGCTAAGATACTGATCTTTAAATGCTTTTGTTTATTGATAACTACGCCTTGTTTCGCTTGATTATCAATAACATACTGTTTTAAGAGCAGACTCATAATCCTTTGGTCCACGGTTCAAGTCCGTGCGGGCCCACCAAAAAAATCAATGGGTTAGGCGATGCCATCGTCTAACCCATTTTGTTTTGTCGGAAAATAGTAGGAAAGTTGCGGCCTATTTGGCTTTTTCGAGGCGTAAAAGAGTCGAGATCAACTCTCGGGTAATTGTCTGGTCGGTTTCGCTCACTTTACGGAAATCGGTAAGTATCAATTCTTCAAGAGTTCGATAGGGCTGTATGGTTTGGTCCTTCGTCTTCTTTTCTGTGTCGCCATAGCGTAACCATTCCGGAGAAGCGTTAAGTCATTCCGCAAGTGTTCGTATCGTGTCCTGCCCCGGAATGGCCGCACCATTTAGCGGCTTATGCGCGGCCTGCGTCGTGATCGGTTTTCCTTAGTGATGTGTGTCGAAGTCAATCGCCAGCTTTGTCGGACTGATTTGACGAACGCCCGCCCGTTTGAGAGCTGCGTATAGGCGCTGGCTGAATTCCTTTTTCTCTTCCATGTCGGCATTGTGAACATGCCGTTACCATGTGAATCAACATACAGTTTATCCTTAATCAACCGTATGTTGATGTGGCAAATACAACGTGATTAGCTATCGAGCCTTCTGCCCCCTTGGGTACGCCAAAATATCTCCGGCGCGAGGCTTCACTTTGGTCGAGTTGTCGGTCGTTGTCGTGATCGTTCCTCCCAAGACAACAACGGATCGAGCCAGGGCTGGTCGGCGCACTCGGCCCAATGGGCCAGCACTCCGTGCAGTTGCAAGGCTGTCGCGCGTTGGCGGGCATCATTCATCGCCAACGGCATTCTCCGTCAATTGATCGTAGCCATCGAGGTCGTGGGGACGCACGGGAATATTCCGGCGCTTGACGTGTTCGGGCAGCGTGATGGTCAGCGGTGGCGGTTCATCCTGGGCTCTCCTTTGTCGCTCGAGCACCAGGCGAACAGCATTCGGATGCGGCACGCCGCGCGCTAGGGCGTCGGCAATCGCCACCGTCAGTTCGGCGCCGCAGTACTGCGCCAGGAGGTCAGTGAGTGTATTTTCCGTCCGCCCCAGCGGCTCGCCGCGTTCGACGGCCTGAGTCAGCAGATCCCGACACACTGCTACCGCTTGAACCAGATGATCGGTGCGGCGATGCGCGCTGGCCTGATGCTTATGGTCGACCAAGGTGGCGATGTGCTCGGGGATTTCGATCTGTTGCCGGCGACCATAGGAGTGCGGATGCGGGGCGATCAGTGTCTCATCCTCCTGGCAGCGACGATCGCCGGTCGGTCCGCTGACCCAGGCTGCGGCTTGGGCATTGAGGTCGTCAAGAGATGCGTACTAGTGACCGGCGAAGAAGGCGTCGCCGATATAACGGATGGCGCGCTCCACCCGGCCCTTCTCGTTACCCCGGGCTACCGCCACGGGACGGGGCTCGAAGCGGTAATGGCCGCCCAGGGAAAGAAGCGTCGGGTTGAAACGGATCGCCGTGCCCTGACGTTCGAGGACCGTACTTTTGAGGTTGTCGTAGAGCGCAATTCTCGGCACCCTTTGCCACGCCACAAAGGCGGCGCCATGGCCGCGCAGGAAGTTCTCCATGTGGGCGCCAACATAAAAGCGCAGGAAGTTCTGGCGTGATCACGATAACACGGCGACAAAGCCCATCAGCGGACGACGGGCACACCCGATCACAAGGGGATCAAAGTGCGCCCAGTCGACTTGCATTTGCTCACCGGGCAAGGTGCGCAGGTGCAGGAAGGCTTCCGCTTTGGCGCGCGGCCAGTGGCGGGCGATCAAATTCCGGAAGTGATCCCGGCGTCCGGGGTAGCCGCGGCTTCGCATCATGTCGTACAGGCGACTGGCGCGCGTGTGATTGCCCCCCCTAATATCGCGAGGGCAGAGTTCTTTTCGGCAAGAGTAGCCTATACTATTTGCCTAAGTATTCACCTTAAGGGGGATTCGATGGGCATTCTCGACTGGTTCAAAAACCGTCCCGGACAGTATGATCCGGATCGTGCCTCTGCCGAGCTGATTCAATGGGCTGTCGACAAGGCTGTTACGCTGATCAACCCTCGCCTCAAGCTGGTGTCGAACTACCAGAAGCGCCTGCAGCCGGCACTTGAAATCACCATCGCCTTTTTGCGCGTACAGCTTTCTACTTTACCCGTTATCCATCAGCTATCCCCCAATAGCTGGGCGTCCGATAACGCTTTGCGGGCATTTTTTGTTGCTGCTGCCGACATCTCCAGCGTCATTGGTCGCTCGAACAATCTGCGTACCTTGTTCGATAAGTTTCCCGAGCTTGACGAAGCGTCTTTGGTTCTGGGCATGGCGTTCGATGAGCAAAAGACTTTTGGCATGGCGCTGCACGGCGATATGGTGCAACGCGATGTTGCGCAAACCAGCGTGAACTTCTCAGACCATCGTGCACGCATCTGCAGCCATGACGAACCACGTTTGCGGCGCATCATTGGCGTTGAAATATATGAATACCTTCTGACACATGCGCTGTCTGAAATCGGCGCAGAACGTTCCGAAAGGAACGAACTGCAGGAGAACCGCTCGCTGATCCGGGCGCGACTGCGCCTGCTCCAACAACATGGGCCTGGACTGGGGTCGATGTTTGGCGCTGAGCCGGCTGCGCAAAGTGAGCAGGCAAAACTGAGTGCTGAACTGGCCGAGAACGAGAAGCAGCTCGAAGCCATCGGCAGCAATGAAAACCTGCTCGAATCCGAACTTGAGTGTCTCACAAAAGTGCTTAGCAACCCGGCGCACTACATCCACTTCGAACCGAAGCACCTGCGCCTGAACACGATGAACGTGCTCGTCAACGAATCATCAACCGACCGGGTTGCCGATGTCGATTTTTCCGTCGCGCAATTGAGCGGTACGCCACCGATGCGTCGGGCTTTTGTTCTGGCGCGGGTCGCTCGTTCGGAAATGCCTCCGCCGCCGCAAATCAATTTTGGCGACGCGGCACGCTACCTCTGATAATCTGCACTCCAATCTCTTTCCAAATGCATCGCTCTACCACAAGGAAGAACCCAATGAACCGACGAGCCGCCTATCTCCTCGTACTTTCTTTTGCTGTTGTAGCCGAAGCGGGCGCACAACAATATGTCTATCCGGCCAACGGACAATCCCCGGAACAGCAGCAAAATGACGAAGCCGCTTGCTATTCGTGGGCCGTTCAGCAAACCGGAGTTGATCCGGCCAACCCTCCGACGCAGCAGGCGGCGCCAAGGCCGGCGACAACCGCCAGCGGTTCAACGCCCGGCGCCGGTGTCGTTGGTGCGGCAAGAGGCGCCATCATCGGCAGTGCTGTGGGCGGCGATGCCGGGACGGGGGCGGCAATCGGTGCTGTGTCCGCGCGTAGTCGGAGTCGCCGACAGAATGCCAACGCTGCGAATCACGAGCAACAGCAGCAACAAGCGTACACCCAGCAGCAACAAGCCTCCTTTGGCAAAGCGCGCGCCGCCTGCCTTGAAGGACGTGGTTATACAGTTAAATGAGCACTAAATTGCAACGACAGGAGGAAGACCGTATGAACGCAATAAACTGGAATCAGGCCAGCACAGGAGGGCGCTCATGGGGGTGCAAGCTCTTGGCACTCTGCATGGTATTTGTAGCCACCTGGGCTTTCGCCCAGGCCCCGGCCGCTGGGGGCGGCGCACGACCCTGGAGCGCTGCCGAGCTCGATCAACTGGTCGCGCCGATCGCGCTCTACCCGGATGACCTGATCGCTATCATTCTTCCCTCGGCGACCTACCCGCTCGAAATCATTCAGGCTGACCGCTTTCTCGACAAGCGCAAGAGCGACAAGAACCTCAAGGTCAATGATGCCTGGCAGGATTCAGTCAAATCGCTGCTCAACTACCCCGATGTGGTCAAGAAAATGAGCACCGACATCGACTGGACAGCCGACCTAGGCGAAGCCGTGGTGGCCGATCAGAACGGAGTTCTCGAAGCGATTCAACGCTTCCGCCGGCAGGTGCAATCAGTCGGCAACCTCAAATCCGACGACAAGCAAACGATCGTTGTCGAAAAAGAGGTGATCAAAGTGGTGCAGGCCAACCCGGAAGTCATCTATGTTCCACAGTACAATCCCTCGACCATCGTGGTTTCGGGCGGCTACACGAGCTATGGCTATTACCCGTCGCCTTACCCGGTTTATTACTACCCCTACGCGCCCGGCGCGGCTTTCGCTACCGGCCTGATCTGGGGCGCCGCGATTGGTGCTGCGTGGAACGGCGGACACTGGGGTTGCAACTATGGCGGCGGCAACAACAGCATTAATGTTAACCGCAATACCAACATCAGCACCGGCAATATCAACAAAGGCAACGTTGCACGCGGATCAGGACAGGGAACTGCCTGGAAATCCGACAAGAAACCCGGCCAGGTTAGCAGCGGCGCCGGTCGCTCGAGCAGCACGCGTGTTGGTGATGCGCAACGAGGCAGTGGCGATCGGCAAGGTGCTGGCGTTGGAAACAGGCAAGGCAGTGGCGATCGACAAGGTGCTGGCGCTGGAAATAGGCAAGGCGCTGGTGACCGTCAAGGCGCCGGCGGACGTGATTCGAACTTTGCATCTTCGCGTCCAAGCGCTGGCAGCAACGATCGCGGCGGTTCCTATGGTGATCGCAGCGGACAAGGCCGTGGCGGTGATGCCTTTAGCGGTCATGGCGGTGGTGGCAATACCCGTGCCGACAGCTCGCGCGGTGCATCAAGCCGCGACACGATGTCTTCGTCAGGACGCGGCTCTTCTTCCTTCCATGGGGGTAGTGGCGGCGGAGGTCGCGCTTCTGCCGGTGGCGGTGGCCGCAGCGGAGGTGGCGGTGGTCGTGGCGGCCGTCGATAAGGAGAACAAAATGACCCATATCAATCTCAAGACTACCAAGAGGATTCCCGTGCTTATTCAACTCTCACGGCTTATGTCGGTATGGCGCAGCTTTGCGCTGGCCATGCTGCTTTCCATTCCACTAGCCGGTGTCGCTGCCGAACAAAAGACCTTTGCCACGCCTGACGAAGCGGTAAGCGCACTGGTCACAGCACTCCAGGCGGATGACGACAAGGAAGTGATCGCCATTTTCGGTGATCAATACAAGCACCTTGTGGTTTCACCGGATAAGGCGCTAACTTCGGCCACCCGTGCCAAAGCACTTGCCGCATTCGAGGCCTTTCATGTTCTCGAAGACCCTGCACCGGATCGCCGCATCCTGGTGATCGGCGTTGATGCCTGGCCGTTCCCGATTCCCCTTGTTCAGGAAAAGGGCGCATGGCGTTTTGCTACCGAGCTGGGCGACGATGAAATCATCAATCGTCGGATTGGTGCCAACGAGAACGAAGCTATTCGGGTATTGCGTGCTTACCTCGACGCACAGCAGCAGTACGCCGCCAAAGACCGCAATGGCGACGATGTTCGTGAATACGCGCAAAAAATCGGCAGCACACCAGGCAAGCAGGATGGGCTGTATTGGCCGGCGGACGAGAGCAAAGGTGAGGAAGGCAGCCCCTTTGGCCCGCTGATTGCCTCTGCCGGCCCTTACCTGGCGGGTCACACGGCGGGTGATGCCTACCGTGGCTACTACTTCCGTATTCTGACCCGGCAAGGCAACAGCGCACCGGGCGGTGCCTTCAGCTATCTCATCAACGGCCGTATGCTCGCCGGTTTTGCTATGGTCGCCTATCCGGCGGACTACGGTGTCAGCGGCATCATGAGCTTCATCATCAGCAACAACGGAAAGATCTACGAGAAGAATCTTGGCAAGAACGGTGCATTGATCAAGGAGTACAACCCCACGAAGTCGTGGAAGCTGGTTGAATAGTCAGCGTAATCTTCTCACCAAGCACGACGTAATAAAAAAGTACAAAGCCAGACCAAAACACGGTCTGGTTTTGTTCCTTGACACTGAGGTTTTTTGGATGTGTCAGATGGTTTGAGTGGGCGGCGTGCTTGTGCCGGCCGTTGGCAAAGGCTTCCTTTTCAACAAAATGGAGACAATCATGGCAGGTAAGAAAAAGAGTAAGGACACCCCTGTAACAGAAACGGCACCTGCAGCGCCGATTGAAGCACTGAGCAACAAGGTCTACGACAAGCAGCTCAAGCGGCTGCACGTCGAACTGGTTAAGTTGCAGCAATGGGTGGTCGCCAAGGGCCTCAAGGTGTGCATCGTTTTTGAAGGCCGGGATGGCGCTGGCAAGGGCGGTACCATCAAAGCCCTCACCGAACGGGTAAGCCCACGCGTCTTCCGCGTTGTCGCTCTGCCGGCACCGAGCGAGCGCGAAAAGAGCCAGATGTATGTCCAGCGCTATATCAAGCATTTCCCCGCGGCCGGCGAAGTCGTCATCTTTGACCGTAGCTGGTACAACCGCGCCGGGGTCGAGCGCGTCATGGGCTTTTGTACCCCGGAACAGACCACAAAGTTTCTTAATGCCGTGCCGATGGTTGAGCGCGCTATGGTCGAGTCGGGAATCATTCTGCTCAAATACTGGCTTGAAGTGAGCCCCGAAGAGCAGGAACGGCGTCTGAGCGACCGCATCAACGACGGCCGCAAGATCTGGAAGCTCTCGCCGATGGACGTGAAATCATTCACCCGCTGGGACGATTACACCGAAGCGCGCGACGAGATGTTCAAAATGACCGATTCCTCTTGGGCTCCGTGGTATGCAGCGCGCTCCGAAGACAAAAAGCGCGTACGCCTGAACGTGATCAATCATCTGCTCTCGCAGGTTCCGTACGAGGAGATCAAGGCTGAAAAAGTCAGTTTGCCCAAGCGCAAGATCGGCCTCTACAAAGCCGCTGACTATCCTTTCAAATTCGTCCCTGATTGCGTGCCAGCGAAGACAGATAGCGCTAAGAAAGACAAAAAGGCAAAATAGAACACATGCCAAGGGGCTGCCCTGCAAGCCGCACAGAGCGCTCATCTTCGGGTTCTCGTCCAGTGGAGGTGCTCTGCCCCCATTGCTTGCAGCACCGGGCGCAGGTCTGGAGTGATGGTCGGGGCAGCTGGACCTGCCGGTGTCCGGATTGTGGCCAGGTGCCCGTCGAAGTAATCGACGGTGCGGCGTAGGCCCTGGATGAAGACTGGTTGCGGCAGAAAATGCGCCTCGCTCTCGGCAGCGAGAGCCGCGACGACATCGATGACTTGGGCGACGGAGCCTGGCGAACAGGTGATGCCCACTGTTCTCCGGTGTTGCTGGCCCGAGATTTGACGCGAGTGCTGCATGAGCCGAAGTTGCTGGATCGTGTGCGCGTGGCGGGCAGCAGCATCCGGGTCATTGCTTCCAGACCGCGCATGACCCGCGGATCGCCCTATTCAAGATCAAGTCGAAGGGCACGGGCAAGCCGGAGCACGAGGCTCGACTGGCGGCCTACGGAGCACTCGTTGTCATGCAGCAGCGCAGGCTTGTATTCCATGCCTTGCGCGGCGGCTGTGTTGGCGTGATGGATTGCTGCTCCAAGCCCACCCGACAAAGAATGGCAATGGCACGCGCGCAAATCATGGTCGTAAAAGGCCATGTGCGTGTGCCACGGCGAAGAAGTTAGCGCCGATTTCGAGAGAAGAGAGGGCGGAACGGAGGGCAACCGGGGATGTTCCAGCCAGACCATAGATCCCCTGTCGCACACGCAGAATGTACGGGAACCTTGCGTGTCATGCGGGAAGCACAAATGAAAACGCCCAACTGAGAACAGTTGAGCGTTGAATTTTGGTGGCGTGTGGCTGACCACACGTTTTGTGGACTCCCAAGATTGCAGGCAATGGCGCGGGACTGTGAGGAACAGCGCGGGTTTCGCGTCAATTTGCATCCGTTTCTTCCGCCATCCGGTAGCCCATTGCTCGGTAACCGCGCTGGCGTTTTTCCCACATCCGCAGCAGCGCCGGGTGGCCGGTATCGACGAAATCGATGATGCGAACGTCGGTCTTGGTGGCGTGCTCGCGGTGCAATCGGCCTGCGTATTGCTGCAACGTCCCTTTCCACGAAACCGGCATTGCCAGCACCAAAGTGTCGAGCGGCGGATGGTCGAATCCTTCACCAACCAGCTTGCCGGTCGCCAGTAGAACGCGCGGGGCGTCGGGCGGCAGCGCGTTGAGTTCCGCAATCAATGTGGCACGCAGCTTCTTGGCTACCCGCCCGTGCAGGACAAACAACGATGGCACCTTGTCGCCCAAAGCCGTTTGGATGGCATCGAGATGTTCGGTGCGCTCGGTCAGCACCAGCACCTTGCGGCCCTGACCATAGGCGTCTACTACCGCGGCGGCAATTGCGTCGGCTCGGGCTTGATCAATGGCAAGGTGCCGGAATACATCCTGAATCCCCGCTTCCTGCGGCAAGTCAATCCGCGAGTGCAGTGTGCACGATGTGACCGCCAGATCATGCGGCGCACCCGTGGGCTTGGCGGCGGTGTGGCGAGTTGGCCCGCATTGCATGAAAATGATCGGCTGCTGGCCATCACGGCGGATCGGTGTGGCCGTCAGGCCGAGCACGTATTTGGCTTTGGCCTGCTTCAGAATCGCATCGAAGGATGCCGCGCCGACGTGATGGCATTCGTCCACAATCACGTGACCGTAGTTTTCGACCAGCGAATTGACTTCACCCTGACGCGACAGCGATTGCATCAGCGCGATGTCGATTTTTCCAGTCGGCTTGGCCTTGCCGCCACCGATGGTGCCGACCACCCCTTGGCCAACGCCCAGGAATGATTGCAGGCGTTCTTGCCATTGCTTGAGCAGTTCGGTTCGATGCACCAGTACCAGTGTGTTCACACCCCGGCGTGCGATCAATGCGGCAGCCGTAACCGTTTTGCCAAAGGCCGTCGGCGCGCACAAAACGCCTGCATCGTGATGCAGCATGGCAGCCACGGCGAATTCTTGATCCAGCCGCAAAGTGCCGGCAAAGGCTACGTCCAGCGGCGATCCCGCGTATCGCTCGTCGATCAGTTCGCAGTCAATGGCGTTGTCACGAAGCAGTTTCAGCGCGGCATCGAGGCAACCGCGCGGGAGCGCAATGTGATTGGGATAGTTCTCGGCGCAGCCGATTACACGTGGTTCATCCCATACCGAAAAGCGCATTGCCTGCTTTTTGTAAAACTCAGGGTTCTGGAAGGCTGCCAAACGAATCAGTCGGTTGGCCAGCGACTGCGGGAGTTGTGCTTTCTCGAAATAGATCAGATTGGCCAGTGTTACCGTGAGCGACTTCGGCATCGGTCCGGCCAGTTTTTTGCTGACGGCTGCGGATCGTTTCCACGGTTCCTTTTGATCTTCCTCATCGATGAAGGTTACATCGAGCGGGTGCGCGTTGCCTGTCGCTCTAATGATGGTGGGCTCGATATCGTGTGCAGGCATTGGCAGGATGGAGGCCAGGAACGCCCACTGATCCCGGTACGGTCGCAGGTCAGCATCGACGAACACACTAAACCCCTTCTCACGCGGATGCTTCTGCAGTGGCAGTGCGATCAGATTGCCGAAACCGCCTTTGGGCATCGAATCCTGATTGGGGAATAGCCGGTCATACGATTCGAGTTTGAGTTGGCGAGTCCGGGCGCAAGTGTGGCTGATGATGGCCGTGCCGAGTCGGCGCGCATCCCGAGCCGATACGCTGCCGGTGAAGAAGACCCAAGCGTGCGCACCATTGCCGGAGCGCGATATCTCAAGGGCGACCGGCACACCCAACTCGTGACACGACTGGTAAAACGCCTTGGCATCCTCTCGCCATTCCGCCTCATCGAAATCAGCCGCGAGAAAATGGCAGGTGTCGTCGGCCAGCAGTGGATAGACGCCGACCGTCCGCTTACCGGCAAGGTGCTCGCAGATGACCGTATCCGACAAGGGGATCAGCAAACGGTTATTGCATTCCCCGCATTTGATGCGTGGCTTCTCGCAAACACCGGCCAGCCACTCATTGCCGCAGGCCGGTGCGTAGCCGGATTTGCCGGTGGTTTTGCTTTCCCAGCGGATTGGGTAGACGTCGGTGCGGCCTCGAAACAACCGACGAAATATCGACATCTTTTCGGCGGTGGAAAAACGAGATGATTCTGGCTCCGTGGCAGGCGGCGCTGGTTCAGGCGGGATTGGCTCGGGCGGCACGCGCCATTCGATACCGTGACCGTCCAGCAGCGCGATCAGGCGGGCGTTTTCGGCTTGCAGCGTGGCCAACGGATCGCGTTCACTCATCGGCCCCGTACTCGGCAAGCAAGTCGTCCATATCGTCACCGACGCCATAGCCGAAGTTGTGACAGATGCTGCGCACGGCATCCAGCCTGTCCCAAAAGGGCTGGCGTTGCGCGGCGGCCAAACTGGCGATGGTTTTTAAAGCCTGCTCGAACATTCGCACCAGCGCGTCGAAGTAGCCCCCATCCTGCAGCCCGACATCGTTGCTGAAGCCCGCTGCCCGTTCGCAATAAAACACCATCAGCTCGGCCAGACCTTCCGTTTGGCCGATGGCTTTCTTGTAATCGGCGATAGGTTTTTTGGCTTTGGCGACCGAGGTGTCCTGATTCATGAATACGTCGGGCCATAGCCAGCGGTCGATGGTGACCTTGTACGGTTTGAGCACATCGTCGCCCAGACTGAGGCGCGCGTGCAGAAAGGCTTGGCTATCCTTGTTGGCCGCGTACAGGTCTTGCAGCAGCCCGAGCAAGCCAGCGCGGTCGAAGTCCACGAGCTTGGTCTTGACGTCGCTCCAACTGGGCGCGTTCTTCTTCGTGGCCATCTCCGCTATTCCTCGTCGATGGCAGGGTTGCCGCCAGACTCGATCTGCTTAACCAAACGGTCGAAATCGCTTTCAAACAAACGATCCTGCACGATCCGGTACTTCTCGAACTCGCCTTCAGCATGAGCCTTGGCGATTTCTGCAGACACCTTGCCTGCATCCTGAAGAATGTCTTGATCCCAGAGTTTCAGGAAGCCGCCCAAGCGATCTTCCCAATCCTGCATGGTCATGGGGATGCGGCGCATGGCCTGCAGTTCAGCCATATCCAGATAGGCCGACACGATCCGCTGCATCTGCGCCATCTCGAACTCCGCGAGGTAGTTCTTGGCAATCGCGACGTCGTATTTGTGGATCTTCCCTTGGGGCGAGCCCTCCCAACTGGTCAGGCCCATATTTTCCTTCTGGTGATCCGCCCGATCCACGATCACCTCGGCCGCTGTCTGGCCGTGGATAGCGTAATGCAGCTTGTTTTGAACCGCCGCAAAAAAGCGTTTGGTCGCCGTGGCCGAAGTGTCGTAATCCAGTGCAGTGGCGTAGATGTCGGTGATTTTCTGGTAGAACTTGCGTTCAGAGAGCCGGATTTCCCGGATTTTCTCCAGCTGCCGCTCGAAGAAATCTTCGGTCAGCACGCTGCCGCCACTCTTCAGGCGATCCGCATCCATGACCCAGCCCTGAATCGTGTAGTCCTTGACGATCTGGTTGGCCCATTTGCGAAACTGCACCGCGCGCTCGTTTTCAATCTTGAAGCCGACGGCAATGATGGCCTGCAAGCTGTAGTGGTCGACCTTGCGCTGAACCTCCCGCTCGCCCTCGGTTTGAACCATTAAGTACGGCTTAACAGTTGCCTCGCGCTCCAGCTCGTTGTCGGCATAGATGCGTTTCAAATGTTGGCTGACGGCTGGCACCGACACGTCGTAGAGCGTGGCCATCATCTTCTGCGTGAGCCAGAGATTTTCATCCTCGTAGCGCATTTCCACGCTGGCACTACCGCCCCCGGTCGCTGCGACAAAGGTCAGATATTCGGCGGCCGAGGAACGAACGAGGGAGACTTCGCTTTTCTTGGGAATTTGTGGTCGTTTGCTTTTGCTCACGACTTAAGTCCTCTGCGCTAGCCCGACCGCTACATCCCTAAACGACGCCAAGGCAGCTTCGAGATGCTCAATGATCTCCTGCTGCAACACATCGGGCGGCGGCAGGTCATCAAGGTTCTCTAGGCTGTCGTCCTTGAGCCAGAAGATATCCAAACTGGCTTTATCTCGCGCCATCAGCTCGTCGTAACTGAAATACTTAAAGCGTTCAGTCTCAACCCGCTCATGGCGATTGTCAGGGTTGTAGCAGGCAATGAATTCCTGCAAGTCATCCAGTTTTAGCGTCCGTGTCTTTAGCGTGAAATGCTTATTGGTACGCAGGTCGTAGAACCACACGCCTTTGGTGTGGGTCTGGCCATCTTTCGGTTTGGCGTCGAAAAACACCACGTTGGCCTTCACCCCCTGCGCGTAGAAAATACCCGTGGGCAAGCGCAGCACGGTATGCACGTCGCAGTTTTCCAGCAGCTTCTTACGAATTTTTTCACCCGCACCACCCTCGAACAACACGTTGTCCGGCAAAACCACGGCGGCTTTGCCGTCTGCTTTGAGCATGCTGACGATGTGCTGCAAGAAGTTGAGCTGTTTGTTCGACGTGGTTTCCCAGAAGTCTTGTCGCTCGTAGGTCAGTGCGTCCTTGTCCTCGTCGCCTTCCTCATTGGTGAAGGTCATGCTGCTTTTCTTGCCGAAGGGCGGATTAGCTAGGACGTAATCCACCTTGCGCTTGGGCTCGGAAATCAGCGCATCCGAACGTTCCACCAAGGGTTCGCCATCCAGCTCGCCGATGCTGTGCAAGAACAGGTTCATCAAGCACATGCGTCGGGTGTTGGGCACGATCTCATTGCCGTGAAAGGTCTTGTCGCGGAGAAACTCTTTCTCGGACTTGTTCAGTCTGGCACCGGGTCGTGTCAGCCAGTTATAGGCACCAAGAAAAAAGCCACCGGTGCCGCAAGCGGGGTCGGCAATAGATTTCATGGGTTCCGGCCTTACGCAGGCCACCATCGCTTCGATTAGCGCACGAGGGGTGAAATACTGTCCGGCGCCGCTCTTGGTGTCTTCGGCGTTCTTTTGCAGCAGGCCTTCATACAAGTCGCCTTTGGTGTCGGCATCGAGGCTGATCCAGTTTTCGGCATCAATCAATTGCACCAAGCGCGACAGCTTGGCCGGATCTTGAATCTTGTTCTGCGCCTTAAAGAAGATGGCTCCCAACATGCCGGGCTCTTGCCCCAACTTATGCAATACCGCCAGATAGTGCGATTCCAGCGGCTCGCCCAATTTCGGCGTCAGGCTGGCCCAGTCATAACCCTTGGGGATGTGGGTGTCGCGGTTATAAGGTTCTTGCGCATACTCGTGTGCCAACTTGAGGAACAGCAGATAGGTGAGCTGTTCGAGGTAATCGCCATAACCCACGCCGTCATCTCGCAGGGTGTGGCAGAAATTCCAGACTTTCTGGACGAGGGAGGAAGTATTCATGCGTGTTCCTTGTTGAACTCATTTTCCATCCGCCTGATTGCAGCAATCAGGTGATGAAAACTCGGGGACCGGTCGTTGTCGAGACTTAGGTGCAATCCAATGGCGCGCGACCCCGCCACCTTTTCATAGCGATTCCCGGTGAGCATCTTTAATTCTTTGCTGGGGCTGCCGAGCGCATCCGGAGTTCGAAATTTTCTGCTCTGCTGATGCCTGGCCAGCCCGTGGATTTCCAAGGCTTGTTCTACCGCCTGCAAATCCGCCAGATACACGGTTTCCAATTCTCGGCAGGCAATACGAACCAAACATCTGCCGGCCTTGCCCGACTCGTTACACAAGTCCAGCAACTTGCGCTTGACCACCGCGCAATCCGGGTGGCTGTCCTGATCGCGCAAAACGATGAAGCGCGCACGATTGTTTTGGTATCCCCGGATTTTACGCACCATCTGCTTTTCGAGATCCTGTTTGCCCTCGAAGGGAATGCACCGGAATTTCGTGTCCTGACCCAACATCCGGGGCAACAAAGATTCCAGCATGGCCTTGGCGGAAGCCTCTTCGAGCAGAAAGACGAGTTCCCTCATCGCGGATCGGCGCCTTCAAAGAAACCCTGTTTCCACAGGTAACCGAGTTGATCGCCTTCCGCGACATAAGCGGCAATCTGCGCATGATCCTTGGCGCGGTGAATTTCTGTGCAGCCTTGTTGCTTGACCAGCCAGCAGACCTCTTCCAGTTCCAACGCATTCAGGAAGTCGGGGGAATGCGTGGTAACAAACACCTGACTGCCACGGTTGGCATAACCACGAAACTCTTCGGCCAACTCCGCCATGAGTTGCGGATAAAGCTGGTTTTCCGGTTCCTCCACGCATAGCAAAGGATGTGGCTTGGGATCGTGCAACAACACCAGATAGGCAAACATCTTGATCGTGCCGTCGGAGACATAACGATCCAGAAACGGCGTCTTGAACGATCCATCCTGGAAGCGCAGCGTCAGATAACCGTCGTCCATCAATATGGGCTCCACCGCTGCCACGCCCGGAACGCGCTTGGCCATAGTGGCCAGGATTTTGTCGAAGATGCCCGAATGCTGTTCGTACAGATAGCGTGCGACCAGCGGCAGGTTTTCCCCAGACTCCGAGAGGTGTTCCGTTTCACCTGCAGCATCTTTGCGGCCACGCGCCGCACTGATGTGAAAGTCAGAAACATGCCAGTTTTCGATCAGGCGCCGGAACGCATTGGCCGCCTTGAAACGATCAAACTGCCCCAGACCTTTGATGGCCAGCGTGTCCACAGCGACCTTTTGCGTTTCGCGCTCAAGCTCTTCGTCGGACTTGTTGAAGTCTTCCTCATTGGTGATGGCGTAACCTTCGCCGTTCGCAAAGCTCAGAAAGTGGTAAGGGCTGCCATGACGACCCCGTTTATAACGTAGCAGCTCTTTCAACACCACGGGTTGCCCTTGGCGCTCACCGATCTCCACCGAATAGGTGACTAAACGATTTACACCGGCAATCTCCATTCGGTACTGCAATTCAATCAGGATTGAATCTTTCTGCGCATCACAACCCCGGCTCAATACCTCGGCAAAACGCCCACGTTTGTCCAACGCCTGACGAATGTTGCCCTTAAGGCAGTCGTGCAAGAAGCCGAAAACATCAAACAAGGTGGTTTTCCCGGCCCCGTTAGCGCCAACGACCACCATAAAGGAAGGAATTTCCTTCAAGTGCACATCGCGAAACGCCTTGAAGTTTTTGAGTCGGATGGATTCGATTTTCATGGTTTATCCCTGTGAAATTTTGCGCCGGGGCTTCTTCACGGCGGATTGTGCAGCACGCTCGACGCGGATGCGTTCCAGCAGCACGCTGGCCGGTTCGTCGTTGGAGTCTTGCGGCACTAACTGACCAGAAAATGCCGCCTTAAGAATGTTTTTGCGTTGTGCAGCGGATTGCTTGAGGGATGTGTCTACGTTCTTTAACTGCTCGACAATTTCGTTCGTTTGAGTATGAAGTGACGAAACTATTTCCTTCTGCTCTTCGAACGGTGGAAGCGGTATAGCAAGCGCAGATAGCTTTGACCCATTGACATTTGCTTGACCAACTTGCTGAACTACTACCGATTTAATCCAGTGTTTGCCATACGCCGAATTGATGAAGGTTGAGGCAAGCTCAGGGATAAAGCTCTGAGAGAACCGCACGCTAATCAAATATGAGGCGAACGAGCATGGGGACATTTGCGAGCGATACACCGCCGTCTTACCGACCAACTCAGGGCTGTTTGTCCGATTGAATAGCAGATCGCCATCTTGCAGATAAAGGCCAGGAAATTCGTCGTGATCGGCAGGTAGATACTTCAAGTTAGAAAAATCTAGATCGCCATCTTGAATATTGCCCATTCGCAAGATCGGTACGCCAGTAGAGTCTTCATTTGTCTTTGACGATGACCCATATTTCTGCTCGGCAGTCAGTTGGTCGACGCTCGCCCACACCCAACCCTCAGGCAGTTCCGGCAAGTCCCTGGTATCGGGCTGCACCGGCTCGGGGTATTTCTTCTGCCAGTCTTTGGGCGGAGTCTTGCCTTGCTCCGCAAACTTGGCGAGTTGTTTGGTTTCCCAGCGGGTGCGGCGTTCGGTGAGGATGCGTTGTAGCAAAGCCGCGCCGGTTTCCTGCACCGCATCGTCAGCGCCGACATTTCGGGCTGCACGCCACTCGGCAGTCAGCGCACCCTCGACGGCGGCTTTCAGCAGCGATTGTCGGTATTGCCCCAGCTTCTTCTGCGCGGCCTTGAGTTCGGCCACCCCGGCGTCGAGATCGGAGAGCAATTCTTCTAGTTTTTCGACTATCCGTGCCTGCTCGGCACGCGGAGGCAAAGGTAGTTCGATTTCGCCAATGGTCTTTGACGAAAGATGTTTCACTGTGATCGCAGATGTATTGGCGTTGATTGCTGCAAGGTATCCGGGCAATAAGTGACCAAGGAATGCTTTGGAGTAGAAGATTTCATCAGGCGTGATCTTGCAAACACGCTGGTTCAATAGCGCTGGAACAGCTCCCCAATAGGCTGAATTGAAGTCGCCGTCCATGCCAACAACAAGCTCCCCTTGCCTGACAACATAGGCGTCGTCGTAAGTGCCCCGGAAGTAGGTTGATGTCGTCCCGGTAAGCACATCTCGAATTCGTATTAACGGATGCCCTTCCGTAATGCTGAACATTGCTGAATCAAAGGGTGCGCCGTTCAATATCGTCGCAACCTCGACGAGTTGCACTCTTTCCCATGAAGTATGCTTTGCGAGAAGCCCAGTTTTATCGTTGTCAATAACTTCTCTTACGGTCGTTGTAAACGCCATTACGCCACCAACTCCTCATTCATTTCATTCATCAGTCCGTCGAGCTGATTGCCAAAAACCGCCCAGACTTTCTGCAAGCCACCTTTGCCCGCCAGTTCCGCGTAATCAAAATCGTCGCGGGTAATGCTGCAACTGCTGGCGATGTGGTCTTTCATCAGCCGCAGCCATTCGGTTTGCTCTGGCGTAAAGGCCGTGGCGCGTTGGGCATTGTGGCGGAAGATCCATTCTTGAAAACGCTTATCGACTTGCTCACTGAAGGGTTTGAGTTCGCCGTTTTCACCCTCTAGCCCCAGCGCAAAGCGCACCAATGACACCAGATCGGTGAGCTGGCGTTTGCTATCTGTGCCTTTTACCTGACCGGCTTGTACGCGGGCATAGGCGCTCCACAGTCGCTCGGTGGTCAACATCAGCGGGGGCTTGGCGAGAGCTTCATGCAACTCATCGATCATGTCGAAAGTAAGCTGGCGACGCTGGAAGGGCTGCTGGTAGAAGAAGCTCAGCGCGGCGATTTCGTCTTTGTGTTGGGCGATGTAGCTGGCGAAGCTGTCGATCACCTTTCTGGCCTGTGCTTCGGCTTGCTCGCTGAAGCCCGAGAAGGTGACTTGGTCGAGGTTAATATGGTCGATCAGTTGCTCGCGTTCGCGGTGGGCGGCTTCGATTTCGTCACGCAGGCCCGGCTGATCGAAAGGAGCGCAGGCGGCGGCGACGCGTTCAGCGCGGGCGGCTTCGATTTCTTCGGGCAACAAGGTTTCTTCGCTGCGTGTGATGCCCTTGGCCTGTGCGGTCGCCAGTGCGGCGGCAACGATGGCGTCGGGGTTGATCGCGGCCACCAGACCTTTGCCCAGTTCCGCCACCGGGATGCCGCCCGAGGCCTTTTTAATGCGGGCCTGAGCTTTATCGTCCAGTTGCTTACCGAGCCGGATCAGGCGGTTGGCGAGCGACAGTACAGTGTCGTCGTCGCGGTGGCCGATGGCGACGCCTTGCAGCAGGTCTTTGAGCGCCACGCCGGGCTTTTTTTCCAGCGGGCGGCTTTCTGTTTTCAGCGATTTTTCAACGCCCACGGCATCGATCAACACGAAGCGGGTTTTGGCACCTTCGGCACTGTTGCTGACGCGCTTCAGGCTATCGCCATCGAGCGAACGCACGCCACGGCCTTTCATTTGCTCGTAGTAGCCCTTGCTGCGCACATCGCGCATAAACAACAGCACTTCCAGCGGTTTCACATCGGTACCGGTGGCGATCATGTCGACGGTGACGGCAATGCGCGGGTTATAGTCGTTGCGGAAGCTGGACAGGATGCTGTCGGCGTCTTCCTCGGCGCGGTAGGTCACCTTCTTGCAGAAGGCGTTGCCTTGACCATAGACCTCGCGCAGCAGATTGATGATGTCGTCGGCGTGGCTGTCGGTTTTAGCGAAGATCAGGGTCTTCGGGGTTTCTTTGCGGGCCGGGAAAATCTGTGACTCCACCGCAGTTTTCATTGCCTGAATCACTTGGCGGATTTGGCTGACATTGACCACGGAACGGTCGAGTTCTTTCCCGGTATAGGTGGTGTCCTCTTCGGTTTCGCTCCAGCGCTTCTTGCGAGTTTGCCTGTCACGGTGATCGACCCATTCCTTGGCTTTTAGCTCGGCGCCTTTTTGTGTGATTTCAGTTTCGATCTCGTACACGTCGTAACCGACGTTGACACCATCAGCCACGGATTGCTCATAGGTGTATTCGGCGACGATGTTCTCGTTGAAGAAGCCGAAGGTGCGCTTGTCGGGCGTGGCGGTGAGACCGATCAGGCTGGCATCGAAATAGTCGAGCACCTGCTTCCACAGGTTGTAGATGCTGCGGTGACATTCATCGATGATGATAAAGTCGAAGGTTTCCACCGGTACTGCCGGGTTGTAGCGCACGAACTTTTCCTGCTTGGCGGTCTGCTGGAGTTCGTTGAGCGACAGGTCTTCGGCGGAATCGTCGATAGGCTCGCCGGAGAGGATCGAGTACATGCGCTGGATGGTGCTGATGCACACCTGCGAATGCGGGTCGATGCTGGGCGACGCCAGACGTTGCACGTTGTAAAGCTCGGTGAACTTGCGGGCATCATCGGGCGGTGTGTAGGCCATGAATTCCTGATGCGCCTGCTTGCCGAGGTTGCGGGTATCGACCAGAAACAAAATGCGCTTGGCGCCACCGAATTTGAGCAGACGATATACCGAGGTAATTGCCGTGAAGGTTTTGCCCGCACCGGTGGCCATGTGCACAAGCGCGCGGGGTTTGTTCTGCGCCAGTGATTTTTCCAGCCCAGTAACGGCGCTGATCTGGCAATCGCGCAGGTTGCGTTCGGGCAAGACGGGCATCTGTTCGGCTAAGCGACGACGTAAGGATTCGGTTTGCGCCAGCCAGGCCGCCAGCGTTTCGGGTTTGAAAAAGTGGAAGATTTCGCGTGAGCGCGGTGCCGGGTCGGCATTGTCAGTAAAGCGGATGATCTGGCCAGTGGCTTCGAACAGAAAGCGCAGCGGGGTGTTGTCTTTACGCCATTTGAGATTGGCGGTGGCATAGCGCTCGGTTTGATTCTCTGTAACGGTGAGATTTTCACCAGCGCTGTCTTTTTTGGCTTCGATGACGCCTACCGCGTGGCGACCCACGAACAGCACGTAATCGGCCGGGCCGCTGTCGGTGGGGTATTCGCGCACGGCCACGCCCATGCCTGCCGCCAGATTGAGCTGCTTCATGTCCTGGATGACCCAGCCGGCTTGTTCAAGCTTCTGGTCGATCAGTTGGCGTGCCTTGGTTTCTGGCGTCATGTGAGGCGATTCTCCCGTTCGGGGTGTTTGTTTTCTGTTTCCTCATCCGCTCCGCCTGCGCGCACCCATTCATCAACCTCCGACAATTGGAATTTCCACAGCCGTCCGATCTTGTGCGCAGGCAGACCTTTGCGCTCACGCCAGCGGTAGACAGTGTCTTTCACCACGCCCAAGTGCTGGGCAACTTGTTCGGCGGTAACCCACGGTTCAGTGTTCATGGCATTGGCGCTCAAGCGTTGACCTTTATAGTCGTCTTAAATCGTTGAAAGTCTATCAGAGTGCCAGCATTGTGGCTATGAAAACCACATGACGAGCGCACTTTTTGCCCGCTTGGTCTTGGCTTACTGATCAAACAGCGCGTTCATGGTGGTGTCGTTAATCAACCACGGAGCCCGCGATGAACACCAACCCAACCGCCCTCGACGCCTACCTTGCCCGCGCCACCGCTATCCACCCGAGATTTTCCATTAGTTTCGCTTTCTAATGGAAGCCATTAGCGCAAGTTGCTGAAAGAGAATAGATTTAGGTGGTTTAAGGCTAAGATTCTGTATCGCGATTTCAG
>RRZT011425460.1_pt1 | contig 20160 bp, 19 predicted proteins | sample 2165551 | NCBI WGS metagenome assembly RRZT01 (sample SAMN10456910, study PRJNA506462) | wastewater metagenome | biome: wastewater; feature: sludge; material: wastewater sludge; isolation source: wastewater sludge with Escherichia coli K12::gfp cells carrying plasmid... | place: USA: Moscow, Idaho... | reverse complement strand
ATTGCCGAGGTCGAAAGAAAGCTCAATAATCGACCAAGAAAGCGATTGGGCTGGAAAACTCCAGCCCAGGTATTTAGCGGTAAGTCACTGAATTTACTTACCTATTGACAGTTGCACTTACTTTTTGAATTCGCGATGTATTTTATTGGCCATCCCGCGCACGCCAGCCAATTTCATTCGCGGTCTCCGCGCCGATCAGGGTCTGATCCAGCGATAGCGGAATCTCGGCACGATCGGAACTCAGCGCAATCCGTCCTGCCATGATTTCCGCCCATTGCTGCGGATAGCGCGGCTCGCGTTCCGGTTCAGCCAACCCCTGCGGAGCAAGCGGCTGCAGGCTGGCGAAATCATATTTGTCGGTCGCGCCAAACGTATGCAGCATTTCGTGCGTCGCGACCACCAGATTGCTGCCTTCCATGCGCTTGTCGGCAAACAGGTTCACAAGACCGATCCGGCCTTTGGCCAGCCCGGCGGAATCGAGCGCGGTCTGGCCGGCGTCGTGATAAAGCAAGTACAAGCGCACTTTCGGCACGAGCGCCGTCTTGGGCGTGTTGCGCCATGCCCACCAGCGCAGCTCCAGACTCCAGAGCGCCGCCTGCCACCAGGAAGCTTGCTCCGGAATCGGCGGCGGCAGCTTGCTGATCTCGGGCCCGAGCTGCACGCTCAGCGCATAGGGCATATCGATGCCATGGCGCCGCATTTCCTCGGTCATGTATTTCTGGATCGGCCTGAAGCTGTCTTCGTCGAGCGTTTTCAGATAGACCGCTGTCGCCGCACTGCCGTCAGCGTTGATCGGATACAGGCCGATGGTCTGACCAACACCCCACTCGTGCGCGCGCACCGAGGTGCGCCATGCGGTCAGCGCCACGCTCAACAGGATCAATAACAGGATGGCGATACGGATTTTCCGGAACATGCGATTCCCTCGATGAAAAAACCGGCTGAAGAATCAGCCGGCGAGACACTATCAGAGCTGAACGAGCGGTATCTTGCCGATCCGTTCCTGCCACTGCCGCGGCGCAATCGCATGCACCGACGTGCCCTGACTGTCGACCGCGACCGTGACCGGCATGTCGACGACATCGAATTCGTAGATCGCCTCCATGCCGAGATCCGCGAACGCCAGCACGCGGCTCGCCTTGATCGCTTTCGAGACCAGATACGCCGCGCCGCCGACCGCGATCAGGTAGACCGCACGGTGATCGCGAATCGCCTCGATCGCCTGCGGGCCACGTTCGGACTTGCCAACCATGCCGAGCAAGCCGGTCTGCTCAAGCATCTGGCGCGTGAATTTGTCCATCCGCGTTGCGGTGGTCGGGCCGGCTGGACCGACAACCTCATCGCGCACCGGGTCGACCGGGCCGACGTAGTAGATAAAGCGGTTGATGAAATCGACCGGCAGCTTTTCACCGCGGTTCAGCATGTCGGTCAGGCGCTTGTGCGCGGCGTCGCGGCCGGTCAAGAGCTTGCCCGACAGCAGCAGCGTCTCGCCCGGCTGCCAATGGGCGACTTCGTCGCGCGTAATCGTGTCGAGGTTCACGCGGCGCGCAGCAGGCGAAGGCGCCCAGGTCACGGCCGGCCAGTCTTCGAGCTTCGGCGCTTCGAGTTTGGCCGGGCCGGAGCCATCGAGAACGAAATGCGCATGACGCGTTGCAGCGCAGTTCGGAATCATCGCGACCGGCAGGTTCGCCGCATGACATGGGTAATCGAGAATCTTCACGTCGAGCACGGTCGACAGGCCGCCAAGCCCCTGCGCGCCGATGCCAAGCGCGTTGACCTTCTCGTACAGCTCAATCCGCAGCTCCTCGGCCCGGGTTTGCGGGCCGCGCGCGATCAGATCCTGAATGTCGATCGGCGCCATCAGCGCCTGCTTGGCAAGCGTCATCGCCTTCTCAGCCGTACCGCCGATGCCGATGCCGAGCATGCCGGGCGGGCACCAGCCTGCGCCCATGGTCGGCACGGTCTTCAGCACCCAATCGACGATCGAATCGGACGGATTCAGCATCGCGAACTTGGTCTTGGCTTCGGAGCCACCGCCCTTCGCGGCGATGTCGATCTCGACCCGGTCGCCGGGAACGATCTCGCAATGGATCACGGCCGGCGTGTTGTCTCTGGTGTTCTTGCGTGCGCCGGCCGGATCAGCCAGCACCGACGCGCGCAACTTGTTGTCCGGATGCTGGTAGGCACGGCGCACGCCCTCGTTGATCGCATCATCAAGCGTGCCGGTGAACCCTTCCCAGCGCACGTCCATGCCGACCTTCAGGAACACGTTGACGATGCCGGTGTCCTGGCAGATCGGCCGCTTGCCTTCGGCGCACATGCGGCTGTTGCTCAGGATCTGCGCGATCGCATCCTTTGCCGCCGGGCTTTCCTCGCGCTCGTAAGCGGCGCCGAGCGCCTTGATGTAATCGGCCGGATGGTAATAACTGATGTATTGCAAGCTGTCAGCGATGCTCTCGATCAGATCGCTCTGGCGTATCTTGGTCATTTTGTCCTTTCTTTCCGGCCCGGCGGGCTTCATCTCTATGCGCCGGGATTGTAACATCGGCCCATGTCGGAAAATCAGCGCCTGTTTATCGCCGCCTTCCCGCCTCCGGCCCTGCGCCAGGCGCTGCACCGGCTTGCGCGCGAACAGCACGGCAAGCTCGGCGGGCGCTGCATGCCAGCCGAGAACCTGCATCTGACCCTGGCCTTCCTCGGCGACACGCCACTCGAGACAATTCCGGCGATCCTTGAATTGCTGGAAACACGGCCCCTGCCCGCCTGCACCCTGAGCCTCGACAAGATCGGCGCTTTCCACGGCGGCATCGTCTGGGCCGGCTGCGAAGCCGTTCCGCCAACGCTGACCGATTGGGTCGCTGAGCTGCGGGCGGGCCTCGGCTTGCGCGAAATCGCGTTCGACAACCAGGCGCTTTGTGCGCATGTCACGCTGCTCAAAAAGGCGCAGCCAACCTCCGCGACCATCACGCCGGCACTCGAATGGCGGATCGACCGCGCCCGACTCTATGTTTCACGCGCGACCGCGCACGGGCCTGCCTATGCGGAAGCAAATATAACCATTTGATTTATAAAGACTTTTTAATGATACACTACGAACACCTTGTCGCAGTCAACGACCCGAACAATCCTGACAGCCTCGCGCTGACTCGCGGCGAACTGTGGCTTGGCCTGCTGCTGAAAGCCGAATCGCCGCAGCTCTTTCATCCGCATATCGAAGGCGTGACCATCCTCGAACGCAGCACGACGCTGCTGATTCGCGAAGTCGATTTCGGCAATATGCGGGTGCGTGAACGCATCGAGCTGCGGGAAGAAGAAAGCCTCGCCCACGACACCGAACCTGGCGCGAATCACGCGGGCGGAAAACTGCAGGTCCTGATCGAGGAGCCGACTGAGGGCAATCTGTTTGTGCGCTTCAGCTACGAAACACCGACGCCGCAGGACCCGGAGGCGGAGCAACTCGTCGACTATCTGAAGGAAATGTGGCGGCAGATGGATGTCGAAAGCATCCGCAAGATTCGCGAGCTGGCCGAGTCCGGGCAGCTCAAACGCCACTGAGCTTTCGGCTCAGTCCGGCGCGTAGGCGCGCAGAAAAGCCTCGATCGCGCGCGTGACCGCATCTGTGGCCTGGGGCAGCGTCGCAGCGTCGGCGCCGGCCAGCAGCGGACTGACGGTTTCCGCCATCAGCATCGACAACAGGTGCTGCGCCGCAGCCTTGACGTTGCACGAGCGCAGCGTGCCCTGTGCGACGCATTGTTCGAGATAGGCCGCCAGCTGCCCCACTCCCGTGCACTGTCCCCGCTCGTAAAACTCCTTGCCCGCGCCGGTGCGCCCGGCTTCGGCATACATCACGCGCAGCACCAGAATCATTTTCGGGTCGCCGATGAATTCCACGAAACGCTCGCCAAAGCTGCGCAGCGAAGCAGTGACGTCAACGGCCGGGCCCAGCTCGCTGAACAGGCCGCGCATGAAGCTCTCGGCGAAACGATGGACGACCTCGAGGAAAAGCGCTTCCTTGGACGGGAAATAGCTGTACAACGTCGCTTTCGAGCCGCCGAGCCGCGCCGAGATTTCCGCCATCGACGCCTGCTCGAAACCGTGCTCGCGGAAGACCTCGGCCGCCACTTCCAGAATCGCCTGACGGCGCGCTTCGCTCTTTACCCGCATGGCTCTGCCCTTTTACATACCAATTGGTACAGTTTTAACTTGCGGCAATGGCTTGTCAATAAAAACATATGAAATTGCAGGGTTCACGCAAGAAATCGGCCAGTCTCGCCGCTGACCATCTCCAGCTGTGCCATCAGACCAGTTCCGCGTCAAGATCGTGCGCACAAGCGCCGGTAATCCTGACTTTCACAAAATCGCCGACCACGACCCGGCCGCTGCCGGCACGAAAGCGCACGACCCCATCGATTTCCGGCGCGTCGGCATAGCTGCGTGCGACGACCTGCATCCCCATCGGCTTGCCGAACTTGATGACCGGATTCACCTCGTCGACCAGCACGGTCAGCTCCTGACCCACCTTGCGCGCCAGCTTTCGCGCGCTGATCTCGGCCTGCTTTTCCATGAAACGACGGCGGCGGTCTTCCTTGACGGCCTCTGGCACCGGATTACGCAATTCATTGGCTTGGGCACCCTCGACCGGCGAATAGGCAAAGCAACCGACGCGGTCGAGTTCGGCCGCTTCAAGGAAATCGAGCAGTTCTTCGAACTCGGCCTCGGTCTCGCCGGGAAAACCGACAATGAAGGTCGAGCGCAGCGCAAGATCAGGGCAAATCCCACGCCAGCCGCGAATGCGCGCCAGCAGGTTTTCCGAGTCGCCTGGCCGCTTCATCAGCTTTAGGATGCGCGGATTCGCGTGTTGGAATGGAATGTCGAGGTAAGGCAGGATCTTGCCTGCTGCCATCAGCGGAATCACCTCGTCGACATGCGGATACGGATAGACATAGTGCAGGCGCACCCATACGCCCAGCTTGCTAAGTTCAGTGACCAGTTCGGTCATGCGGCTCTTGACCGGACGGCCATTGTGGAACGCGGTGCGGTATTTCAGGTCGACGCCGTAGGCGCTGGTGTCCTGCGAAATCACCAGCAGTTCCTTGACGCCCGATTCGGCCAGCAGTTCCGCCTCGCGCAGCACCTCGTTGACCGGCCGCGACACCAGATCGCCGCGCAGCGCCGGAATGATGCAGAACGTGCAGCGGTGATTGCAGCCTTCGGAAATCTTCAGGTACGCATAGTGTTTCGGCGTCAGCCGGATACCGGTCGGCGGCACCAGATCGACGAACGGATCGTGAGGCTTGGGCAGATGTTCATGCACATGCGCCATCACCTCGTCCTTCGCGTGCGGGCCGGTCACCGCCAGGACTTTCGGGTGCGCCTGCTGCACCATGTCGCCGCGAGCGCCAAGACAGCCGGTTACGATGACCTTGCCGTTTTCCTTCAGCGCCTCGCCGATCGCATCGAGCGACTCCTGGACTGCACTGTCGACAAACCCGCAAGTGTTGACCACGACCAGATCGGCATCCTGGTAGGTCTTGGAAATCAGGTAGCCCTCGGCGCGCAGTTGGGTCAGGATATGTTCGGAATCAACACTGGCTTTCGGGCAGCCAAGGCTGACAAAACCGACTTGTGGGGTGGCAGGCATACGATTTCTCCGCAGCGATCCTTTATCGCCAAAAAACAAGACGGGCATGCCACATGGCATGCCCGCCAGAACCGGATGCGATTTTAAATCAACCTGTTAAGACTTGGTAGCGGGTTTGCGCGCGGCCGCAGGCGCTTCGGATTCCTGCTGCGCCGAGGAGTCGAAAACCTCCTTCGCCTGTTGCTGCATCTGTTGCTGCATCTGCATGAACATACTGGCGCCGCTTTCCATATAGTCGCCCATCATCTTCTGCAATGCCGGCCCCTGGAACTTCATGAATTCGCCCCACACGCCCGGGTTCGTGAACGGCGAGGTTTCGCCCTTCATCACCGACTCGGCCTGCTCAGTCATCTTGCCTTGCATCTGCACAAACAATTGCAGGTTCTTGTCGAGGAAATTGCCCATCAATCCCTGCATCGCGTTGCCATAGAAACGGATCAATTGAGTCAGCGCGTCATACGAGAACATCGGCGCACCGCCGGCTTCTTCGTCCATGATGATCTGCATCAGTACGCTGCGGGTCAGGTCTTCGCTGGTGCGGGCATCGAGCACCTGGATGTCCACGCTGTCGAGCACCAGTTGTTTCACGTCAACCAGCGTGATGTAACTGCTGGTCGAAGTGTCGTACAGGCGGCGGTTCGGGTACTTCTTGATCACACGTTTTTCAGCGTTCATGTTCATATCCAGGGTTGGTTTGCTTTTTTATAGCATGCGAAAAGCTGGTCCCGCATCCGGCGACGCAAGCATCTTGCTGCGGCGCACAAAAAAATGTTTGACTTTTGTTTTTGCCGGTTCCAGAATGACTTCACGGTTTGTGCATAGCAACATTTTGCCACAATCCGCTGCACAACAATGCCACTATTCTAAAGGAGATTCACAAATGACCAACGCCCAACAGCAATTTGCCGACTTCGCGACTGAACAGATCGAAACCGCGATGCGCTTCGCCCATATCTCGCTCGATTCCACCGAACGCCTGGTCAAGCTGCAGATGGAAACTGCGAAGAACCTGCTTGAGGAAGGCGCCAAGAACGCCAAGGCTATCACTGGCCTCAAGGACATGCAGGGCGCGCTGGCGCTGCGCCAGCAGATTTCCGACTCGTCGCTCGACAGCGCAGCCAATTATTCACGCAATATGTATGACCTCGCTTCGCAAGCGCAAAGCGAACTGTCGCAACTGATCGAAGAGCGCTCGACCGCCTTCAACAAGAGCATGGTTTCCGGCCTCGACCGCTTCATCAAGTCCGCCCCGGCCGGCACCGATGTCGCCGTGGCCGCAGTGAAATCAACCGTCCAGGCTACGGCCGCCGCCGTCGACAGCCTGACCAAGGCCACCAAGCAGGTCGCCGATTTCGCCGACGCCTCGGTCAAGGCCGCCACGACCGCGACTGCCGATGCCGTGAAAACCGCATCGCGCAAGAGCACTGGCGCCGGCCTGAACGCCTGATCGACCAGCTTCCAGTCCAAGCGCAGCCGCCCGGCTGCGCTTTTTTTGTCTGCCTGCTATGCTATTCCTCCCGTCTTGAGATTTCCTCATGGATCTGTCTGCCGATTTTCTCGTCAAGGAAACCCTGCGCGCATTGCTCTTGCCACCCGGCCTGCTGATGCTGCTGTTCGCAGCCGCGCTGCTGTTCTGGCGGACCTTCGGCAAGACGCTAGCGGCAGTGGCCGCGCTGCTGCTGTGGGGACTTGCAACACCATTCGTCGCCAGCTGGCTGATGGCTCGGGTCGAAGCGCCGCCTCTTGCTTTAGGTGCAAGCAGCGTCGACGCGATCGTCTGCCTCGGCGGCGGCAAACGCTCGCAGGCTTATGACATGCCCGGCAGGGAAACGGTCAACGCCGAGACGCTGGAACGGTTGCGACAGACGGCCAGACTGGCGCGCCTGACAGGCAAGCCGGTGCTGGTCAGCGGCGGCGCGCCGGTTGGCGGAAAAGCAGAAGCCGAGCTGATGCGAGAAGTACTGGAAACAGATTTTCATGTTCCGGTCCGCTGGGTGGAATCGCATTCCAGCGACACGCGCGACAACGCGATCATGAGCGCGGCGCAACTGCTGCCGCGACACCGCCAGATTCTGCTCGTCAGCAGCGCCTACCATCTGCCGCGCGCCGGCCGCGCCTTTGAGTCAGCCGGGTTTGCGGTTACGCTGGCGCCGACCGGCTATGCCAACCGCGAACCGACAAGTTACCTGAGCTTCCTGCCTCAAGCGAAGGCATTCCACACCAGCCACACCGCGCTGCGCGAACTCGTCGGCAAGGCTTGGTACCAGCTGCGAAACGCAAATCAATAACCAATTGATTTACAACAACTTTTAACTGAAACTACCTGCCAACCCCACTCCCGACTGCAGCACTATTGGCGAGCTCATACACGGTTTTGCCCCGGAGCTTGAAAATGTCGCTGGCGTGGTACAGGTTTTCCGAGTGGCCAACGAAAAGCAAACCCGTCGCCCGCATCAACGGCGCAAAACGCTGCAGGATTTTAAGCTGCGTAGGTTTATCGAAATAGATCATCACATTGCGGCAAAAGATCGCATCGAACGGGCCGCGGATCATCCAGTTCGCCTCAACCAGATTCAGGCGACGGTACACGATCATGTCGCGCAGCTCCTGCTTGACCGCGTAACGGCCGTCCGCAAGCTTGTTGAAATAGCGCTGCACGCGCTGCGGCGCGAGCTTCTGCACTTCTTCGCCGTTGTAGATCGCATTCTTGGCGGTTTCGAGCACATTGGTATCGAGGTCGGTCGCGATGATCTTCACCGGCGGGCGCAGACTGTCAAAAGCTTCGCAAGCCGAGATCGCGATCGAATACGGCTCCTCGCCGGTGCTGGAGGCCGAGCACCAGATCGAGAAGGAACCCTGCGATTTGTTCTCGGTCAAGTGCTGGCGGAACATGTCGAAATGGTGGGCTTCGCGGAAAAACGAAGTCAGATTTGTCGTCAGGGAGTTCGTGAACAACTCGAACTCCTTGCTGTTGCCCCGTTCAAGAATCTGCAGGTATTGCTGAAACGTGGACAAGCCGAGCGCACGCAAGCGGCGCGCCAGGCGACCGTAAACCATGTCGTGCTTGGTCGGCGACAGCGCAATGCCAGCATAGTCGTAGATCAGTTTGCGAACCTTCTCAAAGTCCTGCTCGGTAAAATGGAACTCCCGCCCGCCGGAGGCAGAGGATGGCAACATAAAAAATCCTTATTCGAATTTCATTCAGACTATCACGATAGACTACTGCCGCCCACCTTGCCGTTCGCCAGCCACTGCGCCGCGCGTAGCGCATAATCTTGGGGAACGATCAGCTGACGCTTCCCAGTTTCGGCCAACAGCAGGTTGATTCGCTCAAGACGTTCCAACAACGGCGCCCTGGCGATGCCGGCTTCGGTCTGCGCCAGCCGCAGCGCGATCTCGACCGCTTCGCGGTGCATTTCCAGTTCTGGCGGCAGGTAGCCGCTGTTCTTCAAGATCCGGTAGGCCATGCGCTGGTGCTCGGGTACCAGCCTATCATCATCGAAACACAACGGCTTGCCCGCACCAGGCAGGTTGTCGAGTTCGCCGCGATCGCGCGCCTCCTCGATGCGCTTTTCGGCAATCTGGGTCAAAAACCACATGCGTGCTAAATCCCCAACTGGTCCCAGATCGCATCAATTCGGGCCGTGACCCCGGCATCACGCACGATCGGCCGCCCCCACTCGCGATTCGTTTCGCCCGGCCACTTGCCGGTCGCGTCGAGCCCCATCTTGCTGCCCAGTCCGCTGACCGGCGAGGCGAAATCCAGATAATCGATCGGGGTATTCTCGACGAGCAAGGTATCGCGCGCCGGATCCATGCGCGTCGTGATCGCCCAGATTACTTCGGGCCACGAGCGCGCGTCGACATCGTCATCAACGACGACAATGAATTTCGTATACATAAACTGGCGTAGAAACGACCAGATGCCGAACATCACCCGCTTGGCATGGCCCGGATACTGTTTCCGGATCGAGACGACCGCCATGCGGTAACTGCAACCTTCCGGCGGCAGGTAGAAATCGACGATCTCGGGAAACTGCTTTTGCAGGATCGGCACGAATACTTCGTTCAGCGCGACGCCGAGCACGGCCGGCTCGTCAGGCGGCTTGCCGGTGTAGGTGCTGTGATAGAGCGGATTTTCGCGCTGCGTGATCCGGTCGATCGTCAGCACCGGAAACCAGTCCTGCTCGTTGTAATAGCCAGTGTGGTCGCCGTACGGGCCTTCCAGCGCCTGTTCGTAGCCGGTTAGCGAGCCTGCGTCCGGGTAGATATGCCCTTCAAGCACGATCTCGGCACGCGCCGGCACCTGCAGGTCGGAGCTAAGACAGCGCGCCAGTTCGGTTTTCGCGCCACGCAGCAACCCGGCGAACTGATATTCGGAAAGGCTGTCCGGCACCGGCGTCACCGCGGCCAGGATTGTCGCCGGATCGCAGCCGAGCACGACCGCAACCGGGAACGGTTGGCCGGGATTTTTTTTCACATGCTCGCGAAAATCGAGCGCGCCGCCACGATGCGCGAGCCAGCGCATAATCACCCGGTTGCGACCGATCACCTGCTGGCGGTAGATGCCGAGATTCTGGCGCGTTTTCTCCGGGCCGCGTGTAACGACAAGTCCCCAGGTGATCAGCGGCGCAATATCGCCAGGCCAGCAATGCTGGATCGGCAAACGGCCGAGATCGACCTCGTCGCCTTCAAGTACGAGCTCCTGGCAAGGCGGACTGGCGACGACTTTCGGCGCCATGTTCAGCACCTGTTTCAGGATCGGCCATTTGTCCCACGCATCACGCAGCCCCTTCGGTGGCTCGGGTTCCTTCAGGTAGGCGAGCAGCTTGCCGATCTCGCGCAACGCGCCAGCCTCATCGGCGCCCATGCCGAGCGCGACGCGACGCGGCGTACCGAACAGATTGCCGAGCACCGGCATCGCATATCCTGGTACCTTCTCAAACAGCAACGCGGGCCCGCCCGAACGCAGCACGCGATCGCAGACCTCGGTCATTTCGAGATGAGGGGAAACCGGGTGGCTGATCCGTTTCAGTTCACCGAGTTTTTCCAGTTGCGTAACAAAATCGCGCAGGTCGCGGTATTGCATCAGCCCCCCAAAGGAAAACGGCCCGTCGCGACGACGGGCCAACAGGTTAAATAGTTGAATTAAATCAACAACTTACAAACAAATCAGTACGACAGCGTCATCGACATTTGATACTTGCCGCCCGCAGGGATCGACACGGCGCGGTCGGCCGCATCGCAGCGTTCGACACAAATATAGCCAACATGGTTGCCTTCGCCGAGGTCGGCCATGTTTTTGTCGTTGGTCCAGCAGTTCCAGACCACCGCGCACTTGGCATCGGATTCGATTTTCACATCGCCGGCGGCATTCTTCAGTGTCTGTACGGCCGGAACATCGAGGTAGACACGGTCGGTCAGCGCAGTGATCACGACTTCGCCCTGCTGAATCTTGCGTGCCATGTTGTCGGTCTTGTCGATGAACGTGGTGTTTTCAAGACCGGCCACGCGCGCATCGGCGACGTTCGGCACGGCGAAATAGGTGTGGTAGGCAAACGCAAACGGCGCTGCGGCGGCGCTGCGGTTTTCGGCGCTCAGGGTCAGGCCGAGCTTGCTGCTGACCACGACTTCGAGGCGGAAGCTGAACGCATGCGGCCACAGCGCGCTGACTTGGTCGTCGCCAGCAAGTTCGAGCACGACGCGGGTCGCGCCATCCGCGCAAACTTCGGCTGCAACCAGCGACCATTCCATGATCCGACCAAAGCCATGCAGCGGCGAGCTGCCGTCGGTCGCCGGACCAAACCAGGGCAGACACAGCGGGATGCCGCCGCGAATCGGCTTGCCGGCTTCAAACAGGGATTTCGGCGAAACCCAGAGCATTTCGCGCTGGCCGGCCGGCTGGAACGCCATCAGGTGCGCGCCCTGCAATGCGATCACGGCGCGGCCAAGGCTGTTTTCCACGACCAGCATCGGCAGGCCGGCAGCGCCAGCCTGATGCTGCGCGGGGTAAAGTTCGGCGGAATTGACCAGTTTGATGCCAGCAGTCTGGATCAGTTGCTCGAAGACGGATTGAACGGACATAGAAACCTCCCTCGGAAAAAACCCATTGTAAAGGAAGCCCGGAATCCGTGGCTATGCATTGCACGGATTCCGGGCTTGGGCTGTCGCGACAGCGCAGACCGATCAATCCTCGGCGGGTTTTTTCGGCACCCAGACGACGGCCTCGCCATCAAGCACCTTCTCGCCGCGCACCAGGCATTCCGTCGCCATGCGCACGCGCTGCTTTTCGGCGATCACCTCGACCACAGTCGTGCGGGCGCAGACCGTGTCGCCAATATGCACCGGCTTCACGAAACGCAGGTTCTGACTCATATAGATGCAGCCCGGCCCGGGCAGCTTCATCCCGATCACCGAAGACAACAGGCTGGAAGTGAGCAGACCGTGGACAATACGGCCGCCAAAACGCGTTGACGAGGCGAATTCGTCATCGATGTGCATCGGATTGTTGTCACCGGTCAGGCCGGCGAACAGCACGACATCGGTTTCCGTCAGTGTCTTGCGGTATTCGGCGGACATGCCAACGCGGATTTCTTCGATATAAACCGTCATACGAAACTCCAGCTCTGATTGAGGCGAAGTCCTCAGTCTAAAGGAGTCCCCTGACAAGTTCACGCACTTTTGCACCGCACAAAAATGAATCAGGGCTCGTGTCGGCTCAGCGGCGCGCCCTTGATCGCGCGCTCCGGATCGAACCAGCGCGCAAACCACTTGAACGTGCGGCGGTTCGCGTCATACGCCGTTTCACTGTCAGGAGAGGACAGCGACTCGCGGGAGCGCCGCGCGCGATTGGCAATATCGCGGCTGGCGATCGGCAAATTGGCTGGTGCATCAAAATCGTGCTTGATTCCGGGATAAGTCACGACATGGAACAGATCCTGCCCCGTAATCCGGGCGAGTTCCTTGCAATCGGAAGCCGGCGTCCACTCATCAGCCTCGCCGACCAGCACCAGCGTCGGAGCCGAGACCCGGTAATCCTTCCTGTCGAGCAGTTGCCGACAAGCCGGGTAGTAAGTGACCGCAGCCCGGATCGACGGAATCTCGCGTCCGAGCAAGCGCAGCGTCGCATCTGCGCCATGCGACCAGCCCAGCACGCCGATACGGTCGTCATCGACATCCTTTTGCCTGCGCAGCCAGCGGATCGCGGCAGCCGCGTCATCGGCGCGCATTTTCGCGCTCACCTTGCGCTGTGCGTTCTGCGAGGCACAGACCTGCTTGACGCCACGCGGCGTAAAACTGTCGATGTAGAGCACGGCATAGCCCATTTCCTGCAGCAAATGCCCCATGCGCCACATGCGCCCGCTGATTTCGCCATTCCGAGTGAAAAGCCCGCCGCAACCATGCAGCATCACGATCGCCGGCATCCCCGGCTTCACTGGCGTCAGGTATTCACCAGGCAGCCGAATATCGCCGGCCTTGATGCGCACGGACACGCCCCAGGCAGGCCAGGCCAGGCTAAAACAGAACAGAAAACCAAGGATGCGGAATAACACGTTGAAACTTGCCCGGTTGCGCGCAGTAAAAACCGACGGACTGTAACACAGGAACCCGAAAACCACATATCGGCCACGGTATCCAGGCCCACATAAAAACAACGGCGGCCCGTTCGGACCGCCGTTGCCTGATGACGACAGGAGATTACTCCTGCTTCTTCGCCTTGTATTCGACCTTGAACTGCTTGCGCAGCGCATCAAGGTACCCGGCAACAGTCACCTGACCATACATCTGGCCGAGCGTTTCCGTCATGCGCTGACGCGCCTCCTGCGGCAAAGCCGGGGCTTGGGAAACCTTGACCACCTTGAACAGCGCATAGCCAAGCCCCTTGATTTCGCCACCGACATAACCGGGCAACTTGTCAGCGGCCACGCGGTAGATCGCCTTGAGCTTTTCTTCATCGAACTGCTGATTGCCGACGCGCGCAACTTCCTGCGCCGGCGACCACTTCAGGTCGGGATTCTTGCCTGCCTGCAATTCCTTCAAGCGGGCTGTGCCTTCTTCCTGCGCTTTCTTGACGGCCTTTTCCATGCGCAGCTTGTCGCCGATCTTCGCACTAACTTCGGCCAGCGGCGAAACCTGCGCCGGCTTGTGTTCGACCACACGCGCGGAAACCAACACCCCCGGAACAACTTCAATTGCCTCAGTGTTGTGCTTTTTCTTCAGAACATCATCACTGAACAGGGCCTCGAGCAGCTTCGGATTGTTGAGCTCGATCTCCTTGGCGGACTCGCGGCTGACCCATTCGCTTTTCTGAACATCGACCTTCAGCGCCTCAGCAGCCGGCTTTAGGCTGTCAGCCTGCTGGTAGACGATTTCGTTAAATTTCTCCGACTGCACCTGAAAAGCAGCCTGCGCCCTTTGCGCCTTGAGCTTTTCGGTAACCTCCGGCTTCAGATCTGCCAGGGCTCGGTCGCGCATATCCTCAAGCTTGACGATGTGAAAACCGAATTCGCTTTCCACCACGCCACTGAGCTCGCCCTTGTTCTTCAGGCCGAACACGGTATCTTCAAACACCTTGACCATCGTGCCGCGACCGAACCAACCCAGATCACCGCCCTGGCGCGCGGAACCCGGATCCTGGGATTTCTGCTGGGCAATATCGGCAAAACGATCGGGACTCTGCTTGACCTCGGCCAGAATTGCTTCAGCCTGTTTCTTCGCTTCAGCCTTCTGTTCCGGCTTGGCCCCCTTCGGGAAAACAATCAGGATATGACGAGCCTTGCGCTCTTCCTTGGCGAGTTCGGCCTTGTGCTCATCGAAATATTTCTGGACATCAGCGTCGCTGATCTGCTCGCGCACACCAAGCACCGCCTGAGACAGGGCAACGAACTCGACTTTGACCTGCTCCGGCACCTTGAATTCAGCGGTATTGGCATCGTAGTACTTCTTGATCTCGGCATCAGACACGCTGACCGCACCGACGTAATCCTGCGCCGGCATCACGACCGTCTGGATCTCGCGCCGCTCCCCGAGCAATTTTTCCATGCGCTCGCGCATCGCCGAAGAAGTAAATCCGGTATTGGCCAGATTGCCCACCAGCTGCCGCAACACCAGATCGCGCTTGACCTTGGACTCGAAATCCTCGGCAGTCATGCGTTGCTGATCCAGCAGTTCCTTGTAGCGTTTGGCATCGAATTTGCCGTCGACCTGGAAAGCCTCGATCTGGGAAATGAACTCGCGCAGACTCTCGTCGGTCACGGTCAGACGCTGCCCCCTGGCCTGCGCTTCAAGCAGCTTCTGCTGCACCATCTGTTCGATCAAAGCCGGCTTCATGTCGTCCGGGATGGCTTGATTGTTTGCCGCCTCGGCAAGTTCCCGCTCGGTAATCGCAAGCCCGCCCACCTTGGCAAGATAGTTGCCATCCTGCTGGAATGCGTCGTACCCGCTGATACCAACCCCAACCACCAGTCCGAGCGACACAAGACCCAGCACCACCTGCACGGCGGTTTTGTTCTTTTGCACCAGATCAAACATGAAAGCCAGTCTCCTCAAATTATGTAGCGTCGTATGATGCCAGATCGCAAGCAGGCTGTCTTGATGGAAGGCAGATTGTTCGATGAGGGAAATTCAGAGCAAAGAAAAAAGGCAAACCGAAGTTTGCCTTTTTGTAGATTCTGGCGGAGCGGACGGGACTCGAACCCGCGACCCCCGGCGTGACAGGCCGGTATTCTAACCAACTGAACTACCGCTCCAGAACTGATATGGCGCAAATCAAGAAATCTGTCTTTCGACCAAATTACTTGGTGGGTAGTAGTGGATTCGAACCACCGACCCCCTGCGTGTGAAGCAGGTGCTCTAACCAACTGAGCTAACCACCCTCGCCATCTAGGCTTTACCGCTCAGCACCCCTGAGCAGCAAAGACGATTATTGTACTGCATCCTTCAGGGATTTGCCAGCCCTGAATTTAGGTTGCTTGGCTGCGGCAATCTTGATCGTTTCGCCGGTGCGCGGATTACGGCCGGCACGCTCTTCGCGCTCGGCAACATAGAAAGAGCCAAAGCCCACCAGAGTGACTTCATCGCCGGCCTTCAATGCCTTGGCAACTGCATCGACGGCTGCATCCAGCGCCTTGCCTGCTTGGGCCTTGGTCAGGCCGGCGGATTCAGCGATGGCGTCAATCATTTCGGATTTATTCACTTGCTTCCCCTTAAAAAATTTTTGATTAGTGTGGTCCGGCAAACCCAATTGCTCAAGCTTTATAACAAGCCGGAAATTCCCATGTCAACTAGTGTTTCAACGGATGTTGGGCCGTCTCAACATCGCCTTGCCCGATCACCCCTTGATCGGAACTCTCCGACAACGAGAACGGCTCGGGTTGACGCTCAAGCGCAAGGCCCAGCACCTGGTCAAACCACTTGACCGGATGGATGGTCAGTCCGCGCTTCACATTGTCCGGTATTTCGGCAAGATCCTTTACATTGCCCTGAGGAATCAGCACATGCTTGATGCCTCCCCGAAGCGCCGCCAGCAGCTTTTCCTTGAGTCCGCCAATCGGCAACACTTCGCCACGCAGCGTGATTTCGCCGGTCATTGCGACATCGCAGCGCACCGGGATTCCGGTCAGGATCGAAACCATCGCCGTGCCGAGCGCGATGCCGGCCGACGGACCATCTTTCGGCGTTGCGCCTTCCGGCAGGTGGATGTGGATATCGTTCTTCTGATAGAAGTCCGGATCGATGCCAAGCAGATTCGCGCGCGAACGCACCGCCGAAAGCGCGGTCTGGATCGACTCCTGCATGACTTCGCCAAGCTTGCCGGTCTGGATGGTCTTGCCTTTGCCCGGCAGCTTGACCGCCTCGATCGTCAGCAACTCTCCGCCCACTTCGGTCCAGGCCAGGCCAGTCACCTGACCAACCTGGTTCTGCTGTTCGGCAAGACCAAAATCATAACGGCGCACGCCGAGATACTTGTCGAGATTCTTCGAACCGACGGTAATTTTCTTGTCGGAAGGCTTGGTCAGCAGACTCTTGACCACCTTGCGGCAAATACGGGCGATCTCGCGGTCCAGGTTACGTACACCGGCCTCGCGGGAGTAGTAACGGACAATGTCGCGCACGGCGGCTTCCTGGATCACCAGCTCACCGTCCTGCACGCCATTGGCCTTCATCTGCTTAGGCACCAGATACTTGAGCGCGATATTGACCTTTTCATCCTCGGTATAGCCGGACAGATGGATCACTTCCATTCGGTCGAGCAGCGCCGGCGGGATATTCAGCGAATTGGCCGTCGCAACGAACATCACGTCCGACAGGTCATAATCGACCTCGAGATAATGGTCGCTGAACGAATGGTTCTGCTCGGGATCGAGCACCTCGAGCAGCGCCGAGGACGGGTCGCCGCGGAAATCGGCGCCTATCTTGTCCACCTCATCAAGCAGGAACAGCGGATTCTTCACACCGATCTTGGTCATCGACTGCAAGATTTTGCCCGGCATCGAACCGATATAGGTACGGCGATGACCGCGGATCTCAGCCTCGTCGCGCATGCCGCCAAGCGCCATGCGGACGAACTTGCGGTTGGTCGCCTTCGCGATCGATTCACCAAGCGAGGTCTTGCCGACACCGGGCGGACCGACGAGGCACAGGATCGGCGCCTTGAGCTTTTCCACCCGGCTCTGTACTGCAAGATATTCGACGATGCGCTCCTTGACCTTTTCCAAACCATAGTGGTCAGTATCGAGCGTTTCTTCGGCAGCCGGAATATCCTTGCTGATCTTGGTTTTTTTCTTCCACGGCAGCGCGAGCATCGTGTCGATATAGGTGCGCACGACCGTCGCTTCAGCCGACATCGGCGACATCATGCGCAACTTCTTGAACTCGGCTTCACACTTCTCGCGCGCCTCCTTGCCCATGCCGGAGGCCTTGATCTTCTTGTCGAGTTCCTCAAGATCGGCATTCTCGTCAATTTCGCCGAGTTCCTTCTGGATCGCCTTGACCTGCTCGTTCAGGTAATACTCACGCTGACTTTTTTCCATCTGGCGCTTTACGCGGCCGCGGATGCGCTTTTCCACCTGCAGGATGTCAAGCTCGGTTTCAAGCTGCTTCAGCAGATGCTCAAGCCGGTGCTTCACGTCCGTCATTTCGAGAATCGCCTGCTTCTGCTCAAGCTTCAGCGGCAGGTGAGCGGCCACGGTATCCGCTAACCGGCTTGCCGATTCGATACCGGACAGCGATGCCAGAATCTCCGGCGGAATTTTCTTGTTGAGTTTTACATACTGATCGAATTGGGCGACCAGCGTGCGGCGCATGGCCTCGATTTCGTGGTTTTCCATCTCGTCTTGCGCCATCGGCACGGCTTCGGCGCAATAGTAGCCATCCTCATCGGACAGCGAACGGATCTGCGCCCGTTGCACGCCTTCGACCAGTACCTTCACGGTACCGTCGGGCAGCTTCAGGAGTTGCAGCACCGAAGCCACGGTGCCGACCGGGTACACATCGGCAAGTTCCGGCTCATCCTTGGCGGCATTTTTCTGCGCAGCCAGCAGGATATAACGGCCATCGTCCGCAGCCGCTTCGAGCGCACGGATCGATTTTGGCCTGCCAACGAACAGCGGGAGCACCATGTGCGGGAACACGACCACGTCGCGCAACGGCAACAGCGGAAGCGCGGTTGGTGCGGAGGGCAATTCTTGGTTTTCGGACATGATGTAAAAAACCTGCTAGGTTAAAGTCTTCTGGATAATGCGGCTGACTGGTAGCAAATTCAACCGGCAACAAACAAGAAACCGCCCGCCGGATTGCGGCGGGCGGCTAAATCCTGAGCAACAGACAATCAGGCTGCCGCAGATTCGTCGCCCTCGGCCCTGACGATCCTGGGCTGGGCTTGCGACTTGATGACTTCCTGATCAACCACGACCTTCGCAACACCCTGCATCGCGGGCAGTTCATACATGGTGTCGAGCAACACGCCTTCCAGAATTGAGCGCAGGCCACGGGCCCCCGTCTTGCGTTCCATGGCTTTGCGGGCCATCGCAAGCAGCGCGGACTGCTCAATCTCGAGTTCAACGCCTTCCATTTCGAACAGCTTGATGAACTGCTTGACCAGTGCATTCTTAGGCTCGGTCAGAATCGATACCAGCGCGGCCTCGTCGAGCTCGCTCAGCGTCGCGATCACCGGCAGACGGCCGACAAATTCCGGGATCAGGCCGAAACGCACCAGATCATCTGGTTCGACATCGTGCAGACGCTTCGCGGTTTTTTCGCGCGCTTCCTCGCTGACAACCTCGGCGCCGAAACCGATTCCGCCCTTGACCGAGCGGTTGCGGATAATCTTGTCGAGACCTTCGAACGCGCCACCGCAGATGAACAGGATATTGGTCGTATCGACCTGCGGCATTTCCTGGTTCGGATGCTTGCGTCCGCCATGTGGCGGCACCGAAGCCAACGTGCCTTCGACGATCTTCAGCAGCGCCTGCTGCACACCCTCGCCCGACACATCACGCGTGATCGACGGGTTTTCCGATTTGCGCGCGATCTTGTCGATCTCGTCGATGAAAACGATGCCGCGCTGTGCCTTCTCGACGTCGTAATCGCACTGGGCCAGCAGCTTGGCGATGATATGCTCGACATCCTCGCCGACATAGCCAGCTTCGGTCAGCGTCGTCGCATCGGCGATCACGAACGGCACATCGAGCATTTTGGCCAGCGTCTGCGCAAGATACGTCTTGCCCGAACCGGTCGGGCCGATCAGCAGGATGTTCGATTTGGACAAATCGACATCGTCGCTTTTGACTTTGCTGGAAAGGCGCTTGTAGTGGTTGTACACGGCCACGGCAAGAATCTTCTTTGCACGCTCCTGACCGATCACGTACTGGTCGAGATTCTCGCGAATCTCGGTCGGCAGCGGCAGCTTCTTGCCTTCCGGCGTATGCACTTCGCTCACATTCGACTGTTCCGCCTCTTCGCGGATGATGTCCTCGCACAGCGCAATGCATTCATTGCAGATAAAGACGCTCGGCCCGGCGATCAGCTTGGTGACTTCGTTCTGGCTTTTGCCACAGAAGGAACAGTAGAGCAACTTGTCACTCGATTTGGGCATGGTTCGGCTTGCCTGAATAATAAAGCCGCAGTTTCAGGCTGCGGCGGAAAAACAGAAACGCCTCAGCGTGCGTTGGCGCGCGTCAGCAACACCTCGTCGACCAGTCCGTAGGATCTAGCCTCGTCGGCGCTCATGAAATTGTCGCGATCGGTATCGCGTTCGATCGTGCCGAGATTCTGCCCGGTATGCTTGGCCAGCATCTCGTTCAGCATGCGCTTGGTTTTCAACAGTTCGCGGGCATGGATTTCGATATCCGAAGCCTGGCCCTGCAGACCGCCGATCAGCGGCTGATGAATCATCACGCGCGAATGCGGCAGCGAAAAACGCTTGCCCTTGGCGCCACCGGCGAGCAGGAAAGCGCCCATGCTGGCGGCCATGCCGACGCACAGCGTCGAGACATCCGGCTTGATGAACTGCATCGTGT
>RRZT012946923.1_pt1 | contig 20173 bp, 32 predicted proteins | sample 2165551 | NCBI WGS metagenome assembly RRZT01 (sample SAMN10456910, study PRJNA506462) | wastewater metagenome | biome: wastewater; feature: sludge; material: wastewater sludge; isolation source: wastewater sludge with Escherichia coli K12::gfp cells carrying plasmid... | place: USA: Moscow, Idaho... | reverse complement strand
TATTTTCAAAGTAGAGAAATACCAGTATTAATTGAAACTAATGGCACAGTAATGGTTGATTTTTCTAATCCTATTATGAGAAAGGTAACATTCAGTGTGAGCCCAAAATTAGCATCAAATGGTGACCCACAACATAAAAGGATTAAAATTGAAGCTATTGAGAATATTTTATCACATGCAGAAAAATCATACTTAAAATTTGTTGTTTCTAAAGAAGGTTTTTATGATTCTGAAAAATATGGTATATCTGAGTGGGATGAGATTAAAATGATTTTAAATGGGTGTAACACGTATGTTAAAAATGTTATGTTTATGGGAATGGGTGGTAATAATAATGAGTCTTTTAGAACAAATGAAAGATTTGCATATGAGAAGTCTCTAGAGTTAGGTTTTCAATTTAGCCCTAGAACTCATATATCATTATTTGGTGATGAGAAATTTAAGTAATATATATTTGATTAACATAATTAAGAGCTGGAACAATTAGAGCAGCTCTTAATTAAATTCTCTTGTATATATATTATTTAGGTTATATCATCAGAACCTTTAATTTTAAGCTAGATTTAAGTTCTTTTATATTATAATTATGAATATAAAATATAAAAGGAAACAAAAAATGAAAACAATATTAAACAGAAAAAATGCACAAACAGTTTTAGAATTAGCTAAAAGAGGTATGAGTGTAAGTCAGATTTCAAAAGAAATTGGAATTTGGTATAATGTTGCTAACTATTTAGTAAAAGAATTAAAGTCAGCTGGGTTGATTAAAACTGAAGCAAAAGTAAACTTAGATCAATATCTAAAATCATCAAGAAAACAAATTATTATTGATATGTTTGCTGAAAACGATGTTGTGTCTCAAAAAGCTATAGTAAATAGAATCAAACTATCAAGATTACCTGCAGATATGTTAGAAGATTTAAGAGTTCTTGAATCAAATAAAATTATCACATCTGAAACAATTAAAAATAGTAAAGTTTTTAAATTAGTTAAATAAGTTTAAACTTTACTCTTCTCAAACAAGAAAGCTCTTTTAGTGAGCTTTCTTCTCACAAAAATTAATAAATCACAATATATAATATCACAAATAAAAAAAGGAGAAATATGGAAATTTCACATGAATGTCCAAGAGTTCTACTAGAAGAAAGTAGGCAGTTCAACACGTATGATTATGCTTTAGTGCATAAATTCAAAGATGATAAAGAATATCTAGAGTTCTATAAGGAATCCTTGAGACAAGGAAGAATAGTATATTTAGATAATTCGATTTTTGAGTTAGAAGAAATGTTTGACCATGCAGAGTTTGCTTACTGGGTAAGAGAATTAGGAAGCATTAACCCAAAAAACTTTTACTACATTGTTCCAGATGCTTTAGAAGAAAAGGATAAAACGATTGAATCATGCAAAGATTTTTTACAGAAATACCCAAATTTACCAGGTAAAAGTATAGGGGTTGTTCAAGGCAAAACTTATGATGAAATCAAAGAATGTTATCAATTTGTGGAGAAGAACACAGATATGATTGCAATTAGTTTTGATTATTCATATTATGTAAAATCAAGACCAGATGAAAGAAATAAGTTTTTCTCGTGGATGTATGGTAGACAAGATTTGATTGATAAGTTGATCAAAGACAGAGTGTGGTGTCATGATAAAGAACACCACTTACTTGGGTGTGGATTACCGCAAGAATTTAAACACTATGAAAATATCAAGAGTATAGTAAGTTGTGATACAAGTAACCCAATAGTTATGGGTATGTTAGGGTATAGATATGATGATTTGTGTGGTTTAGATTTTAAGGAATCTGTTAAGCTGGTTGATTTATTTGAAGCTGAACTTGATGAAAACCAGCTAGAGAATATTCATCATAATATCAAAGTTTTTAAAAACTTTGCTTCTTAAGAAAGGAAAAAATTGAAAATAGCAATAGCAGGTGCCCAGAGCACCGGAAAATCAACACTTTTACATGCTTTAAAAAAAGAATATCCAAACGTTAAATTCATTGAAGAAATAACGAGAGAATTAAAAACTCAAGGTTATAAAATTAATGAAGATGGCGACAATGACACACAGGTTCAAATTATGAATCTACACAAAAAGTATAGCACTATAGATGGAAATGTAATATACGATAGATGTGCTTTAGATGGTATTGTGTACACACAGTACATGTATGATAATGGTCATATATCTGAAGAAGTGTATCAAACTTCACTTGAAATATTTGAAGAAATAATAAACAGATATGATAAAATATGTTATCTTAAACCAGAGTTTGATATTGTTGATGATGGTGAAAGAAGTACAAATAAATCATTCAGAGATGATATAGTTGATTTGTTTGAACAGTATATTGATATGTATAATTTAGATGTTATTGTTTTGACAGGTTCTGTTGAAGAGAGAATTCGACAATTTAAAGAGGTTTTTGATGCTAGGTGAAATGAAAGAGGTTGATGAACATAATAAAACAGAGTTATACCGGTATGTAGATGAATACGTTGAAGATGATATTCTGAAAACTTTTAACAAACTATGGGATGAAAGAAATTATTGGAAGTATAAACCTTTAATGTATATAATAGACAATAAAATAGTCGGTTTTGCAGCTTACACCATTAATGAAAAGTATCCAGGTAAACTAAAGGTCTATTACCTTCATACAAGAAGTGATTTTAGAGGACAAAAAATCGCTAAACAACTTCTTAGAAAAATGGCAGATATTGCAATAGAAAATAATGTTGATATGCTTTATATAACCGAAGAGAACACTGATGGTTCAAAACTATTTAAAGATTTAGATTACACAACTAAAAAGAATGAATTTAACACGATTGATTATATTTATGACATACCAAAAAATAAATTAATAAATATGTTTTTATAATAAGTAAATTAAATAAAAAGGAAAAAAATGACAGAAAATCAAAATAAAGTAGTACAAGCTGCAGGTAAAGTTTTAGGTAAACAATTTAATGATTATAAAACATCATATGACCCAACTTTATTAGTGCCTGTGGAAAGAGAATTAAACAGAATTGATTACAACATAACAAACAATGATTTTGTAGGATATGATATTTGGCATGCGTATGAGGTATCGTTCTTGACAGAAAAGGGGTTACCAACTACTGCTGTTGGGAAAATTTGTATACCGAGTGACTCTAAATATTTTATAGAGTCAAAATCAATGAAATTGTATTTTTACTCATTCAACATGGAAAGGTACGGAAACACAAGAGAAGAAGGTATTAAGATTATCGAAGAAACAGCTTCTAAAGATTTATCTGAAGCAACAAACTCAAAAGTTATTGTTAAGCTGTTTTTAAGAGAAAATAATGTTGAATCATTCGATGGTAGCACACCAATTGAAGAATTAGTTGATGTAAATTCTTTAACGTTTACAAAATTTACTGAATCACCTGAATTAATTGAAGTTACTGACGGTGCAGGAGAGACTTTTGTTCATATTAGTAATATAAGAAGTAACTGTAGAATAACTGCACAACCAGACTTTTCAAGAATGATTCTTAAATACAAAAGTTCAAAAAAGACTTTAGATTTAGAATCTCTTCAAAAATTTGTTGTTTCGTTTAGAAACGAAAATCATTTTCACGAAGAAGTTTGTGAGCAAATGTTCAAGATGTTATCTGAAAAACTACAACCTGAAGAATTAATGATAGGTATGTTATATACTAGAAGAGGTGGTATTGATATTTGCCCTATTAGAGCTAATAACCCTGAACTACTTGATGCTAATTTAATATCACCAGAAATTTTAACAAGAAAGACAATCAATCAATAAAAAGGAAATAAATGAAGCTATTTGAAGCAACATATAAAGATGGTTTCGACTACTATGAACGTTATTTTTGCACTGATTCAAACCAATCAAAGACTGCAAAAATAACATGCTATAACGAATATTATGTTCCTGATTCTAGAGGTATATACACGTACCTCTTAGATGAAAACATAAGATTGTCAAAAAAAAGTGGTAAATGTACAGATAATATCACATACGGTAAATCAACACCTGATATAGTACACATCAGAGATAAATATTGGAATAAAGAGAAAAGCCAGTACAACTATAATCCTAGAAAATGGTACATAGACATTGAAACCACTGCATATAATAAAATTGATGTTGAGCAAGTAAAAGAAGAATTAGTACTTGTACAAATATTTGACAACATCACCAATACAATGATTATACTGGGTTCAAGACCGTGGACGAATCAATCAAAATACTCTTATGATTTTGAATGCAAATACCTAAACTGTGGGAATGAAGTAAAACTGTTTGAGACTTTTTTTGCTTTAATAAAAAAAATGCAACCATTAATGGTTCTGGGTTGGAATACAAATGGTTTTGACTACCCGTTCCTGTATAACAGAGCTAAAAAGTTAGGTTTTGATGTTAATCAGTTCAGCCCATACAATAAATCAAAACTATCAACTATCATAACAGATCAAGGTATGAAATCTTATAAATTAGAAGCAGATGGCGTATTCTATCTTGATTATCTTGAAGTATATAAGAAATACACATACACCCCTAGAGCAAGTTATTCACTTGATAATATTTCATATGTAGAATTAAATGAAAGAAAAGTAAATCACAATATGTATAGCACATTTGATGGGTTCAGAACAGGAGAAAGCTATATTTTTCCAGCAGCTGTCCCAGTAGATGAATTCGAACTTGAAATGTATAAGCTACAATGTTTATATAAAGATAATAAAGATATAAAAATAAAAGAGAAAATAAATAGTTTAGCTAATGATTTGTTTGTGCATTACGGTTGTATAGATACGTATTTAGTTAAAAAGCTTGATGATAAATTAATGCTAAGTAATATTCTAGTCAACATCTCAAGCAAAATGGGTGTTAACATACCTGATAGTCTCGGAACCGTGAAACCGTGGAGTTCTTATATAACGAATATTTCTTATCTTGAAAATAAAATACTACCGAATTCAGATGTTGATGAGAATGCTGATGTTTCGATTAAAGGTGGTTACGTTGCAGAACCAGTAGTTGGTAAGCATAAATGGATAATCTCAGTTGATATAAATAGTGCATACCCTAACTTGAGTATGCGAGGATTTAATATGAGTCCAGAAACATATGTCGCACCAAGAGATTTACCTGCTGATATGAGAGATATTAACTTGTCATTTTTTAACGATGAAGATGAAGAAGCAAGATTTAAATTGTATCTTGAAAGACCAGAAATATTCAACGCTTATACAGAGTTAGCTAAAAAACATAATTATTGTTTAGGAATAAACGGAGCCGTGTTTAAGAGATCGGAGGTTGGTATTGTTCCTAGATTAGTAAAAGAGATATATGCTGAAAGAAAAGCTCAGAAGAAAGAAATGCTTAAATGGAAGCAAGAAGCAGAAAACATAAGAGAAGAATTAGTTAGGAGAGGTATAAATGTGTGATTTTACACAATTGGAAGACTGCGCTATAAATAAGCATTTTATACGACGATATATAAAGTTTATTACATATTACATCAATAACGAAGAAGTGGAGTTGTTTGAAAAACACCATATATACCCCTCTTCGTTATTCCCGGAATATAAAAATTTAAGAAAATTCAAATGGAACAAATGTAACTTGCCTTTGAGAGCACACTATCTAGCTCATTTTATGTTAGCTAAAGCATGTGGTGGTAAAATGTGGTTTGCATTTAATCAGCTATCAAGGTTGAAGAAATATATTAAATACAACTCTAGGCTTTATGAAGCAACACGAATACACTTAAGAGAAGAATCGTCTGTATTGAACACTGGTAGAGAAATGAGTGAAGAATTGAAACTAGCAACATCATTAAGATTTAAGAACACAGTAAACGTAAGAGACACAAAAGGGAACACTTTTAATGTTAGTAAAGAAGATGAAAGGTATGTTTCTGGTGAATTAGTTCATTATAGAGTTGGATATAAACATACTATTGAGACTATACAAAAAATGAAAGATAATGGAATTTCAGGTAAAAATGCTTATTCAAAAAACGGAGTTGTGCGATATTCAAACGAAACACCAAGTGATGGTTGGGAAAAAGGAAATACTAAACATAAAGGTGTTCCTAAAGCTTATCTTGAAAACACAATATGGGTTACTAAAGATGGGAAAAGCACCAGGTTACATAAAGAAGAAGTAACAGATGAAGAAATAGGTAGAAAATTTTCGAATAACGGCTTTCTAAAAATACACAATTCAACGAAGGTGTTTAATATATTAGAATGGAAATATAAAATTGTTAACAACATAAGTTCATATGATATTAAACAGGGTTCTGCTGTGAATAAAATGAAACTATATTGCTATATGAATCATTTATTTAGTAATTATGATATATTTAAAAAATATTGTGATGAAAATCATATATACGCGCCTGAGAGGAATTTCAAATTAACTGATGTAAAAACTCCACATTTTAATATGAAAAATTCAACAAATTTAGATGGTAGTGATTTACGCACGTTGGGTTATCACTGGGTTGACAGTTGCAACTTCAAAAATATTAATATACATGATTATATTATACATAAAGGAGATATATAAATGATAAAAACAGATGAACAATTAATAGAAGAATATAAGCATGCAAAGTATATGGAAGCACAATGCAATACTGGTCAAATGGTAGCTAAAGTTTTAATTAACAGTCTCAAATCGTGGGGACCCTTTAATAGTGATATTAAAGTAAACAGAGTGTAAACTGCTGGAACAACTAAATTACAAAAAGTAATATGTTAATCAGCATCGAAGCATCTTCACGGACAGTTTCTGTAGTGATATAGATTAAAAGATGAACGTTCAGAGACTATAATCACTCCATCTTATTAAGATGATTGTATAGTCCAACTCTTTATGAAAATTTAGAGGATAAAAGCTACGGTGCCTTAGGAAATAAATTCTTCAAACTATTTAATGTAAATATAGCAAGAGCTATTACTGCTAATACTAGATTCTATATACACCTGTTAAATTATAGACTTAATTCTTACTTAAAGGAAAAAACTGGTGTTGAAAATTCAGTTATTTATAATGATACAGATAGTCAATATTTAAGTTTAAATTCAGTTATAGAACAATACTATCATGGTGAAGATGATGTTATTGCAAAAACTGAATTCTTAGATAAATTCATAAAAGAAGAATTAGACCCGGTAATTGAAAGTTGTAATAAAGAACTTTCACATATATTAAATGCTCTTGAAGGTGATGCAATTCAAGCAGAAAGAGAAGCTATAGCAGATGTTGGGGTAATGATGTCTAAGAAGAAATATTTCATGAGAGTATTTGACTTAGAGGGTGTAAGATATTCGAAAGAAGAACCTTATATGAAAAAAATGGGTCTTGAGATAATAAAGTCGAGCACACCTAAATTTGTTAAAGATTATCTAAGTCAAAGTATCAATACAATTCTCGATAGTGATTCTGACGACATGTATAACTGGTTAGAAAGTATAAAGGGTAAGTTTACTGAAGAACCTATCACGAATATAAGCAAAACTACTAGTGTTAGTAAGATTAACTATAATCAAGGTGAAAAAGGTGTACCTATAAATAGTAGAGCTGCAATAGCTCATAATAATTACATTTCTAGCAAACCGGAATTATCCAGTAAGTATGCTGCAATAAATGCTGGTGATAAGATGAAGATAGTGTATTTGAAACCAAACAACCCTGTAGGTGAAAATGTAGTGGGTTATTTGGATGATACTTTTATAGAGCTGTTACGAGAATATATAGATTATGACACTTGCTGGGATAAATACATGATTTCACCATTAAACATAATGATAAACCCATTAGGTTGGGATATGAATAAACGAACCCAAACTCTTGAAGATTGGTAAAAAAATAAAAAGGATAAAAATGAAATTAATAGAAATTAAAAATTGGTCAGATGAAAGATTAATTACACAAAATGAACCTTCAAGAAACGGTTATAATGCAATGATAGTTGAAGAGTTATTTGAGAGAATTAAACATGGAATACTTAAAAAAGATGTATTCCAAGAAGTTGATGCAATTTGTGATGTGTCTGTATTTGCAATTGGTGAGATTTATAAGTACGGTATTGATGCCCAAGATTTATTAGGGTATGGAGATATTAAAGATTGGATTGGGAACACAAATAATAAGTTAATTAACACTTTAAAGGCAAACGGTATTGATTACACCTCTAGAGTTGTTTACTATTTAGGTGAATTTTTAGAATCAGAAGATGATAGTGGGAAAGTTACAGCTATGTCTAATATGGTTATAGACTCATATAAAACTTTATATGAAATGTCGTTTGATGCTGATAAATGTATGGATGAAGTTATGAAAGAACTTAACTCTAGAACTGGTGCATATTCAGAAGAAACAAAGAAATGGCAAAAATTCAAAACACCAGAAGCTCAAGCATTGTGGTACACTGCTGACTTTACTAATTGTAAGATGACATAAAAAGGGCAAAAATGAAAAATGAAAAACACTGTTTATGCTGTGACACAATATCAAAATTCTACGTATATAAAGGAACAACATCACCATGTTGTGATAAATGCAACACTACATACTCTGCAGCTGAACGAAAATCAAGAGTTTTATCAAACATTTTAAGTTTGATAAAACCTATTGTAGATGTAAACAATTAATTTGTTTTTAATATTAGTTATATTATAATAAATAAAAAATAAAAGGATATAAATGAAAAAAACAACATCTACAGCTGATTTAGCAAACTCACTATTTAAACAAAATATCGATTTTTCCAGTATAAATGATTCAATTTACCCTAAATACTCGTTGGTTGATGGTGGCTCAACTATTTTAAAAGAAGTTCAAAAAGATAAATTTAAATCATTTGGAGTTCATCATATTTCTGAAGAAGGAATTCTTTGTGATGATTTAGAAACTTATATTAAATGGGAAATGTTTTCATAATGTTTCCTACTATGTGGTCTTCTTTAGATAAAAATAAAACACCCTCTAAAGAAGACTTAAAAAAGATACAATCATTTATATTTTGTAAATGGTTAGCGGGTGACTACAGAACAATTTCCACAGCTAATACAATTAATCTGTACTCAGATATACCTATTGAAAATCAATATTATTTAGTTAAAAATCAATTTGCTGGTAAAATAAGAAATATTAAATACATTAAATCAGAAAAAGATGATATCGACGAAAACACGATTTCTATTCTATGTAAACATTATAAAATTAACCTAGAAAAAGCTAAAGACTATTTAAATTTTATATCTTCTGAAGAACTAAGATATTTAAAAGAATTGTATGCTGAAAGAAAATAAAGCGTTATATAAATAAAATTAAAAAAAGGACAATAATGCAAGACGAATTAATAATTTTCACCCATAATGATCTCGACGCGGGAGGAACAATTATCAACATTGAATATAAAATGCCAGAAATAAAAAAGAAGTATTTTTATACCAACTATGGTGATATAGAAAAACAAGTTCAAGATATTGAAGATTATGTCAAACAACACGGAAACAAATACTGTTTAATGACAGATATTTCTTGGAGTACATCTCCAGAGTCTCTACACAAAATGTGCTCTTTGTTTGAAAAAATAACGCTGATAGACCACCACTTATATCCAGATGGATTTTTTGATGCGTATCCAAAACTAAAAGTGCACTGGGATAAATCTAAATCTGCTACTTTATTGACTTATGAATACTTTAAAAATGACAACACGGAACTGAGAAAATTATCAGAACTTGTTGATGTTTATGACTTGTGGCAAGATACGCTACCTCTATTTACTGAAGCACAGGATTTAAATGAATTTTTCTGGGAAATTGGAAGAGAAAAATTTATTAATGATTGCATAAATTCTGGATATAAATTACCACACTATTATAATTCAGTCGTGTCTGATATACAGAGAAGATACACTGAAGAAATTGCTAAATTCGAAAATAGAAAACTTATTCATAGAAGTGCTAAAGTTACTGTTGCATTTGTTGATTCGTGGTTTAATCAAATACTTGTAAAAGAGATGAAAGAAGGTAAAGATTTCGTTATCAACGCAACACCATTCGGTATTTTTAAAATAAGAATAAATGCAGCAGCACCAATTACTTCTGAGCAAAAAGACTTTTTAAGATTATCACTTTGTGGGACTAAAGATATAGGTCATTCAAACGCATTTTCATATAAAATGAAAGAGCAAGTATCATTTGAGAATATAATGAAACATATCAAATTTGTAATTGATGAAATTAATAGGATATGTTATGCAAACTAGATATGAAGAATTAGATATTACTAATGAAGTTGGTGTAAGTACTTATTTTGAAAGACCTGAAGAATGGTCTGAATTTTATTGTAAAATTAAGGAATATTTTGAAAACCTAGAAAAAAGAGGATATAAAAACATAAACTTTAATATAACTTCTAGTACATATACTGAATATGGTGACTCTTATACAGATGTTAGATACGTTTTTAATTATGAAAGAGAATTAACTAAAATTGAGCTTTTAAAAGAGCAAAAAGAAAAAGACCGGAAAAAGGAAGATGAAAAAATATTTTCTGAACTTTGTGGAAAAATAAGCACAAATAGTATAGGTTCTATCACGCAAAATGATGACTTAAGAAAATTATATTTAGAAGGTAAAATATTAATTTAATATTTCTTTATATATAATATATAAAAATAAAAAGGAGAAAAATGTTTTTAATAAACAGAAAAGATAACATATTTGATGATAACATTGCTTATGTTGAAAATTGGGACTTTAGTAGAGCTAATTTAAATAATGAGAATAGAATTCATGCTATCACACTTATAGCTAGTATCTGTTATCAAAACCCAAAAGCTTTAAATTCAGACTCACTATACAATAGATTAATGGCTGAATCTAGCGGACTTCCGTCATCAGCGTTTGAGTTTGTGTGTATATTATTAGACCCAACTAAAGATGAACATAAAGCATTGTTAGGAAACGTTAATTCAAATATAAGAAAGTTTGGTGAATGGGTTGAAGATGGCAAATATTTATTAACAAATTATAGAGCTCTTGTATATGATTGTGAAGAAAAATGTTCTTTATTTACAGATGATGAAACTATCAGTGAAATAAAATCGCAGTATTTAAATGTATTTAACACAGAAGAGGAATGTGAGATTATTAAGAGACATTTTATCGTTCTTAAAAATCATATCGATTTACCTACATTCGGTCAATATGTTAGACATAGAATTAATTGGCAAGTTGTTAGCAGAAGATATGTAAGTGGTAAAAAAATGCCGTTTGAATTTTATGTTTCGGAAAAGATAAGAAAAAACCCAATACACGATAGATATATAGAACACATAAATGATTCAGTTGAGATATACAATAGTTTACTTGAAGATGGTATTAAACCAGAAGAAGCTAGAAGAATCATCCCTCAAGCAGCTTATACTACAGCTTGGTGTGCATTTCAGCCTACGCAATTAGAGAATTTCTTAAAATTAAGACTTGATTCACATGCGCAAAAAGAAATTAGATTAGTTGCTGAAGCTATACAAGAGTTACTAAAATAGGAGAAAATACATGAAAAGAAAAATTTTAGCTGTGTTATCTCTTATCTGTGTTGGTTTTATAATGTCAGCATACCATATTTATGTTAATTACACGGAACCTAAAACAATAAAGGTAAAACAGTGATACTAGTATTAACAGGAAAATCAAGTTCAGGAAAAGATACGCTTATGAAAGAATTAGTTAAATCTAATTACGTTCATGGGGTAATTAGTACAACGTCTAGACCGATTAGAGAATACGAAACAGCTGGTATTAACTATCATTTTACAACAACAGATGAATTCATTAGTAAAGTAAAAAATAACGAATTCATTGAGTACAGAACTTATAATACGAAATTAAACGATATCGCTGAAATTTGGTACTATGGAACTGAAAAGAATTCAATAAATACATCAAAAGATTCTGTTCTAGTTTTAGATCTTCAGGGATTAAGAGATATAAGAAGTTATTTTCCAGAAGAAACTGTTATTGGAATATATCTATATTGCCCAACTGAGTTAAGAACAGAAAGAGCAAAACAGAGAGGTTCTTTTTGTGAAATCGAATGGAATAGAAGAATACAAACTGATAAAGCTGATTTTGAAAATGTATATGAAGAAGTTGATTATGTTATTAATGGAACTAAATCAATTAAAGAATTAGCTGATGAAGTAAAGGAAATTATAGATGGAATCAAATAATCAAGAATATGATTTTTTGTTAAAACAATGTCATGAATTAAAGAGATTATTTTTCTTAAAATCTAAAGAATTATATGATATTGAAGAACATTTATTAAATGTTCAAAAGCAATTATCGCATTTTGAAGAACTTCAAAAAACACAAATAAAACAAAAGCCAAAAAGAATTAAACTTAAAAATTCTACTTATAAAACTAAAATTTAATTCAATTTTAAGGTTCTTTATAATATAATAACTTATATAAGATAAAAAAGGAAATATATGAAGACTTTAATTGAAACTCACAATATAACACTACAAGAAATTAACAGTTTAAATGATTCAGAAAGAAAAATTTTTGAATCATTATGTTCTCAATTCAATGCTAAACAGCAATTATCAGACAAACAAAATGACTTACTAACAAAAATTATTAAAAGAGAATTTGATATTTCTAACATAAAATATACTAAAATGTATCTTTATAAATCTTATTTTTACAGACCTGATTGGAGAGGTGATATGATGAGAGATTCAAGATATGTTCTTTCTCCAGTTGAATTAGTGCAAGAACAGATTATTGATGCTATTTCAGAACAATATGGTTCTAAATCATTTGAAGATAAATATCAATTTGAAAAAACGGTTGCTGTTCCAACTACTATTAAACAATTAAATAATTATGCAAATTATTATATGTTTAAATTTGAAAAGTTAATGATGAAGCTTCCTAGAGCTAGAAGTATAAATTCTAAATATAAAATTATCAGAGCAATTAAAACAATTCTTTCTGAAGAATACGCTGATTCATTAATTTCGGATGTTCTTGATAGAAAACATTGGAATTAATTAGAATTAATTAAATTTAATTAAACTTTAAGATTATTTATTATATAATAAATTTGTAAAATAAAAGGACATAAAAATTAAAACTAGAATACATTGAAAATAATAAAACACAAGAGAAAATTGATTTATCTAAAGGTATATTAAAAATTAAAGAAATAGATGAGAATTCAAAAGTCGCTAATAATATTACAAATCATCGTAAAACTCTCGTAAATGAAATTGAGTCTAAGATTATGTTACCAAAATTATCATATAAGGATTTACCTGAAAATTTAAAAGAGCAATTACAAGAAGAAATTAGAATTATTAATGATATTCAACACCCAGAGAATCTTTATAATAATATAATTTTATCTGTTGGAACTGTTGGTTCAATAGCTAATATTTTTGGTTTACTATTTGGATTAGTTATGAAATTAAGAGAATTAAACAAACGTGTATAAAGGATATAAAAATGAACTTCGAAAAATTACGCGAATTATTAAATATCTTGGAATACTCTTCTGACAGATTCACTGTTTCCAACATAGTTGTTAATATTGATTGCGTAGACGTATATTTTAAAAATGACAATCGTAAAGCAATGCTGTTTTTAGAAGCTTCTTGGGGCTTTAAATGTGAGATGCATGATTCAAATGATTCTTACGTAAGATTTAATTTTTAAAAGAGGGAAATATGTATAAGGCTGATTTAATTGGTATATATCCAGAGACAAGTATAAGTAATATTTTAATTGAAGATTCTTTAGATATAGACTTTAATCTTATTGAACAGGATTATAAAATATCTAATTTAACTAATAATGTAGAATTAAAATATATTGAGTTATTAGAAGATGATATGGAGATAATTTCAGATGGGTAAAATAGTAATAATATTCACTATAATTGTTTGTTTATATGTTGGTTGGTCCGAATATAGAATTAATCAAGAAAGGTTTCAGGAGGCAGTATCAAATTCACCAAAATTTGAAGAGTGTACTGGTTCAACATTAAGTTCATTTATATGGGTTAGAAATTGCTCAAAATAAGGAGATACAATGAAAAACACAAAAGAATTAATTGGTTCTAAATTTTTATTTGATAAGAGTTTAATCAGCTATGCTGATTTAGTTGAGTTATTAGAGAACGAAGAGTTTAATGTTGATTTTATTAAAAAACCAATAAAAGATAATTTAGAAGTTCATAGTTTATACATAAAACCTGATTATGAAGTAGCTTATTTGGCTAAAAATGAAAAATCTGATGAACACTATAAGAATGCTGGGTATTCATGTATATCTTATAAAGAAGTAACTTTACAAAAAGTTCTTGATGTCTTAGAATATAAAGTTCCAGCTAAAGAAGATATACCAGAAATACACGAGACAAAAAAGAAAAAATCTAAATTTATAATAGTAACAAATAACGACAAAGAATATATGATGAAAAAGAAAAATATTTTATACATTTCTTATAATGAAAGATATAAAAAAATACATTTCCAGTTTAAAAATAAATGTATAGAAGCGTTTTGTATATCTGAAGAAAAATATAATGAAATAAAAACAGAATTAATGTCTTGATTTTATCTGAAGCTAATTCAGAATAGTGAATTTAGCTTCTAGTAAGACCAAGTCTTAAAATTAAAAATAAAAGGATAAAAATGGATTTAGTATTAGATTTAAATAAAGGTATGTCTCTTGACTTAACAAAAGCAGGAGACACAAAATTTACTTTCGGTTTAGGTTGGGAAACAGATGCTGATTTAGATGTTTCTGCCTTTATGTTACAGGGAACTTCACCTATGAAATTACAAGCAATGGAACATGCTATTTACTTTAACAACATGAATTCAGCTTGTGGTTCTGTAAGATTATCTGGTGATTCAAGAGATGGTAAAAACGGAGATATCGATGAAGAAGTTTACGTTGATGTAACTAAAATTCCAGATGGTGTAAATGCTGTTGCAATTTACGTTAACATCTTTAGACCAGCTATTACTTTCTCAAAAGTACAAAAAGCAAAAGCTGTTGTTTCAAATCAAGACGGTAAAGTTCTTGCAAGATTTGATATGAGTTCTCAATTAACTGATGAAAATTCTTTATTAGTTGGTGTAATTAAAAGAAATGGTAGAGCATGGGATTTTATTGCAAAAGGCGAAGGATATTTAATCACTGATTTAAATTCTATTGTTGCAGCATTAAATAAAGAAGGGTTAGAAGCTTAACAGCTTCTTCTCACATAACATGGTGTCCGGCTTGTAGAGAAATATCTCTGGTTCAGTGTGAATGTTTATTATGTGGATATAAAATAAAGGGAAATAATGTTAAAAATTCAAGATTATACAGAAGAAAATTTAAAAGAATGTAGAACCAAACTTAAGAAGTTAATGTGTTCAATAATAAGAGACAATTAAAACATTCTTTAATTAAACTTTAAGGATATTTAATATATAATTATTAATACAAAAAATAATTATATAAAGGAACCAATATGTTAGTGCATTTCAAATGTGTATCCGACGATTATTACAAAAAAACAACAAATTTTAAAACTGTTTATTTTTCTAATGATTTATCTTTAGAAGATTTATCTTTAAAATTTCAAAAATTATTAAAATATTTTAAAGAAAAATCTAATAAAGTAAACTCTTACTTGTTAGAAGATTTTCAAAATGAATATCATAAAATTTATTCTTTTGATGATAAAACATTTAATGTTGATGATGTTAAGGAATGTTTTGAAACATTCCTTAATTTAGAATGGAAAGAAACTTTTAAAGAACCTGAAATATTTATGATTACTGATTTAATTGGTTGGAATTTTATAAACGCTTTTATTGATAAAAATGACATTAGAAGATTTACTTTTGAAAAAGAGGGAAAACTTAAACAATACACGATATCAAGCGAAAAGGGTGAAAAAATAAGAAGAAATTATGATTTTAAAATTGGTGATGTTGAATATAAAGAGTCTAAAGGTACTGTTTGGAAAACTGAATTTGATGGAAATATTTTTGAAATATCACAAGCTGTTAAAGGAAAGGTTTTAGATATCTCTTGTGGTAGAGATATTTTTAAATTAAAAACTGAAATAGGAGAATTATCATATGAAGTTATGTATAGAGATAATTTAATTATTTCTGAAAGTTTAAACTATTTTCCTTGTCCTTATATAGATTTTAAAAATGAATTAAGACTAGAAATAATAGAACAAAAAAGAGGTAAAACTATTAAAATAGATTTCATTAAAAAAAGAGGTGGAGGTCACGTAGGTTCTATATATGGCGGAAAAACTTCTTCAGATTATGAAGAATTTGATAAATTATTAGAATGTTATACAGAAGTAGCTAATAGAGTTTTAGAAATCGCTAATAAAACTGAAGATTTTAAAAGAGTAAAATGTGCTTACGAGCGAATAGAAGATATGATTTGGAAATTTCCAGAACTAGATTTATCAAATTTATATTTAGATTTTAAACAAATTAAAATGGATAATGATGAATCAACTAGAAAATATAATGAAAAAATAGAAGAAGAAAAAACAAAATTTAATGAAATTAAAAAGAAAAATAATTTTTCACACAATTTCACGTTAAATGGAGTTGATATGGTATTAAATTCTTATGTTGAGCTTTATAAAACAGATTATAATTATGGTAAAGTTCAAACAATACAATTACAAGTAGAATTTCCAAAAATTTACGTAGAAAGTTGTTTAAATTGGAAATATTATAAAAAATATTATATTTTAGCTAATATTAAAGTAAATTCTTGTCACGATAAGCATATGTGGAGTGAAGCTAATTTCAAAAAAATTGTTGATAAATTAATTTCTAAACTGAAAAACAAGAAAGCATTCGAAATTTTCTACGGTGGTGAAAGTGGAACCAACATCTTAGGTCAGTTTTATCAATTAGATGATTTTCTACGTACTAAATATAATTTTGATAGATTATCTGAAGAAAAATCATCTTTTAACAAAGAATTACATTATAATGATGTTCCAAAAGATAAATTAGGTGATTTTAATGAATAATGTATTTGCTTAATGATTTATTATATAACGAAATTAAAAGTAATCACAGAAACATTAAAATCTTTATAAGAAATTTTATAAAAAAGGAGAAATAAAATGGTTTTAAATTTAGAAAAAGGTATGTCTCTAGACTTAACAAAAATTGAAAATGCGTCAGGATTAACTGATGTTGCAGTAGGTGTTAACTGGGGAATGATTGGTGGTAAACAAGTAATTGTTGAAAAAGTAGGTGGGTTCTTTGGTTTTGGTGCAAAAGAAGTTGAAAAGGTTGTTTCATCGCCTAAAGAGAATGTTGACTTAGATTTATCAGCGTTATTGTACGATAAGAATGGTGGATTAGTTGATAAAATTTACTACGGTAATACGTGGGGTAAAGGCGTTAAACATAGTGGTGATGATAGATCAGGCGATTCATCTAGAGATGATAAAGATAATGAAACAATTACAGTTAGATTAGCTGATACTGCTCCAGAAGTAACAAAAATTGTTTTCGTTCTTGTGTCATTCAAAGGTCAAGATTTTGGTTTATTACCTTATGCTGGTATGAATTTATATAATATTTCTTCAGGAAAAACTAAATTAGCCAACTCTAATATTGATATTTCTAAAGATAACAAGTTCTCTGGTAAAGTTTCTATGATTTTCGCTGCTCTTGAAAAAACAACAGCTGGGTGGGATTATAGAATGATTGCAGAACCAACAAATAAGAGAACACTTTCTGATTTAGAATCAATGTGTTCTAAAATTTAATAATCCATTATCTGGGTTACTAAATGGCTTACTCAACAGAAACTCTAGAAAATGAATTTAATAAGTTATTTGATACACATTTTTATGTCAATCCTAATAAAGAAGTTGTTATAAAGAATATTCAAAGTAGATTAATCTTATCAGAGGATGAACAAGCTGAGGTTATAAAAGAAATTCGTAATTTAACTATTAAAAAATCTATGGGAGAAGAACCATCAAGATTAGAACAGATTGCTTTAAGTTTAATGTTTGAAGACACGTATTAATATTATTTTAAGGTTCTTTATAATATAATTATATTATATAAAATAAAGAAGGAGAGACTATGAATTTAAAATTACTATTTGATTTAAAAGTGAACGAAAATTTACAAGAAAATTGGTTACAGTTCAAGAATGAATTAACATTATTATACACATATTACTTTGAAATGAGTAAAGATGAATGTATTGGTATGTTTAAACTTATTCAAAAAACATTAGCTAATGAAATGTCAATAGAGCAACATAACGAAGAAACTCTAAAAAGAATTAAATACGTTATGAGAGACCTAAAAGAACACTTAGAATATTTAAGAACTTATAAGGAAATAATATGAGAATATTTGAAAAAATAAAAAGATTGTTTATGTCTAAGAAAAAGAAATTAATCTTAGATATTAAAAAGAAACATAAAAATGACATCACAGATGAAGATATCAATGATTATAGAAGAAAGCATAAGAAATACCCTGATTCAACATCAGATAACGATATTCTTATGTTAATGTTATTGGAAGATGTAGAAGTTAAATCTGACCATCCAAGAAACACAGAAAAAGTAGAATCAAGTACTTATACAGATTCTTATACACCACGTTCGTCTAGCTCATCAAGAAATGATGACGATTATAGTTCAAGTTCACATAGTAACTATAGCAGTTCTTATTATTCAGGAAGCTCTAGTTCATCAGATTCTTATTCAAGTTCATCTTGCGATTAAAATAAAAAGGAAATAAATGCAAACAACGTTAAAAAGTTCTAAAGACACAAAAACAACACCAACTGCTACTATTTGTGCGGTACAACCAGCATTAGTAGACAACCACCAAGAGAATAATAAGTCTCTTAAATTAATTAACCCAGGTGATATTCAAAGTATCGAGAATCTAGGAGAGCAGTACTCAGGTATTCTTCAAAATCTTAGTGCATCTCTAGCGCAATCAGATACAAAATTAAAATCAATGGGCGAAATCGGAAATAATATTACAACGCTTATGAGTACTGTAAAAACTCTAGACCCAGAATTAATTAATAATAAACCATCTTTTATCGGTAAATTATTAGGTCGAGCTAAAGACGGGGTAACAACTTTTATTGATAAACAAAAATCTGTTGATGAAGCTGTTCAAGAAGTTTCATCAAGATTATTAAACGATAGACAAGAACTTATCAATGAAAATGTTGCACTTGAAAAAACTTATGTTGATAATATAAAGGTTCTTCAAGATATGGAAGATGTTATTAATTCAGGTTTAGAAGATGTAGAAGTGCTAAAGATTGAATTGCAAGAATTTCAAAATTCTAAAACTGAATTATCTGATGAAGATGCTCTTGCTATTCAAAGTAAAAAGCATTTTATTGAAAGATTTGAGCAAAAATTGGGCAGATTAAATAATGCTAAAGCTCTTGTACTCAGACAATTACCGCAAATTAGAATTATGCAAAGTGGAAATAATACTGAAATTGACACAATTAAAGATGTTGTTGATATTGCGGTACCTCTATGGAAATCTCAATTAAATTTATACATTAGCCAGTTAAAAACTAAAAATGCTGTTGATACTAGAAAATCAGTAACTGATACCATTAATAGTACCATTCAAAAGAATGCACAATTAATGAACCAAAATGTTACAGATATTGCTAATGGGTATACATCCGATATAATTACTTCTGAAACGATTAAAGTGGTTAATGATAATTTATTAAGTTCTATTAATACAATGAATGAAAGTACTAAAGTTGTTAAACAAAAAAGAGAAGAAGCATTCTTAGCTATCAAACAAATGGATAATGAATTAAAACAAATTCAAAAGAATTAATATTTTGTATATTATAATTATATAAATAATATAGATATTTAAAAGAATTAATATTCTGTATATTATAATTATATAAATAATATAGATATTTAAAAGAATTAATATTCTGTATATTATAATTATATAAATAATATAGATATTTAAAAGAATTAATATTTTGTATATTATAATTATATAAATAATATAGATATTCAAAAGAATTAATATTTTGTATATTATAATT
>RRZT011572183.1_pt1 | contig 20173 bp, 21 predicted proteins | sample 2165551 | NCBI WGS metagenome assembly RRZT01 (sample SAMN10456910, study PRJNA506462) | wastewater metagenome | biome: wastewater; feature: sludge; material: wastewater sludge; isolation source: wastewater sludge with Escherichia coli K12::gfp cells carrying plasmid... | place: USA: Moscow, Idaho... | reverse complement strand
CAGTTTGGCGATTTAATTATGATGCCATGCTACCGCTGGAACCGTTGCGTTGTGGTACCTAAAGGGCATCCTCTGACGAGTTTGCCGAAGTTAAGCCTTGAGGCATTGTCTGAGTTCCCGATTGTGACCTATGTGTTTGGTTTTACTGGACGCTCGAAGCTGGATGAAGCCTTTACCGAAATGGGCTTAATTCCTAAGGTGATCTTTACTGCAGCAGATGCCGACGTCATTAAAACCTATGTGCGCTTAGGTTTAGGGGTTGGCATTGTCGCAGGCATGGCCGTGGATAAGCTGCAAGATCAGGATCTGGTTGCTTTGGATGCCAGTCATTTATTTGAATCCAGTGTGACTAAAATTGGTTTTCGCCGTGGTACTTTCTTGCGTGGCTTTATGAGTGACTTTATTGAGCGTTTTGCGCCGCATTTGGATCGTGAGATTCAAGCTAAGGTGATCCAGGCGCGCAGCAAAGATGAAGTGGATGAGTTGTTTAAAAATATTGAGCTGCCGGTCTATTGAGGTTGGGCAGTTGCTTGCTTAAAGATAACCTATGGTGGACTCGGTGATTGGGATTGAACCTGCAAGATATGCCATTTTCGCCGATAGTTATCGTATAATCGTTGCAGTTTTTATTAAAAATTTTGAGGAATGCTATGACCGACTACCGTGAAACGCTGCATGACAACTACGGCCAGTTTTTTGCAGTAGAGAAAATGCTGCATGAAGTGCGCACCGAACATCAGCATTTAGTTATTTTTCAAAATCCAAGAATGGGCCGTGTAATGGCTTTGGATGGTGCGATTCAAACCACGGAAGCCGATGAGTTCATTTATCATGAAATGCTCACCCATGTGCCTATTTTAGCGCACGGCACGGCACGTAATATCTTGATTATTGGCGGCGGTGATGGTGGCATGTTGCGTGAAGTGTGCCGTCACTCCAGTGTCGATCGCATCACAATGGTGGAAATTGATCAAGCTGTGGTGGATATGTGTAAAGAGTATTTACCCAACCATTCCAGCGGTGCTTATGATGATCCGCGGGTCAACTTAGTGATTGATGATGGCATGCGTTTTATTGCCAACTGCACAGATAAATTTGATGTCATTATCAGTGATTGCCCAGACCCGACCGGTCCCGGTGAGGTGCTGTTCTCTGAAGATTTCTATCATGCTTGTCATCGCTGCTTAACCGATGACGGTATTTTAGTTGCGCAAAATGGTACGCCCTTTTTACAAATTGATGAGGTCAAAACCACAGCGAAAAATATTCAAGGATTGTTTGCCGACTGGCATTTTTACCATGCTGCTGTCCCTACCTATATTGGCGGTAGCATGACGTTTGCTTGGGCGGCTAAGAATCGTCAAGCACGTCATTTGTCTTTGGATATTTTGCGTCAGCGTTTTGCTGGCAGCGGCATTGTTACTCGTTACTACAATGCGGAAATTCACCAGGCTGCCTTTGCTTTACCGCAATATGTTTTGCAGGCAATCGGTAAGCCTAGCAACGATTGATCAGCAACTCTTGTGCGAACTAAAAAGCCGGATAAAATCCGGCTTTTTGTATTGCCTAGCGCAGTACTTACACTGGGAATAATTCGCTCAGTTTCATCGCTAACATCATGTCGCCTTCAGCGCGTAGTTTACCGCCCATAAACGCTTGCATACCATCAGTTTCGCCAGTTGCAATGCCTTTAAAGGTTTCACTGTCCATGATCAAAGTAACGTTGGCTGCATCGTTAACACCTGGTTGAACGTCACAAGTGCCATCTTTAACAATCAAAGAGTAGTTTTCAGCATCTTCGATATTGAATTGGAATACTAAATCTAAGCCAGCAGCTGCTGCAGCGTTAAATTTAGAAGTAAGAGTTTTAATGATATCTGCGGTAGAAGACATAATTTATCCTTTTTAAGATTTTTGTGCGGTTTATGCCGCGTGATATTAAAAACTCAACGGAAGGTGATGAGTTTTTTGTTCTTTAACAGATCAAGGTGTGCATGACTGTTAAAAGAAGCCAGTATCACCGAATCGCCACGAAACTTGAGACGGCTCAGTGAAGTGTTAACTATTTGCCAGTTAAGATCAAAGGCTTTGTCAGCCGTTAATCCAGTCAGCAGGTGTAAAAACGCAGTAATAGTGCCGCCTGAGGTGACAATACCAATCTGATCATCTGGCGCTGCATCATTGAGTACGCGTTGTAAACCGGCCTCAACGGTCTGAACGAATGTCGACCAGCGCAAATGCCTCGGGATATCATCACTCTCTGTACACCAGCGTTGCATAATCATTGCAAAAATTCGCTGAAACTCCGCTTTGTTCTGTAATGGGTTGCGCAGAGTATTGATCGCGTTGGGTTCATCGGGAAGTATTAAGGGCACAATACAACGAATCACTGCGTCGGTATCAATTTCATTAAAGGCGCTATCAATACTTAGCTCAGGCGCAGGCAAATTGGCCTCAGTAAAACGCGCTAAGGTTGCCAAGGCAGTATCTTTTTGACGGCGCAGATTACCGCTCAAGCAAGTATTTAGCGTCACACCTGTCTCGATTAAGTAGTCTCCCAGTTGCTGCGCTTGCTGTACACCAAGTGGCGAGAGTACATCATAATCATCAGCACCAAAGGAGGCTTGGCCATGTCGAATGAGATAAATGCTACCCAAGGTTTTTTACACCTGTTGATGTGCGAGCTATGGAGATTATTGTGAACGGGCAAGGCTGTCAAATGAATTTCATACGATTGTTTGAAAGAGTATGAGGCGATGAGGTTTTGCAGTTGTTTAACCGTTTGTTAGGGAAGCACTGAATAATATTAGCGAGGCAGTCAGGGCTAGGCGCAACGACCAACGGAAGTAACAGCCAAAAGCTGACCCAAAGGGCGAGCGCTAGCGAGTCAAATCAACGAAAAAGCGCAGTTTACAGCTAGTAAATGAGCATTTTATTCGCGAGGCTCACCCCTAAGGGGCCGTGCTAAAGCACGTTCAATCTAAATGATTGTGAGCTGATTTTTAACAACGTCCTGACAACGTAGGTAATTATTCAGCGCTTCCTTAGGTTGCGCAATAAGTGTGTTAGAGCGGCTGTATGCTATTAGACATAAAGCTTTCGTTGCTATATTCATTGTGATAATTGTTCTCGGTACGCCAATAGTCTCAGGTAAGATAGCTGCAAACATATTTTAGGAGTATGCAGTGGATTTTTTACTTGAGTACGCAGGCTTTTTGGCGCGAGCAGTGACGGTTTTAGTGGTTGTTGTTGTTATTTTGGCGATGATGACAGCGCTACGTTCACGAGGCCGCACCCGTGCTGGTGAATTACTGGTGACCAGCTTGAATGATTTCTATAGTGAATTAAAAGACACTATTGAGCTGAATGTGCTGGATAAAACACAGTTAAAAGCACGACGCAAAGCGCTTAGCGCGCAAGAAAAACAAGATAAAAAAGCAGGTGTACGTAAAAGCCGAGTGTTCGTATTGGATTTTGATGGTGACATCAAAGCCTCTGCAGTCGATAGTTTGCGCCATGAGATCAGCGCACTTTTAGCAGTCGCAGAGCCAACTGATGAAGTGGTTTTACGGCTAGAAAGTGGCGGCGGTATGGTGCACAGCTATGGTTTGGCTGCATCGCAATTAGCCCGCATCCGCGACGCCAAAATCCCGTTAACCGTCTGTGTCGATAAAGTGGCAGCGAGTGGCGGTTATATGATGGCTTGTATTGGCGATAAGATTTTAAGTGCGCCATTTGCGCTTTTGGGATCTATTGGTGTGGTCGCGCAGCTGCCAAATATTCACCGACTGTTAAAGAAAAACAATATTGATGTGGAAGTTTTGACAGCTGGTGAGTACAAACGCACTTTGACTGTACTGGGCGAAAATACTGAGCAGGGCCGTGAGAAGTTTTTACAAGACTTACAAACGACACATGATTTGTTTAAACAATTTGTTGTGCAGTATCGTCCGCAATTGGATATTGATGCTATAGCCACCGGCGAGGTCTGGCTGGGTACTGATGCGCTGGCACAGCAATTAATTGATCAGTTGCAGACCAGTGATGAGTATTTATCCAAGCGCGCTGTTGAAGCAGAGGTGTATGCGTTACAGTTTGTGCAAAAGAAAAGCTTGCAAGAGCGTGTCGGTTTAAGTGCTGGCGCAGCCTTTGAGCATATTGCTGATAAGGGATGGGAGCGTCTACAGCGCCGCTTTGTTGGCTAAGAACATATAAAATAAACCGCAGAGGATATTTCATGAGTACATACCAAGCATTATGGGTGACCGAAACGCCGCAATTCCAGCAACGTGTGATTGAACGCTCATTGGCTGATTTGCCGGACGGTGAGGTGCTGATTCGTGTGCATTATTCATCCTTAAACTATAAAGATGCGTTATCTGCCACCGGCAATCGCGGTGTTACCCGCACCTTTCCACACACACCAGGTATTGATGCAGCAGGTGTGGTTGAGCATTCAAAGGTTGCAGAGTTTACGGCAGGCGATGAGGTAATTGTCACTGGTTATGATTTAGGTATGAATACCTATGGTGGCATGGCGCAATACATTCGTGTGCCAGCAGCTTGGGTGATTAAGCGGCCGGCCGGTTTGTCACTGCGTGAGTCGATGATTTTAGGTACTGCCGGTTTAACTGCAGCCTTATGCGTTGATAAATTATTACGTGCCGGCTTAACAGTAGATGCAGGGCCTGTGTTGGTCACTGGTGCCACCGGCGGCGTTGGCTCAATAGCTATAGTGTTACTGAAACAGTTAGGGTTTGATGTTACGGCTGTTACAGGAAAGACAGAGCAAGCAGAGTTTTTACGTCAATTAGGTGCCAAGCAGGTGATTGATCGTGAAGCGTTAACTGTCGGTACTGATAAAGCACTGCTAAAACCGCAGTGGGCCGGTGTGGTTGACACTGTTGGTGGCGATATCTTGTTTAATGCTGTTAAATCCTTGCAGTATGGCGCTAGTGCAGCGTGTTGTGGCTTGACCGCTGGAATTGATTTTAAAGCCAGTGTTTTGCCGTTTATTTTGCGTGGGGTCAATTTGCTTGGTGTCGATTCAGTTGAATTGCCCTTGGTAAACAAGGCGTCGATGTGGGATAAGCTCTCTTTGCAATGGAAGATGGATCTAGACAATTTAGTCAAAGAAATCAGCTTAAAAGATGTGCCCAACGCCATTGCTACGATGTTGGCCAGCCAACAAACAGGGCGTACGTTAGTGCGGATTGATTAATGCCTTGTTTCGAAAGATAAAAAACGGCCGTGCAAGTCAATTGCAACGGCCGTTTTTAGTGTGGCTCAGTTATTTCGTGTAGCGCTTTAAGATTAAAGTGGCGTTAGTGCCACCAAAACCAAAGCTGTTACTCATCACGGTATTTAGGGTGACATTTTCACGGGTTTTTTCAACAATGGGCAGGTCTTTTGCTTCTTCGTCAAGCTCATCAATATTGATTGAGCCAGCAATAAAGTCGCCTTCCATCATTAGCAGGGAGTAAATGGCTTCCTGTACACCAGCAGCACCGAGTGAGTGACCAGACAGGCTTTTGGTTGAGCTGATAGGTGGTGCATTATCGCCAAAAACTTCACGCACAGCGCGAATTTCAGCTACATCACCTACTGGGGTTGAGGTGCCGTGAGTATTGAGGTAGTCAATTGGCGTATCAACCGTTGCCAGCGCTTGCTGCATGCAGCGTACTGCGCCTTCACCGCTTGGTGCGACCATGTCGTAACCATCAGAAGTTGCACCATAACCAACAATTTCAGCATAAATTTTTGCACCGCGTTTTAGTGCATGTTCCAACTCTTCAACGACCACCATGCCGCCGCCGCCAGCAATAACAAAACCATCACGTTTGCTGTCATAGGCGCGCGATGCTTTCTCTGGGGTATCGTTGTATTGTGTCGATAGAGCGCCCATCGCATCAAACAGGCAACTTTGGCTCCAGTGTTCTTCTTCGCCGCCACCCGCGAAAACAATGTCTTGTTTGCCCAGTTGGATTTGTTCAAGTGCTTGGCCAATACAGTGGGCGCTGGTTGCGCAAGCAGAAGAAACTGAATAGTTAACGCCTTTAATTTTAAAAGGTGTGGCTAAGCATGCCGAGACAGTGCTACCCATAGTGCGGGTTACGCGATATGGGCCAATGCGCTTGACGCCTTTTTCACGCAAGGTATCAATGGCTTCCATTTGGTTTAAGGTGGATGCGCCACCAGAGCCAGCGATTAAGCCGGTACGTGGGTTCGATACATCTTCAGGGCTTAAGCCACTGTCTTCAATGGCTTGCTGCATAGCAATGTATGAGAAAGCCGCGGCTTGTCCCATAAAACGTAAAAACTTGCGGTCAATCAGTGCTTCTAAGTCAATATCGACTGTGCCTGAGACATGGCTGCGTAAGCCCATTTCCGCATAGGAAGGGTTAAAACGGATACCGGTATGGCCTGCACGTAAGTTGGCGGCTACGGTGTTTTTGTCATTACCCAAGCAAGAAACAATGCCCAGTCCAGTGATTACAGCGCGACGCATACTGGTTATCCTTTAGAAAGAGTCTGTAGAAGTAAACAAGCCGACGCGTAAGCCTTCGGCGGTATAAATTTCGCGACCATCTACACTGACACTGCCGTCAGCAATCGCAAGGATTAGCGAGCGATTGATGGTGCGTTTAATGTCGATTTGATAGGTGACTTTTTTAGCCGTTGGCAGTACTTGGCCAACAAATTTTACATCGCCTGATCCAAGCGCTCGACCACGTCCAGGGTTACCTTGCCAGCCAAGATAGAATCCAACCAACTGCCACATCGCATCAAGGCCTAAGCAGCCAGGCATCACCGGATCGCCTTCGAAATGACAAGCAAAGAACCATAAACCAGGATGAATATCCAGTTCGGCAGTGATTTGCCCTTTGCCGTATTTGCCGCCCGTATCGCTGATGTGCACAATGCGATCCATCATAAGCATATTTGGGGCGGGCAGTTGCGCGTTACCTGGTCCAAAGAGCTCTCCGCGACTGCATTTGAGCAATTCTTCGTAGGTGAAGGCGTTTTGTTTGGTCATGCTGGCTCCTCAATGTGCCTAATCTTATGTTGCATCTGAGCGATGGAGGTCCATCTGTTTTTAATGGGTGCTAAAGTTATTAGCGTGTTTTTAACACATTTAATAACGCTTAACAAAAAAACTCTATTCAACTTAAGCCTTTTGTCAGCTTACTGTCTAATAAGCCATAGCAATATTGACAATAAACCCCCAGTGCTCAGTTACTGCATGGTTAGACCGCATAATGGTGCTGTAAGTCACAGCTTTTTAGCACTGTCCTTTTTATTGCACGGCTAGGTGATTGGAGCGTTGCTTAAGTTGTTTCTTGATTGTTGTAAGTGGAGCAGTCATGCAAAGGGATGACCAGTGTGAAGGTAGAGCCCTCATGCAGGCGGCTGCTAACCGACAGTTGGCCACCCATCTGTAGTGTTAGGGCATTGGCAATGGATAGACCAAGCCCAGTGCCGCCATAGCGTCGAGAAATAGTCTGATCAGCCTGATGGAAGGGATCGAAAATATGCGGCAGTTGCTCGGCCGCAATACCAATACCCGTATCGGTAATGCTGCACTGCAGAAGAATCTGCTGAGTTCCCGAGCGCATCCAATGCAGATTTAAGCTGACACTGCCTTGCTGGGTAAACTTGAGCGCATTGGATAACAAGTTTACGAGTATTTGCCGCAAACGAGTGGGGTCGCCTTCAACCTGCAAGGTGCTTAAGTCATCGGGCCAGCAAAAACTTAGCTCAACACCTTGCTGCTCAGCGCTGTATTTAAAAATACGCTGTAGCGAAGTAAATAAATCGACTACAGAGAAAGGAATGCACTCTAATTGTAAGGCATCATGTTCAAGTCGTGAGAAGTCGAGAATGTCGTTAATCACATCAATCATTTGCAAGCTCGATGTATGGGCAATGCTGGTGTATTCCGCTTGTTCTTGGTTGAGTTGGGTTTGCTCAAGCAGTTGCAGCATGCCAAGCACGCCATTCATTGGGGTGCGTAACTCATGACTCATCATGGTTAAAAAATCAGATTTGGCTTGATTGGCGCGCTGCGCTTGCTGATGGGCATGCTGCAGTTCGGTGGTGTTTTTTTGTTGCATTCTTTGCGCGTTTTGTAAGGTTTCAGCCAGCATATTGATGTGTTGACTCAGTTCGCCTAATTCGCCGTGATGGATATCTGGCAGTGTCGAGGTTTGGTAGCGACCGCTATCCATTTCGCGTAATTTTTCCCGCATCTGCTGGATGGGAGTGGAAAGGCTGCGCGCTAAGCTGTAGGCCAGTGCCCAAATCAGCGATAAAGCCATGCAAATCAACCAAAAGGCATGAAATAAAATATGCTGCTGTTGTTTTTTTAGCGCGCTATCGGTCATTCCTAATACAACAGAGCCGATTTTTTCTTCGGGCTGCTCAGCTTCGCTGAGAAATGAGGATGACATAAATAACGGATCAAGCTGCACGTTTTGCCGAGTGATAGCGGCGGTAAAGGTAGCACCCACACTCTGTATGGGTGAATTTTTTGCCACACGAGTGAGCAATTGTTGTTGACTGTCGTAGATTTCAATAAAGGCAATATTTGGGTTTTTTAAAGAGCCTTGGAGAAGGGCATCTAAGACGTCTAAGTTGCCAGAAATTACACTGAACTCTGCCGCTGGTGCCAGCTGATTGGCAAAGAGTTGACCGGTGCTGGCCAATTCTTCTTGCAGATTTTTCAGGCGTGCCATAGTGAAATAACCAGTCAACACAAAAGCAACCAGTACCGCTGGTAATAAACTAACAAATAAAGTGTAGCGATGGATGCTACTGCCGAGCCACTGCTTCATGGTGCACTTCTGCGCTGTTGGAGTTGCTGGTTGATATGTGCGGGGGTGTTTCTTTGGATACCTAAGGAGCGCGCGACTTGTTGATTAATCATTACTCTATAATGGTTTGGGTATTGGCTGCTTGGCCAGTTGGCCGGTGGCGTTTTTAGTAAGCTGCTGAGTGTGCGTATCCAGTCGTCTTGATTGCTGTAAGTGGATGCTAAGCTGCCTGCTTTGATAAAGGCGGCGGTAGGACCTATAAGTGTTTGTTTGCGAGCATAACTGCTGAGTAAGATGCCTTTAATCGTTGAGGGATTGTAGATGTGACTGTCATCAATGCCTAATAAAACGTCAGTATGCTCCAGCAATTTATTAAGGCTGCGAGCGTCGTAACTGTCCGGCCAATAGTATTTGAGCATAGTGAGCTTTTCAGCCTTCAACGCCTGTTCAATTTCAGCTAACAAAAATGTGCTGTGATTACCGTAAAGAACGCCAACATTGTTTAGGCCAGGCAGCATGGTTTTGAGTAAGGCGATTTGCCGCTGCAGTGGTGGGTCACTCCAGAGGAAGGTGATATGTGGCGGCTGGCGGTTGGCAAGACGATGATAGGCTTGCACGCGACTGACTTGCAAAATCAGCGTTGCAGGCCCCGGTTCGGTCAGTGTTAAACGCCAGTCTAAGAGCTCTGTTCCTAGTAGAATGAGGCGAGTGTCAGCAGGAAACTGCGCGCGCGCGGTGAGCTGCGCACGTGGTATATAGCGAATCTCAAATTCTGGTAAAGCGTGTGCGAGTGTCTCGGTAAAATTACGCACGGTGCTGCTGTCCTGCTCAGCACTGAGAAGAACTTGCGTCGCCGCCAATGTGTTCGCTGTGTAGAGCAAACAGACTGTGTAAAGTAGCAAGCCAATGCGCTTAAACATTGAGCGTTTAAAACTCCAATTGTACAGTCGCGTAGGCCGTATCATGGGAACTGTCCTTGTTATTCGTGCGTCCTATTGGCTGGTTATTCAGTGCTTTTTGCAGGCTCACAGCAAGTTGTAGCTGGCTATCACCCAGGCGCAATTGTCGGCTGAGGCGAGCGCTTAACAATTGCAAGTCGTTTTGATTAAGCTGCTCAGCAGCAAAAAACATCAAGCTGCTGCTCCAATCACTATTCCACTAGCGCAGCCAAGCCAATGAACCGCTGTGTGCAGGCGTTACGTTTTGATCGAGGAGGTTACTGGCTTGCTCTTGAATATAAGCGTAGCTGATGCGCAAGCGGTCTTTCTCAGTTGCTTGCCAATTACCCTCAAATTCACTGCCGTAAAACTTGAGGTGATCATTATTGTTTAAATTGAATGAAGCTAGGCTGGGACGATGGCTAATCATCTGCGTGATTTTCTCATCAAATACTTTGATATCGAATGAGAGTTTTGGTACTGCAAAGTAACCATTGTAGCCAAGCTCATAGGCTCTAATTTTTTCTTGAGCGAGATTGCCATTACCTTGCGCGCTTATAAAGAAATCAGCGTTACTGTTTTGAGCGATGGCAGGGCGTAGATCCTTCACACGGTATCGCCAGTCGGCATGGTTTTCAAACATGTCCGGTGAACGTACAGCCTCGCTGTAAACGGCACGAAAACCATGGGCTGGAGTGATGAGATAGTTGACCGCAAAGCGTGGCGAGAAAGAATCGCCATTACTACTGTCGTGCTCAAACATGCCGCCACCTTGCAGCAGCCAGTGCTCGCTGGCATAGAATTCAAATTGACTGAAGGCGCGGAAAATGTCTTTACGCTCGCGGCCATTGAGAAATGAGGCTGAGCGCGCTTGATCGTAGCGATAACTCAGGCCACTAATTAAGCGTAACTGTTCAGAAACGCTGTAAGTGTCTTGCACTTCCACATCAAAACGAGATTCTCTGCTATTTTCGTTAATCAGGCCGCAGCTGTGGGGGAGGTAGCCGGGTTGCAGCAGTTCTTTGCGTAACCAGTTTTGCAGGTTGATTTGCTCGGCACTTGCATTGCTGATGGGTTGGAAAGGGTTGTTAATGAGCTCATTGCGCTGTGCAGCCGATGATGTACGCCATAATTCATTGAGTTCTGGACTAAAGCTGATTTGCGCATCACAGCCGCGCCATTCACGTAGGCGCTCCCATTGTTGGGCGTTGATCTGCACAGAAAGACTGTGTTGTGCGTTAACATTATTGTTCCAGCGCACGCTAGCTGCGTAATCTTTGGCTTGCTCATCGGAATGGCTGTCTTGCTCCCAAGGCTGAGGATTTATTTTCCCAGCAAAAGCAGGTTGATAATTGTTGTTGATTTGATTGCTGCCTTCTTTAAAAGCCAGCTGCCAGTCCAAACTGTTTTGTTCGTTGAGCTGATGATTGGCTCTTAAGTTGAAGCGACTAAGGCGACGGCTGTCACGAAAGTCGATGCCATCATCACGGATATCAAAACCATCATCGGTTAATGACGAAATGGATAAACGCATATCTGTTTGATCACTGTGCCAGGCTTGGCGTGCATAGCTGTCAACAATGCCATTGTTACCGATATTGCCTTTAATTACAGTGCCATGCGTGTCTTTGGCGCTGTGGGTGATGATATTAATCACGCCCAATAGTGCGTTGGCGCCGTAGCTGACAGTGTTAGGGCCGCGAAACACTTCAATGCGCTGAATATCCTCCAGTGCAATCGGCAGGTCAGACCAATCCACTTGAGCAAAGGCGCTGCGGTATACCGAGCGACCATCAATTAACACCTGTAAGCGACGTGCTTGCCCTGGGCTGCTGCCATGGTAGTTGACTGTGACTAGATTGCTACTGTCAGGCACCACCAGCATGCCGGGTATCAGCCGCAACAGGTCGGTCATATTGCGTGCACCGCTGGCCTCGATTAACTCTTGATCAATCGTGCTGACACTGCCCGGTACGGCGGCTGGGGCTTGATAAAGATGTGTGGCCGTCAGCACTTCAGGCAGCGCCTCATCGCTGATGAACAGATCATCAGCAGGGCTGGCATAAGCTGCATTAAACAGCCCTACAATAGCGCCCGCACCGGTTACAAGAGCTTGCAGTAAGTTGATACGCCGCAATGGACCGCCTCTTAATTGAATAAATAAAAATAGCGCATAGCTTAACTGATAATGTTAAACACTGGTTATGCTTGAGTAGCACCGTATAATGATGCAATCGCCGTTTTCGGCAGCAGAGAACAAAAGCATGACAATAAAAAAACCAATCGCTGTATTAGGGGGTGGTAGCTTTGGTACTGCCATAGCAAACCTATTGGCCAGCAATCAGCACTCAGTGCGTTTGTGGATGCGCGACGCTGAGCAGGCACAAGCAATGAATGACAGCCGACAAAATCCGCGCTACTTAAAAGGTGTAGTGGTGCTGGAGGAGGTTGTTGCTGTTACTGATTTGGCTACTACCTTGGCTGAATGTGATTTGATTTTTGTGGCGTTACCCTCGACGGCACTACGCAGCGTCTTGACACCCCATAGCCAAGCCCTGCGCGATAAAATGTTGGTGAGCACCACTAAAGGTATTGAAGCGCAAACTTTTTTACTGATGAGCCAGATTTTAGAAGACATTGCGCCGCTGGCGCGAGTGGGTGTGTTATCTGGGCCGAACCTCGCGCGCGAAGTGGCCGCCCATGCATTAACCGCCAGTGTGATTGCCAGTGAAGATGAAGACTTGTGCCGTACGGTGCAAGCGGTGCTGCACGGACCTACTTTCCGTGTTTATGCCAGTCGTGATCGCTTTGGTGTTGAGTTGGGTGGTGCATTGAAAAATGTCTATGCCATTATCGCAGGAATGGCTGCAGCAATGGGGATGGGCGAAAACACCAAAAGTATGCTGATTACCCGTGCTCTAGCAGAAATGACCCGCTTTGCAGTGAAGTTGGGTGCTAATCCGATGACTTTTTTAGGGTTGGCTGGCGTTGGTGACTTGATTGTGACGTGCACATCGCCGAAGAGCCGCAATTATCAGGTGGGCTTTGCTTTAGGTGAAGGATTAAGTCTCGATGAGGCCGTTGAGCGCTTAGGTGAGGTGGCGGAAGGCGTCAATACATTAAAAGTGCTCAGAGCTAAAGCACAAGAACTAGGGGTGTATATGCCATTGGTTGCAGGCTTACATGCTATTTTGTTTGAGGGGCGCACCCTTGAGCAGATCATCGGTGGCTTGATGACTGGTGAGCCAAAAACTGATGTTGATTTTATTTCCATTGATGGTTTTTAGACGAGGAGTTATAGAATGACGACGCCAGAACAAAGCATTCGACGTGAGTCTATCCTGTTACGTGTTTTATGGATGCTGTTATTTCTCTTGGTGTGGCAAGTTGCTGTGCCGCTGCTCGCGCTGTTAGTGGTCGCACAGTTGCTGTACCGCTTATTTTATGGTGCGCCCAGTGCATTGTTTATGAGTTTTGGCGACAGTCTGAGTCAGTATTTAGCGCAAATTGGTCGCTTTGCCGTATTTAATACGGATGAAAAGCCGTGGCCTGTGGCGGATTGGCCAGTGGCGCGTGCCGCTGAAGGTGAGCCGGCGCACAAAATTAAAGAGGCCGTGGCGGATGCGGATACTGCAGAGCCTGTTGTGGCTGCGGTGAAGACGGCTGAGTCGGTTGTGGATGACGATAAAGTGCCGGTAGTCACTGATGTGGTCAATGCAGATGATGCCGCTGAGTCAGCAAAATCAGCGCTGAATCCTGAGCAGCACCAGCCTAACGTGCCTAAGTCATGAAACTGTGGTTGTTAAGGCATGGTGAGGCACAACCTTACCAGCGCCATGATGCTGACCGGCAGCTAACTGAGCGAGGACGTCAACAGGTTGTGCACGCTGCACAGTTTTTGCTTGGCGTGACATTTGATCGAGTACTGTCGAGTCCCTATATTCGTGCCAAACAAACTGCAGAGTTGTTGTGCACCACATTATCCTATCCCGGCGAGATTGAAATTGTACCTTGGTTGACGCCGCAAGACGATGTGCGCGAAGTGGTGCGCAAGCTTGATAGCTACCCTGTAGAAAACTTATTGATTGTCGCGCATCAGCCTTTATTGGGCTCATTAGCCAGTTGGTTGATAGAGGCTGATCGTTTGCAAAGTTTGCCTATGGAAACGGCCAGCGTTGCCTGCTTAAAGGGTGATTTTATTGGTGCTGGCATGATGCAACTGTGCTCTTTACAGCATGTGCAGGGATAACCGCCACACTCTTACTGATAACAATAGATAAAATGATTTAGGAGTATTAAGTGGCTGCTCTTGCTCAAGAAATACGTATTCAATTGCCGCATATTGATTTGGCAGCGCGGGTCTATGGTCCAGAAGATGGGCGGCCCGTTTTAGCGCTACATGGCTGGCTGGATAACTCAATGACCTTTGATTTGCTAGCGCCCAAACTGCAAGGCTTGCGAATTGTCGCCATTGATATGGCCGGTCACGGCCATTCGGGTCATCGCGCCCCTGGGGCTGGTTATCAGTTATGGGATTATGCGTTAGATGCCTTAATGGCTACGCAACAACTGGGCTGGGAAAAGTTCTCTCTGCTTGGCCATTCTTTGGGCGGTATTATTAGTGTGTTGATTGCTGGCGCTGTCCCTGAGCGTGTTGAGCGGGTGGCTTTGATAGATGGCTTAGTGCCTGATACGGGTGAAGCGGATAAAGCACCAAAGAAACTGGGTGAAGCATTACTGGCGCATATCAGTTTGGCTGAGAAGAAAAAAACCATTTATGAAAGTGTTGAGCAAGCGGTACAAGTGCGGATGCGTGGTTTTATGCCCGTCAGCCAGTTGGCCAGCGAGTTACTCGCGCAGCGCGGACTCAGTCCGGTCGCGGGTGGCTATTGCTGGAGCACCGACTCACGTTTGACTTTGCCGTCACCGCTGCGCTTGACCATGGCGCATGCCGCGGCTTTTGTACGAGCGGTGCAGTGCCCGATGAGTTTAGTCTTAGCAGAGGAAGGTGTTTTGACTGCAGAACCTGATTTTATGAAGATTCTCAGCAGTTTGCCGTTAGATGTGCAACGCTTAGCAGGCGGCCACCATTTGCATCTTGATGATGAGCAGGGTGCGCAAGCTGTAGCGGATTGTTTTCAAACGTTTTTAACCGCGCGTTGAATGTAATAAGTGGCGTGAATTGTTACGCCACTGTTGCTGCGCAAAGGAGTCATTATGATTGATTTATATACTGCGGCCACACCCAATGGTTATAAAGTGTCCATCGCCCTTGAAGAGCTTGGGTTGCCTTATCAATTGCATGAGTTGTCCTTTGATCTGCAGCAGCAAAAAGCACCTGAATTTTTAAAGATCAATCCCAATGGTCGGATTCCAGCGATTGTCGATCGTGATAATGATAATTTTGCGGTCTTTGAGTCCGGTGCAATTTTGTATTATCTGGCGGAAAAAACCGGCAAGTTATTGCCCTCCGACGCCAAAGGCCGCTCAGTTGCTTTGCAATGGCTGATGTTTCAAATGGGTGGAGTGGGGCCAATGCAAGGGCAGGCTAATGTGTTCTACCGCTATTTTCCGGAAAAAATCCCAGCCGCTATTACTCGTTATCAAAATGAGACGCGGCGCTTGTATGAAGTGCTCAACAGCCGTTTAGAAGAGGTTGAATACCTCGCAGGTGAATACAGTATCGCTGATATCGCCACCTATCCATGGCTGGCAGTGCATGATTGGGCGGGAGTTAGCGTTGACGGTTTGCCAGCTTTACAGCGCTGGATGGACGCTGTTGCTGCGCGCCCAGCCGTGCAAAAAGGCTTATGTATTCCAGTTCGCGCAGAAGCGGATGAGAGCTCCCTAAAAACAGCACAAACTATGTTGGTAAAGTGATAATGCACAATTGGATGTATAAAACGTTGTTGGCTACATTACTGACAGTTTTGCTCAGCAGTGTGTCGGCAAGTGAGTTTTCGACATTGCTGCAACTTGAACATTTGCGCGATGCGCAAATCATTACTCAAGAGCATCGTGATAGTTTAGAAAAAATCTATCCGAAAGGCTCGGTGCGGCGTATCAGCGGCAAAATGCGCTATAGCGGTGAAGTATTAGTGCGCGGTTCCGTGGATGTGTTAACTGTGCAACTGGCACCGACCCATGAGGCGCTTGCGGCTTTTAATGCCAGTCGCCAGTTGTTGCAAGATGAACAAGCACAAATGTTGTATTGGTGTGCTGGGCGCGAATGTGGCTCTAGCAGTCTTTGGGCCAATCAAGTGTTTGCTAACTCACGCTTATACGGCCCTGATGATCGGCAAGCCTATGCGCTGTTTCGTTTAGCTGGCGAGCAGCAGGCAAGCTTAGTGGCGATGTATGCGATCACGCGTGGCAATGGTCGTGATTTTTTGCATTTTGAGCACTTTCAAGCAGAGCAGTTAGCTGCTGATTTGCTGCCGACGCCAACGACGTTAGAGCGACAGTTGACTATAGATAACCGTTTGGCGCTGCCAGCACTGGTTGGTGAGCCTGATCCTGTTTGGGTTAAGTTATTGGTGCGCGCATTAAACCAAGATATCACCATGCGCATCAGTATGGCAGGTGAGAATGCTCAAGCATGGCGTGATGCAATGGTTGACAGTGGACTTATAACGACACGAATTGAGCTGGAAACCGAGTATGCTCAACCTGGGCTTGTACTGCAGCGTTTACCTTAGTGATCACTTTTTCAATGGATAAAGCGCATGTTCAGTAATGACCGATTGTTAGCACAGATTTTACTGTTAGCGTTATTGGGTGCTTGTTTATGGGTGCTGGCACCCTTTATGACCGCTTTGTTCTGGGCCGCGGTGCTGGCGTTTGCCAGTTGGCCAGTCATGCGCATGTTGACCCGAGCATTGAATGGTAACGTATCCTTAGCGGCGGGTTTATTAACCACCGCTTGGGTATTGATTGTTGCTGGGCCTTTAGTCTGGTTGGGTTTCAACATCGCTGACAATATCCGCGCAAGTACTGAATTGATTAAAGATTTGCGGGTAACCGGCTTACCTGAGGCGCCGACTTGGTTGATTGGGCTGCCTATGGTCGGAGAACGGCTCGATGAAATCTGGCAAACGATTGATCAGCAAGGGGCCGCGCTATTTGTAGCGATCAAACCTTACATGGGCCAAGTGGGGAATTGGTTGCTGGCGCGCAGTGCCAGTATTGGTGCAGGCATTCTTGAGTTGGCTTTGAGTTTAGTACTGGTTTTTTTCTTTTATCGTGATGGCCCACGGCTGGCTTTGTTTGCTAAAGACTTAGTTGAGCGCTTGATCAAAGATCGCGCAGACTATTACATTGATTTGGTCGCAGGCACCGTGCGACGAGTGGTAAATGGCGTTATTGGTACTGCAGCAGCGCAGGCGGTGGTGGCTTTATTTGGCTTTTTAGTTGCCGGAGTGCCAGGTGCTTTAATATTAGCCGCCATGACTTTTATGCTCAGTCTGATTCCGATGGGGCCGCCGTTAGTCTGGGTGCCGGCTGTTGCTTGGCTGTTTTGGCAGCAGGAATATGGCATGGCGATTTTCTTGTTGCTATGGGGCTTCTTGGTGATTAGTAGTGTCGATAACTTCTTGAAACCTTATTTGATCAGCCGTGGCGGGAACTTACCTCTTGTTGTTGTTCTAATGGGAGTGTTTGGTGGTTTATTTGCGTTTGGCTTTATGGGGTTATTCCTCGGCCCTACTTTATTGGCTGTAGCCTATAGCTTAGTCAGTGATTGGATCGCCAGTAATCAACCTAAAATTGAACATCCTTAGCTTATAAAAATAGAGGTGTATTTTATGCGTTTACATATCGTGTGTGTATCGTTATTGGCTTTGCTGATGGTCGGTTGTGCGGCTAAAACCAATCATCGCAGTAGTTGTGCGCAGCAACTGGATGCGGCGTGGGCTGAGCTGGACTTGGCCAAAGCGGAAGGTTTTGCTGGCACTGTAAGCTACTCAAAAGCATTGACTTTAATAACGGGGGCGAAAACTCAGCAGCAGTTTGAGGGTTATAAAGGCTGCACCCGTAAAGCTGAAAAAGCCCGTTTCTATATCCGTGAATCACGCGCTGGGCGTTAAAACCGCTACGAGCTCGATTAAAAAGTGCTCGGTTCTGGTTTTTGCTTTGCCTGCTGAGCGATTGCTAGCTAGCATAGCCAAACACTAGAAATGGAGTTTTACGATGCGCACTCAGCTAGAAGCCTGCATTCATGCAGTCAATCAAGTCATTTTAGGTAAAGAGCACGCTGTACGCTTAGCGATGACGTGTCTGCTAGCGCGCGGCCATTTACTGATTGAAGACTTGCCGGGTATGGGTAAAACCACCTTAAGCCATGCCTTGGCACAAGTGTTAGGACTCAGTTATCAGCGTATTCAGTTCACTTCAGATTTATTACCTGGCGATATTCTCGGCACTTCGGTATTTGATCGCGAGACTGGGCAGTTTATTTTCCATCCTGGTCCCGTTTTCACTGAGCTCCTTCTTGCCGATGAAATCAATCGGGCGACGCCAAAAAGCCAGAGTGCTTTGCTTGAGGCGATGGAAGAAGGGCAAGTCACGATTGAGGGTGCAACACGGCCTTTACCTGAACCTTTTTTCGTTATAGCGACACAAAACCCAGTCAGCCAAGGCGGCACTTTCAATCTGCCCGAATCGCAGTTGGATCGTTTCTTAATGCGCTTGTCGCTAGGCTATCCAAGTGCTGCGGCCGAGCGTCAGTTATTACAGGGCGCTGCGCGTCGTCAGTTATTGACCCAATTGCAACCGTTGATTGAGCGTGCCGACTTATTGGCAGCGCAGCAGCAGGTCAGTGATGTGCGAGCTAGTGAAGCGCTGATCAGCTATATCTTGCGTTTAGTCGAAGCGACACGCACCCATGCACAGTTGGCCTTTGGCCTGTCACCACGGGGCAGCTTAGCGTTATTGGCAGCGGCTAAAGCTTGGGCATTTTTAGCAGGGCGTGATTACGTTATCCCAGAAGATGTGCAAGTGGTGTTGCCGGTCGTGGTCGGTCACCGTCTGCGTGAGCAGAACAGCGCAAGCGGTGTTGGCAGCTCGGCAGTAGTGCAAACCTTGTTGACTGACGTGCCTGCTTTGTAATGCGCGAAGCATTGTTTAAATTACCTCGGCAGTGGTTTGCTGCATGGTTGGCGCGACGCTTGCCGCCGGTGAAAAGTATCCGATTGCAGCAACAGCATATTTTTATTGTACCGACACGCACTGGGATTGCCTATGCAGCAGCTCTGCTGTTGATGCTGTTAGTGGCGATTAACTACCAAAACAGTTTGGCCTATGCGCTGACGTTTTTGTTGGCGTCATTGGGTTTGCTGACCATGTTTCATACCTGGCGCAACCTTGCCGGTTTAACTCTGAGCGCTGCAGGCAGTTCACCGTGCTTTGCCGGTGAGTATGGCAATTATCGTGTGCGCTTACACAGCGCTAAAAATACTTATCAAGCCATTGCTGTGGGCTGGCATGCCAAGCAACTCACGCTTGTTGATGTTGAGCAACAGAGCGAGCAGTTGCTTGAGTTGAGCTTGCTCGGAAAACAACGTGGCTGGCAGCAAGCGCCACGCTTGCGTATTGAAACGCGTTTTCCGCTGGGCTTATTTGTCGCTTGGAGTCAGATCGATTTGGCGCAACGTGTTTTGGTTTATCCGCAGCCGTTACATGATGTTGATCTGCTTGTTTCCGGTCAGGGTGATGAAAACGATGCAGAACAGGCCAGCCCGCGTGCTGGAGTGGATGACTATCAAGGCTTAGCTGCTTGGCAAGAAGGCGATTCATTACGACGCATCCACTGGAAGGCTTGGTCAAAAGGCCAAGGATTATTAGTTAAGCAGTTTACTGAGCAGCAAGGCCAGCAGCAGGTTTTGGATTTTGCTCAGGTGCCGGGTAATCTGGAGTTTCGCTTGTCGGTTCTCTGCGCACAGGTGTTAAAAATCAGCCAAACCGATCAGCCTTATAGTTTGTTATTACCTCATCAGCAGCTTGGCCCTGATTCAGGCGACGAGCATCGTCAGCGCTGTTTGCGCGCTCTAGCATTGTATGGAGTGGAGCAGCCATGACTACGGCAGCGCAAGTGCGAGATGATATTCCGCGTATCAGTCTGATGTGGTTATTGATTGCGCAAGCCTTGGTGATTATTCCGCACTTGTTGCATGTGCCGTTGTGGTTGATTGGCGTGTGGTTAGGTTGTGCGGCATGGCGGGTGCAAGTGTTTCGGATGCGCTGGCCATTCCCGAATGCTTGGGTGAAGGCCGCTTTAATGATTGGCAGTGGTTTTGCCGTGTATTTGAGTCGTGGCGGCTTGGTTGGCTTAGATGCTGCTGTGGCGTTATTAATCACGGCGTTTATCTTAAAACTATTGGAGATGCGCACGCGCCGCGATGCCTTGGTATTGATCTTTTTAGGTTT
>RRZT010413626.1_pt1 | contig 20175 bp, 17 predicted proteins | sample 2165551 | NCBI WGS metagenome assembly RRZT01 (sample SAMN10456910, study PRJNA506462) | wastewater metagenome | biome: wastewater; feature: sludge; material: wastewater sludge; isolation source: wastewater sludge with Escherichia coli K12::gfp cells carrying plasmid... | place: USA: Moscow, Idaho... | reverse complement strand
TTGTTTAAGCGCCATACTACTGAAGGTAGAGAAGATTTTGTAAAATGGCGTGCTTTTAAAAAATTTTTAACTGACTTTTCAGAAATGGACAAACATGAAATTCCGAGTTTAATTATCTGGGAACATTATTTAGTTTATGCTGTCACACTAGGAGTAGCAGATAAAGTTATTAAGCAATTATCGCTCATGTTTCCTGATATGAAAGACGGTGACATTACATTTGGTTATGGTTGGTATTATAGTTATAATGCCAATAGCTTCAATAATTTTAATCAGAGTATGGAAAATATGATTAGTTCAATTGAAACTTCAATTGCTATAGCCACAAAAGATAATAAATCTTCTGAAACAGGTGATGGCGGAGGGTTTTCTTCTGGCGGTGGTAGCGGAAGTGGTGGTAGTAGCTATGGTGGTAGATAGTAACATGATAATAAGGTGGTTATAATATGGTCTGTTCGCATTGTGGTGCTGATTCACCAAAAAATAAAAACTTTTGCGTTGAATGTGGAAAAGAAATAAAAAAAAACAAACTTGTAGGATATTCAACAAAAATAAATGATCCAGCTTTTAAAAAATATATTAAAGATACTAAAACTTGGTCATTACTTTTTGCGGTAATTTTGTCGCTAATTGTTACTATTAGTTTTTATATCTATGGTGAGACCAGTAATGAGATGGAAAACCCAGAGGCTTTGTTTATTGGGTTGATAATTAGTGCTATGTTTATAGTAATTGCACTAATTCAAGTAATTTCTATTAATAAAACAAAGACTTTTGATGGTGTGGTAATCGATAAAAAAATAGAAGAACATAGTAGAAGAAGACATACTTCCAATAATGATTATTATATTGAGGAATACTTAGTTTATTATGTTTTAATAAAAGCTGATAATAATACTATTTCGTTGAGAGCTGAGGATGATGATACTGTTTTTAACTATTTTAATATTGGCGATAAGGTAAGGCACCATGGAAAGTTAAAGACTTATGAAAAATATGATAAATCAAATGATAGTATTATTTTTTGCAATGCTTGTAGCTCTTTAAATGATATCGAAGCGGACTATTGTTTTAGGTGTAAATGTCCATTGTTAAAATAAAATTATAAATATAAAAAAGTAATGAGCAGTAAAGTTTAAAGACTGCTTATTACTTTTTTTACATAGATTGAAGTTATTTACAATAACTATATTATTATTAAAATTTATTTACAAAAAGTATTGACACAATAGAAAAATGATGGGATAATCTACATCAGAGGTTTACAACTTTACACTTTTAAAAAACAACAAAGGTTATGATTGGGAACAAAGGTATTGGATATTTGCCACAGAGAGCCGGTGCTTGCTGAAAACCGGTGCAGATTAAATGCTGATTAAATCACCCATGAACTCTTCTCCGAAAGAATTTCGATTAGGCAGAGGCGTATTCTAGGCGTTAGCTAGGAGTCAATTGATAGATTGATATTATAGTGATAAATTAGGGTGGTACCGCGTAAAAATTTACGCCCCTGTTCAAATGCAATTGAACAGGGGTTTTTTATTTTCTAAAGGAGCGATTAATGATGGAAAAGAAAAGAATGATGAAGACGATGGATGGTAATACAGCAGCAGCTTATATTTCATATGCATTTACAGACGTAGCTGCAATTTTTCCAATAACTCCATCTAGTGATATGGCAGAACACGTTGATACGTGGGCAGCTAGTGGTAAGAAGAATATTTTCAATCAAACGGTCAAAGTCGTAGAAATGCAATCAGAAGGTGGAGCTGCTGGTGCTGTCCATGGTTCATTGCAAGCTGGAGCGTTAACAACAACTTATACTGCCTCACAAGGATTATTATTGATGATTCCGAATATGTATAAAATTGCCGGAGAGTTATTACCTGGTGTTTTCCATGTCAGTTCTAGAGTTGTTGGTTCTAATGCTATCAGTATCTTTGGTGATCATTCTGATGTTATGGCTACTCGTCAAACAGGCTTTGCAATGTTAGCTGAAAGTAGTGTTCAAGAAGTTATGGACTTAGCGGCGGTTGCTCATTTAGCAGCAATTAAATCCAGTATTCCATTTTTAAATTTCTTTGATGGTTTTAGAACCTCCCATGAAATTCAAAAAATTGAAGTGCTGGAATATGATGAATTAGCAAATTTATTAGATATGGAAGCCGTAAATAAATTTAGAAGAAAAGCTTTAAATCCTGATCATCCGGTATTACGTGGTACAGTGCAGAATTCTGATATTAATTTTCAACATCGAGAATCTTTAAATAAATATTATGAAACCTTGCCAGAAACTGTTGAACAATATATGCAAGAGATCAACAAATTAACAGGCCGAAATTATCAATTATTCAATTATCATGGAGCCCCTGATGCAGATAGAGTTATCATTGCTATGGGCTCAATGTGTGAAACTATTGCAGAAACTGTAGATTATTTAAATAATAATGGAGAAAAGGTCGGCTTATTAACAGTACACTTATATCGTCCATTTTCTATTAAGCACTTCCTACAGCAAATTCCGGAAACTGTTACAAAAATTGCTGTATTGGATCGAACTAAAGAAATAGGCTCGCTAGCTGAACCATTATATTTGGATGTAAAATCAGCTTTTTATAATGCAACAGTAAAACCAGTGATTGTTGGTGGACGTTGTGGAGTTGGTGGCAAAAATGTTACACCTACCCATATTAAAGGTGTTTTTGACAACCTAAAAGCTAGTGAACCAAAAGACAACTTTACAGTGGGTATAATTGATGATGTTACATATTCTTCGTTGCCACAAGCAGAAGATATTGATACAACTCCTGCTAGTACAAAAGCTTGCAAATTCTGGGGGCTTGGTTCTGATGGAACCGTTGGTGCTAATAAAAATGCGATAAAAATAATCGGTGATCATACTGATATGTATGCTCAAGCTTATTTTGCATATGACTCAAAAAAATCAGGCGGCATTACAATTTCTCATTTGCGGTTTGGCGCACAACCGATAAAATCACCATATTTAGTTGACAAAGCTGATTTTATTGCTTGTCACAATCAATCTTATGTGCATAATTATGATGTCCTTGAAGGCTTAAAGCCTAATGGTAATTTCTTATTAAATTGCTTATGGACAGAAGAAGAATTGGATGCTGAACTACCTGCTAGCATGAAAAAATATCTAGCTCAAAATAATATTAATTTCTATATCATAGATGCAGTAGAAATTGCTGAAGAAATTGGACTAGGTGGCAGAATTAATATGATTATGCAGTCGGCATTCTTTAAAATTGCTGATATCATCCCAATTGATGATGCTGTAGCTTACTTAAAACAAGCTGTTGAAAAATCATATGGTCATAAAGGTGAGCATATTGTAAAAATGAATAATGCAGCAATTGATCATGGTTTAAAATCATTAGTTAAAGTTGAAATCCCAGCGGAATGGGCTCAAGCGACTGAAGATGAAACTGTTGCAGTAAGTAAAAATCCTGAATTTATTGATAATATTCTTATACCAATGACTCGTCAAGAAGGCGATAAATTACCAGTAAGTGCTTTTGCTGGCATGGAAGATGGTACCTTCCCTTTTGGCAGTGCAGCTTATGAAAAAAGAGGTATTGCTATCCATGTACCAAAATGGAATGTTGATAAATGTATTCAATGTAATCAGTGTTCATATGTTTGTCCGCATGCATCAATTAGACCTATTTTATTAAATGATGAAGAAGTAAATTCAGCACCTGAAGGATTAGTGTGTAAGAAAGCTATCGGAACTGATAATTTACAATATCATATGGCTATTTCGCCACTTGACTGTACTGGATGCGGAAACTGTGCACAGATTTGTCCGGCCAAAGAATCTGCCTTAACAATGGAGTCTATAACTTCACAAATGGATAAGGCTGCTATCTGGGATTATGTTATGACAATAACTCCTAAAGAAAATCCGGCTAATAAGTTTACTGTTAAAGGTAGTCAATTTGAACAACCATTACTAGAGTTCTCCGGTGCTTGTGCCGGCTGTGTTCAAACGCCATATGCTAAGCTTATTACACAACTGTTTGGTGATAGAATGATGATTGCAAATGCTACAGGTTGTTCGTCTGTATGGGCCGGCTCAGCTCCCGCAGTACCATATACTACTAATCATAAAGGGCATGGTCCGGCATGGGCAAACTCCTTGTTTGAAGACAATGCTGAATTTGGTTTAGGGATGCATATTGCAGCCAATCAGATAAGAGAACAATTAGCAATGAAAGTTAAATCCTTGATTTCCGCTAACTTAAATACTGCTATAACGGAAAAATGTCAAGCATGGCTTGCTAATATCAATAAGGCTGAGCAAACTCGCGCACTAGCTGATAATCTAATAGCAGTATTAAAAGAAACTACATTAAACAATCCTGACATTGAATATATCTTAGAAAACAGCGATTTTCTTGTTAAAAGGTCTCAATGGTTATTTGGTGGTGATGGTTGGGCTTATGACATTGGGTTTAGTGGTCTTGATCACGCGTTAGCTTCCGGTGAAGATATTAATGTAATGGTCTTTGATACAGAAATTTATTCTAATACCGGAGGGCAAGCTTCTAAAGCTACCCCAGCAGCAGCCATTGCCAAATTTGCAGCCAGTGGCAAGAATACGAAAAAGAAAGATCTAGGGATGATGGCAATGAGCTATGGTTATGTTTATGTAGCACAAATTGCTATGGGTGCTGATAAAAATCAAACTATTAAAGCAATACAAGAAGCGGAAGCTTATCCTGGACCTTCTTTAATCATTGCTTATGCTCCATGTATTAGCCATGGTATTAAAAATGGTATGGGCACAAGCCATTTAGAAGCTAAAAAAGCAGTGGAATGTGGATATTGGTCAATGTTCCGCTATAATCCGCAATTAAAAGATGCAGGGAAAAATCCATTTATTTTAGATTCAAAAACACCGACTGCGGACTTTAATGAGTTTTTAATGGGTGAAGTAAGATTTTCATCCTTGAAAAAACGTTTCCCAGAAACGGCTGAAGCTTTATTTAATAAAACTAAACAAGATGCTTTTGAAAGACTAGAAAATTATGAAAAACTAGCTAAGCAATAAATTTGCTGTAAGAGAAGAGATCAAAGTATTTATATACTGTTGATCTCTTTTTTTTAAAGGATTTTTACGTTATGTAGAGAATTTAACATGAGATAAGCAAAAGATAAGGCAGGTGACATTATCTTGTTAAAAAGTATGACGGGGTTTGGTCGTGGCGTATACAGCGACGAGGAAGTTAAATTTGTTGTAGAAATAAAAACTGTTAATCATCGATATAATGATATTTTTATAAAAATGCCTAAAACATTAAATCAGCTTGAAGATAAAATTAGGACAACTATTACCAGTAAAATACATCGTGGCAGAGTTGATATATCAATATCGATGGATTTGTTTAATAATAGCAATAAAAAAGTAAATGTTGACAAAAAATTGGCGATAGCTTACGATAATGTTTTAAGGGAATTAGCGGTGGCCTTAGAAATACCTTATACTACAGCTTTATTAGAAATTGCCAAACAACCTGATGTATTGGTAATAACGGAAGATGAAGCTGATATTACAATTTTTGCGGATAAGCTTAACTTGGCCTTAACTGCGGCAGTAGAAAATATTCTCCAAATGCGTACAATAGAAGGTCAAAATATTAAAAATGATTTACTAAGTCGAGTTTGTAAACTTGAAGAATTAGTTTCAACAATAAAAGTACAGGAGCCTATTATTACGAATGATTATCGCGATAAATTATTAGTAAAAGTTAAAGAATTTATTAATGATAGCAACGTGGTAGTAGATGAGGGCAGATTATTGCAAGAAGTGGCCCTTTTTGCTGATAGAATCAACTTTACTGAAGAACTAGTTAGATTAAGTAGTCATTTTATACAATTTAAAACAAACCTTGAAGTTAGTGAACCAATTGGTCGTAAACTCGATTTCATTGTTCAAGAAATAAACCGTGAAACTAATACTATTGCTTCAAAGGCCAACGATTTTACTGTAGCTAATATTATTGTTGAACTGAAAAGTGAAATTGAAAAAATTCGTGAACAAATTCAAAACGTCGAATAAAAATTATGATATTTTGCAAAAGGAGCTTTTATAAATGGATATCAAACTAATTAATATCGGTTTTGGTAATATTGTTTCTGCCAACCGCATTATTTCAATCGTTAGCCCTGAATCGGCTCCAATTAAAAGAATTATTCAAGAGGCACGTGATCGAGGCATGCTTATTGATGCTACTTATGGACGCAGAACTAGAGCTGTAATTATAACTGATAGTGACCATATTATATTATCAGCAGTCCAACCTGAGACCGTAGCACATCGCTTAGTTAATAAAGAGCATCACGAAGAAACAACTGAATAATTGCAAGGAGGATTGTTTATGCAACAAAGTGGCATATTATTTGTTTTATCGGGCCCATCTGGTGCTGGTAAAGGAACTATTTGTCAAGAGTTATTACGTCAGATACCGAATTTGCAATATTCAGTATCAGCAACAACCAGAAAACCACGATTAGGCGAAACTAATGGTATTAATTATTGGTTTAAAGAAAAAGATGAATTTGAGGAAATGATTAAAAATGACTTGTTGTTAGAGTATGCTGAAGTTTATGGCAATTATTATGGTACGCCAAAAGAACAAGTTTTAAAAGTTTTAAAATCAGGTAAAAATGTAGTATTAGAAATCGATCCTCAAGGAGCAATGCAAGTAAAAGCAAAGTTTCCGGAGGGAGTTTTTATTTATATCTTGCCACCATCATTAGATGAATTAGCAGCAAGAATTACTAAAAGAGGTACTGATTCTAAAGATAGTATCAAGAAAAGATTAGCGGCAGCTACTGAAGAAATACAATATGCTCTTAAATACGATTATGTCGTAGTTAATGATAAAGTTGAAACGGCAGTAGATAGTATTGCTACTATTATTTCAGCCGAAAAATTTAATTCTAAGCGTAGAAAAAAAATCATCTTAAATATATGCGAAAGTGAGAAATTAAAACATGATTAATCCTTCATTAGATATCTTAGTAACAAAAGTTGACAGTAAATATACCTTGGTAGTGTTAGCTGCTAAAAGAGCAAGAGAGTTAATGGATGGTGCTACTTTAACCGTAAAAAGCAAATCAAATAAAAAAGTAACTAATGCTTTAGAAGAAATTGCTCAAGATTGTATTTCTTTTGAAAGAACAAAAACCGGCATTAAGTAGGAGGTTGTTATGTTAACAGGAAAAAATATTCTTGTTTGCATTAGTGGTGGTATTGCTGCTTATAAAGCCGCTGATATCGTTAGTAAACTGCGCAAGAGTAAGGCTAATGTTAATGTCATAATGACAGAAGCTGCTACTAATTTCATTACACCTTTGACACTTAGAGAGTTAAGTTGTAATCCAGTAGTGGTTAGCATGTGGGAAAAAGTAACAAATTGGAACGTTGAGCACATTGCTTTAGCCAGTAAAGCCGATTTGATTTTAATTGCTCCAGCTACCGCTAATATCATTGGTAAACTTGCGAATGGCATAGCTGATGATATGCTGACTACAACCGTTATGGCTACAAAAGCACCGGTCTACATAGCGCCAGCAATGAATACTAATATGTATCAAAATCAAATTGTTCAAGATAATATTACTAAATTATCACATTATGGTTATAATTTGATAGAGCCTGAATCAGGAATGTTGGCTTGTGGTATTGAGGGGCTTGGTCGCTTGCCCGAACCGGAAAAAATCGTTACAATTGTAAAAAATCATTTTAAAATAGATTCTCAAGCTTTAAAAGATAAAAAAATTCTTATTACCGCCGGTGGAACGATTGAACCATTAGATCCAATTCGTTACATTGGCAATAGATCTAGTGGTAAAATGGGCTATGCAATTGCTAAAGAAGCCGTTTTACGTGGCGCAGAAGTTGTATTAGTCTCAGGTCCGACTGCATTGCCGGCACCGGAAGGTGTTAGGTTAATCAGCATCGAAACTGCGGCTCAAATGCGTAAAGCTGTTTTGCGAGAATTTAATGATACTGATATAACAATAAAGGCAGCAGCAGTTGCCGATTATCATCCACGCAATGTTTCTGATATTAAAATCAAGAAAAGTGATCAATCTATGACTGTTGTCTTGGAGAAAAATCCTGATATTTTAATGGAGTTAGGTAGTATTAAAACTGCGGAACAATTATTAATTGGATTTGCCGCAGAAACGAATGACTTAATTAAATATGCAAAAAGTAAAGTGGAAAAGAAAAATCTTGACATGATTATTGCTAATGATGTATCCTTACCAGGAGCTGGCTTTAATTCTAATACTAATATTGTTAAAATATTATATAAAAATGGTACTGTTGAATCATTAGAGAAGATGTCAAAACATAAACTAGCAAGCATCATTATCGATAAAATAATTTCATTAAAAGATAATGCTTGATTTTTTGATGATTTTCATTTAAAATTGCAATAGAAAAATTAAATAACTCATCAAGAGTAGTGGAGGGACTGGCCCAATGAAGCTGCGGCAACCATTGAATTTTCAAAACGGTGCCAATTCCTAATAAGATGAGAGTAGCTAAAAAATTACTCTCTTTATGAGAGTTTTTTTATTTATAAATTTAAGGAGGAATATTGTGAGTAAAAGTGTTTTATTTACATCAGAGTCCGTAACAGAAGGCCATCCTGATAAGATTTCTGATCAAATTTCAGATAGCGTATTAGATGCTATTTTAGCAAAAGATCCAATGGGTCGTGTTGCTTGTGAAACCCTAGTTACAACTGGGTTAGTACATGTAGTCGGGGAAATAACAACTAATTGCTATGTTGATATACCGAAAATAGTAAGAGAAACAATCCGTGAGATCGGTTATACCAGAGCTAAATTCGGCTTTGATGGCGATACTTGTGGTGTAATGACATCAATTGGCGAGCAATCAGCTGATATCGCTATGGGTGTTGATAAAGCAAAAGAAGCAAAAGACGGCGAAATGGAAGATTCAATCGATGCTATTGGTGCTGGCGACCAAGGCATGATGTTTGGTTATGCGACCAATGAAACTCCAGAATATATGCCACTTACTATTTCTTTAGCGCATAAATTATCACGTCGTTTATCAGAAGTTCGTAAAAATGATACATTATCATATTTACGTCCTGATGGAAAAACTCAAGTAACAGTGGAGTATGTTGATGGCAAACCGGTAAGAATTGATGCCATTGTTATTTCAACTCAACATGGTCCGGAAGTTGATTTAAAAACTATTGAAAAAGATTTGATGGAACATGTAATTAAGCCGATTATTCCGGCAGAATTTTTAGATGAAAATACTAAATATTATATTAATCCAACTGGTCGCTTCGTAGTAGGGGGACCACAAGGTGATGCTGGTTTAACTGGTAGAAAAATTATTGTTGATACTTATGGCGGAATGGCGCGTCATGGTGGCGGAGCATTCTCCGGTAAAGATCCTACAAAGGTTGATAGATCTGCAGCTTATGCGGCGCGTTATGTTGCTAAGAATGTAGTTGCGGCAGGACTTGCAGAAAAATGTGAAATTCAATTAGCATACGCAATTGGTGTAGCAAAACCAGTTTCAATTATGGTTGAGACTTTCGGCACTGCTAAAGTTGCTGAAGCGGTAATTTCTACTTTAATTGCAAAACATTTTGACTTAAGACCAGCTGGTATCATTAAATCTTTAGATTTACGTAGACCAATTTACAAGCAAACAGCAGCTTATGGTCATTTTGGTAGAACTGATTTAGATTTACCATGGGAACGTACTGATAAAGCTGATGTTTTAAAAGCTGAAGCTGGATTATAATTAGTTATAAAATCTACAAAGGGACTCATTAGAGTCCCTTTGTTAATTCTATGGTGAAGTTAATGAAAAAAATTGCACAGATTTTTGTTAATACAACAGTTAAAAGCATTACCAAACCATATACCTATCTTATTCCAAGCGAATTAAGTTTTCTTGATGTCGGTTGGCGTGTTGTTGTGCCTTTTGGCAAACAAAAAATGGAAGGGTTCATTGTAAAAGTTGAAGAAAGTAATGATGCTGATAATTTAAAATCAATTATTGAAACGATTGATAGTCAACCGTGGTTTGATAATAATATGTTAGAAACTGCAAAATGGATTTCTAGTTATTATCTATGCTCCTTAGTCGATGCATTAAGATTGTTTATTCCCGGTAATAGTGGTATTAAGATAAATATACTATATAAAATTGCCGAAAATGTTAATTTTAGTGCTGATTTTTCTGCTTTTAAGTTTAATGAAATTTTACAATATATAATAAAGAGTAATAAGGCTTGGTCGTTGCTAGACTTATCAAAAGTATTTTTACATTATGATTGTAAAATAGCATTAGATTATTTAATAGAAAAAAAATTATTAGTGAAAGAATATGAAATAAAAAATAAAGCTAATATTAAAGTCGAAAATATTATAAAACTAAACCCTAGTTTTATTGAAGATAAAAACTTTTTCAAAAACAAGCCAGCACAGCAAAAAGTTTTGAATTATTTAGCAAATAAAGATATTTTAACGACAGCTGCGCTTAAAATTTTGAAAATTTCGCGCGATACTATTAAAGCTTTAAAAAAGCATAATGCTATTATAATTGAAGAACACAGAGTATTGCGCAATAGTTATGATGAGTTAGTAGGATCAAAAAAAGAAATAACTTTAAACCCCGAACAATCTCAGGCACTACTATCACTGAATCATGCTTTAACCCAACAAATATATGCACCGTTTTTACTATATGGCATTACCGGTAGTGGCAAAACTCAAGTTTATATTGAAATAACGAAAAAGGTTATTAAGTCTGGCAAACAAGCGATTGTACTAGTTCCAGAAATTGCGTTAACAAGTCAAATAGTGAAAAGATTTAAAGCTGAATTTGATAGCGACGTCGTTGTAATTCATAGTAAGTTATCAATTTCCGAAAGAAATGATGTTTTCACTAGAATTCGGACCAAAGATGCTAATATTGTTATTGGTGCTAGATCAGCGGTTTTTGCTCCGGTTGTAGATTTAGGCATTATTATTATGGATGAAGAACATGATTTTTCTTATAAGCAAGAGGAAAGCCCTAAATATAATACTGTCAATGTAGCACAACAGCGTCTAAAGCTTAGTAACGGTTTATTATTATTAGGTAGTGCAACGCCGGCATTAAATACTTATTTCGCAGCACTTAATAAGAAGATAACATTACTGAAGCTATCGCAACGAATTGATAATAGTGTTTTGCCAGCCGTTACTTTAGTTGATATGCGCGATGAGTTAAAAAAAGGCCGAAGAAAAATAATTTCCCATGATTTACATAAATTAATTTCTTCAACTTTAGCTGTCAATGAGCAGATAATTTTATTATTAAATCGACGTGGTTTTTCAACCTTTATTTTATGTCGTGAATGTGGTTATGTTATGACCTGTGATAGTTGTGCCGCAACGTTGGTTTATCATAATTCCGGTAAGCTTCAATGTCATTATTGTCATAAACCAAAAGTTATTCCTGATATTTGTCCCAAATGTTCTAGCCGTTATATTAAATATTTTGGGACTGGAACTCAAAGACTGGAAGAAGAATTGCAAAAAGAATTTCCACAAGCAAAAATTGCTCGTATGGATTACGATACAACTAAAGGGAAGTTTTCTCATGATAAAATAATCAACGATTTTAAAGAAAAAAAGTTTGATATTTTATTAGGAACGCAAATGGTAGCAAAAGGGCATGATATAAAAAATGTTACTGCAGTTGGTATTATTAGCGCAGATTCAGCCTTAAACATTCCAGACTTTCGTTCGGCTGAACGAACTTTTGCACTTTTAACGCAAGCTGCTGGTAGAGCCGGGCGTGGTGAAATTGAAGGAAAGGTCATCATTCAAACCTACAATGCTAACCACTATGTTTTATTGGCTAGTAAAAATCATGATTATGAAGCATTTTATCAAGAGGAAATATTATATCGAAAGCAACTAAATTATCCACCGTTTACTAAGTTAATCAAACTAACATTTTACAATCAAGAAAAAAATATAGCTCAAGAACAAGCGCAAGCCTTAATAAATGAGCTTAGAAGTAATATTAATCTTGAAGAAACTGATCTTTTAGGACCATTTACACCGCCGATTGAAAAAATAAATAACTTATACCGATACAATATTTTAATTAAGGCTCAGTCTTTAGACAGTGTAAAAAAATATTTAACTGCTATTGATATTAGTAGTAGAGCAAATATCAGTATTGATGTTGATCCAATGAGTATCATTTAACCATAAATAGCTTTTATTTTTAAAATATGATAAAATTTTAATATTGATATTAATTATAGGAGTGTAATATGACTGTATTAGAGGTTAAAAAAGCAGGGGCACCGGTTTTGAAAGAAATTGCTAAACCTGTTACTAAAATAGATAAAAAAATAAAAAAACTACTGGAAGATATGGCAACAACAATGTATGACGAAAATGGTGTAGGTTTAGCAGCACCACAAGTCGGAGTATCACTAAGAGTTGTGGTCATTGATACCGGCGAAGGATTAATCGAAATAATAAATCCTAATATCATAAAGACAGAAGGCGTAGCCTGTGATACTGAAGGATGCCTTAGCATCCCTGGAATTTTAGGGGAAGTAGAACGAGCGGCAAAAATAACTGTGGAATTTTCAGACCGAAAAGGTAAAATTAAAAGAATTAATGCGGAAGGCTTATTGGCACGTGCGTTTCAACATGAAATTGATCATTTAGATGGCATCTTATTTATTGACAAAGCCAAAACGATCTCGAAAGGGAAATAATATGAATAATTTAAAAATTGTTTTTATGGGTACACCTGATTTTGCTGTCCCTTGTTTGAAAACTTTAAATGAAAACTATGAAGTTATAGCAGTAATTACTCAACCAGATCGTCCTAAAGGACGGGGGCAGAAATTAACGCCATCACCAATTAAAGAATATGCCTTAGAACATAATTTAACTGTTTTACAACCAGAAAAAATTAAAACTTCGGAAACTGAAGAACAGTTGAAAAAATTAGCACCGGATCTAATTGTAGTAGTAGCTTTTGGACAAATTCTATCAAAGGCTATCCTTGATATCCCCCAATTAGGATGCATCAATGTTCATGCATCGTTATTGCCAAAATATCGTGGAGCTGCACCAATTCATTGGTCAATTATTAATGGTGAGACAAAAACAGGGATTACTACAATGTATATGGATGTCGGTCTTGATACTGGTGATATGATTTTAAAAGAAGAAGTATCAATTTCCGCTAAAATGAATACCGGTGAACTGCATGATACTTTAATGAATATTGGTGCAAAAACTCTATTGCAAACAATTAAACAAATAGCAGAAGGTTCAGTAGTACGAAATAAACAAAACGATGCAAAAGCGTCTTATGCACCATTACTAACCAAAGAGTTAGAAAGAATAAACTGGCTGTTACCGGCACAGGAAATTTATAATTTAGTACGGGGCTTAAATCCTTGGCCCGTTGCTTTTTCAATATTTAAAGGAAAAAAATTAAAAATTTGGCAAACAAAAGTTATTGATAATGTTACTATTGGTGAAATTGGAACAGTTTTATCCTTAACAGAAACTGGTTTTACAGTACAAACCGGTAAAGGGATTTTAGAAATTTTAGAATTGCAACCTGAAAGTAAACGTAAAATGACCGCAAAAGATTTTGTTTGTGGCAATCAAATTTCAATTAATGACAAATTAGAATAAAGGTGAAACAATGTATAAACCTAAAAAAAGATTGTTTATTGCTCTTATTTTATTAAGCCTTGTTTTTATCATTTTTTGTGCTTATGCTGCCTGGAAAATAAGCTTTAGCGGTTTGTATGATATTAATGAAATACTACCATTTTTCATAGCCGGAGGACTTATCTTAATTTTTTTAATTGTTTCCTTAGGGTTATTAGGAATGATTTTGGCAATTATTGGCTGTCCAACTTTCTCTTTTTTTAAAAGACAAGCATGGACAGCAATTAATTTATTATTTCCTTTGGCAGTTATGTTGGGAAAACTATTTGATATTAATAAAGAGAAAATTGAGTCTTCCTTTATTGAAGTAAGTAATCAAATAATTAAAAATAGACATATTAAGGTGCAACCGCATGAGCTCTTGGTTCTAACACCGCACTGTTTACAGCTTGAAGATTGTCCGCACAAAATAACAAGAGATACAAATAATTGCAAAGAGTGTGGCAAATGTCAAATTGGGGCTTTGAATATTTTAGCAAAAGAATTGGGCTTTAATTTTGCTGTAGTAACGGGTGGAACGTTAGCTCGACAAATAATAAAAAAATTAAAACCAAAAGCTGTGTTAGCAATAGCCTGTGAACGTGATTTAACTAGTGGAATACAAGATATCTATCCACTACCAGTAGTTGGGGTTTTAAATATAAGACCGGATGGTCCTTGTAAAAATACAAGAATTGATGTAAAACTTGTTAAAAGTGCAATTATTCAATTCTTAAAATGAAAAGGTGATTAAATGAATCCAAGGGAAATAGCCCTTAAAATTATTAATGATGTTAATACAAACTCAGCTTATGCTAATATTTCTTTAGATCGTGAAATAAAAAAACATGAGTTAGTGTCAGATCAAGATCGTCGATTTATTACAGAATTGGTATATGGAACCATTAAAGCCGGTAAAACAATTGATTGGATTTTAGGAAAGTATTTATCGCGTCCACTGAAAAAAGTATCGCCTATTATTCAAGACATTTTGAGAATGGGTATATACCAAATTTTTTTCATGTCTAAAATACCGCCCTCGGCAGCTTGTAATCAAGCAGTAGAATTAGCTAAAAAATATGGTCATTCGGGTACGGTTAAATTTGTTAATGGAGTTTTACGCAATGCTGTAAGATCTCCGGAAAAAGCACAATTCCCGGATAGAAATACCGATCCGGAGTTGTTTTTAGCACTAACTTATTTTCATCCACAATGGCTAATTAAGCGATGGATAAAAAAATTAGGATTTACTGATACTGAAAAGCTTTGTATTTTTAATAATTCTGCTCCACCGTTATGTTTGCGTACTAATACTTTAAAACAAACTAGAGCAGAACTGTTAAAAATACTAGCAACAGAAGAGATGGAAGTTGTCGCATCAACAGTAGTACCGGAAGGTATTATTTGCTTAAAACATCCTAACTTATCAAGTTTAGAGTCATTAAAACAAGGCTTATTTCAAATTCAAGATGAAAGTTCAATGTTAGTTGCACATATTGTTGCACCAACAGAAAATGATATTATTATTGATGCTTGTAGTGCTCCTGGTGGGAAAACAACACACATGGCAACACTAATGAACAATACCGGTAAAATTATTGCAACTGATATTTATCAACACAAATTAGATAAAATAAAAGAAAATGCTACTAAGCTAGGATTAACTAATATTGAGCCAACATTACTAGATGCAAAATTATTACATACGCAGTATCAAAATTTTGCCGATAAAGTTTTAGTAGATGCACCTTGTTCAGGACTAGGTGTTATTAGACGTAAACCAGATTCAAGATGGCGCAAGGAGGAAGAGTTAATTAAGGAATTACCAACTTTACAACAAGAAATTCTTACTAGCGCTGCTAAGTGTGTAAAACCGGGTGGAGTATTAGTTTATAGTACTTGCACAACGGAAGAAGAAGAAAATCAAACTGTAATTTATCAGTTTTTACAAGATAATAAAAATTTTCAACTTGAAGTAACCGGACAATTTTTACCAATAACAAAAACAACGCAAGAATTAATTCAAATTTGGCCTCATAATGATAAAATGGATGGATTTTTTATTGCAAGAATGAAACGCAATAACTAAAGGTGATAATAAATGACAAATATATTTGGTTATACTTTGCAGGAACTCGAAAGTTTTTGCAAAGAAAATAGTATTGAAAAATATCGTGCTAAGCAAATTATAAAATGGTTATATCAAGACCAACTGGAAGATTTTACAGCAATGACTAATCTACCATTAAATCTTCGCACAAAACTAACTGAACTGTGTGTTATTGATAAACCAATTTTAAAAGAACAATTAGTTTCTAAAGATAAAAAAACAATTAAATTTTTATTTATGTACAGTGATGGCAATACTGTTGAGACAGTGTTAATGCGTCAATCCTACGGCAATAGTGTTTGTGTATCTTCTCAAGTTGGCTGTGGAATGAACTGTACCTTTTGTGCTTCTGCGGTTAATGGATTAACACGCAATTTAACAGTAGGAGAATTATTAGCACAAGTTTTATATATTAATAAGTTATTGCAAGATAACTATGCTGAAAGAATAAATTCAATTGTAATTATGGGTTCTGGTGAACCTATGGCTAATTACGATAATGTTTTAAATTTTATTAAATTGTGTCATGAAAGTTACACGCTAAATTTAAGTTATCGTAGCATTACTTTATCAACGGCTGGTTTAATTCCTTATATTGAAAAGTTGGCCACTGAAGAATTGCCCATTACTTTATCAATCTCATTACATGCACCAAATGATGATATAAGAACAATGTTAATGCCTATCAACACAACTTATTCAATTCAGCCTTTGATTTTAGCAGCTAAAAATTATGTAGCAAAAACTAATCGACGCATAACTTTTGAATATATTCTAATAAAAGATTTAAACGATCAAATAAACCATGCCAAAGAATTAGCAGTATTATTAAGGGGGATTTTAGCAAACGTTAACATCATTCCGATTAATCCTGTTAGTGAAAAAGGCTATCAGCGACCAGCGAATCAGCACATAAAGTTATTTGTTGACACTTTAGAGCAAAATCATATTAACGTTACGGTTCGAAGAGAAATGGGTGTTGATATTCAAGCAGCTTGTGGGCAACTTCGCAATAAACATCTATTAAAATAAAGGAGCTTTTTATGTTAAATAAGCTTAAGTCTTTGTTGCAAAATAAGGTAAAGCATAAAAACAAACAATATCAAGAGGCTTATATAGAAAATAGCACTGACATTACTGCACAAACAATCATCGTAGCAGATGATCAATTTAAAACGTTAGTCTTTTCAAAAGATAATATAACGGCCACAAAATCCATTACCGTAAAAAAAATAGCCTCGTTGTCTATCATAGAAGGTGATGACCAAGGTTTTAAATTAAGTATAGGATCAAGCCGAATTAATATTGGCAGAAGAAAAACTAATGAATTGCCACTAAAGGATATTAACAGTTCAAGATTACATGCTTATATTTTATTTCAAAATTGTAAACATGTCTTGTTTGATGCCTCCAGTTTAAATGGAACTTTTCTTAATGAAGAAAAAATTACTGAAGTAGCTTTAAACCATGGCGATATTTTTAAAATTGGCAATACCAGAATATTATATGAAACAGTATGTATATAGCTTTAAGATAATTAATAATATTTTAAGAGGTGATTACTTTGCTAGCATTCGCCAAAAGTGATATTGGCTTAGTTAGACCAATCAATGAAGATAGTTTTGCCTGTATCTCACCTGATTTTTACGTGGTAGCCGATGGCATGGGTGGGCATTTAGCAGGTGAAATTGCTAGCCAATTAGCTGTTGAAACAATTAAAAAAATAATTTTACACAATGAAACTGACAGTACTGATTTTACACAATTATTGAAGCATGCTATTAATACCGCCAACAAAGAAATTTTAGCGAAAGCAACTATTAATGACTCCTATAATGGAATGGGAACTACGGTTACCAGCGTACTGATTAAAAATGAAACAGTCTTTTGGGGACATATTGGTGACAGTAGGTTATATTTAATCCGCAATAAAACATTAACGCAATTAACTAACGATCATTCGTTGGTCTGGGAGTTATTAGAACAAGGGTCTATCAATAAAGAAGAAGCACAAAATCACCCGCAAAAGAACGTTTTGACTAGAGCTGTCGGAATTGAAGAAACGATTAATATTGAAACCGGCTCTTTAAAACTATTTCCTGATGATATGTTATTACTATGTACTGATGGCTTAACTAATATGGTTAGTACAGAACAATTATTGGAAGCAATATTGAATGAACAGAATTTAAAGTTAGTACTTGATTCTTTATTTGAAACAGCCTTAAAGGCTGGTGGGACCGATAATATAACTGCAATTTTAGTAAGATATTAAATATTAAGGAGGTTAGATAATGTTAAATCGTATCCTTGATAATCGCTATACAGTGTTAGAGCATATTGGTGGTGGTGGCACTGCTGATGTTTATCGTGCTCATGATAAATTATTAGATCGCTTTGTAGCGATTAAAATGTTACATCCGCAATTTGTAAATGATAGTGACTTTAAAACTCGTTTTAAGTATGAAGCACAAGCTGCTGCAAAATTGTCACATCCTAATATTGTTAATATCTATGATGTTGGTAGTGATGGCGATAAAAATTATATTGTAATGGAGTTTGTTTCAGGTGAAACTTTAAAGGAAAAAATAATGCGTGAAGGCATTTTAAATATTGCTGATGCTCTTAAAATTACTACTGATATCGCAGAGGCATTAGAACATGCTCATCAAAATAATCTTGTGCATTGTGATATAAAACCACATAATATTCTCTTAACAACTACCGGGAGAGTTAAAGTAACTGATTTTGGGATTGCTAAGGCCATAACTTCGACAACGATGAACCACGGAAATACAGTCTTAGGCTCGGTTCATTATTTCTCACCGGAGCAAGCACGCGGGATTTCTGTAAGTGCCAAATCCGATATCTATTCATTAGGGGTTTTATTGTATGAGATGTTAACTGGTACTGTTCCGTTTAAAGGTGAAACACCAGTCAGTATTGCTCTAAAGCACTTACAAGATGAACCAATACCAGTGCGTAAACATAATGAATTAATACCACCGATGGCTGAAGCAATTGTTAGTAAGGCTATGGAAAAAAATCCAGAAGATCGCTATGACAATATATCAGCTATGATCAAAGATTTAAATTTAGTACAAAATTACTTTAATAGTCGTTATAATAAACCCATTGCTGAGGATGAATTTGCAACTCAAATTATTCCAATTCAAAAACCGATTCAAGAAGAAAAAAATACAGCCTTTGATTTTAAGAAATTTTATCATGAAAATCGTACAAAAGTTATTTTAATGCTAGTCTTATTATTATCAGTAGGCTTCTTTATTGGATCATTTTTAGCTTACGGGAAGTTTTGGAGCAATGCTGAGGTAAATGTTCCAAGTGTTGTAGGTATGCAACTTACTTCGGCAAAAACAATGCTGGAGGATGCTAATTTAAGAGTAAATGTCGCTGAAACTTTCGATCCTAAGGTTCCGGTAGGTTCTGTAGTTTCACAATATCCGGAAGCGGGCTCCATTGTAAAAGAGCAACGCTTAGTAACCATTTATATTAGTAAAGGTGGAGAAATGGTTACTATGCCTGATATCAGAGGCTTAACCCTAAAAATAGCACAAGGAAAATTAGGGGAGCTTGGTCTGAAAATTGGTAAAGTTGACGAAGAATTTTCAGATCAACCGGCTGAAACTATTTTAAGTCAAAATCCTAAAGCTTCCGGTCAAGTTGCTAAGGGTTCAACGATTGATATTGTTATTAGTAAAGGTGTTAATAATAAAGTGAAGTTAGCTGATTTTAGAGGAAATAAACTAGAAGCAGTAACTAAACAATTAGAAAGTTTAAAACTAAAGGTTGGCAATATTACAGAAGTCAATGACAATAACTCAGCAAATGGTACTATTTTAGGGCAAAATCCTGCTCCAGGAACTGAAGTAGATGAAAATTCAAATATTGACTTTACAATTGCTAAAAACAGTCAGCAAAAAACAGCAATGGGAGTAATTACTTATACCATTCCGGAAGGTGCAGCCAAACAAGCTGTACAAATTGTTGTAACTGATAATGATGGTCGCCATATTATTTATGAAAATATTCATAAGCCTGGTGATAAAATTCAAAAACCGATTGAATTAAATGGGCAAACTAGAGCTCAATTATATCTTAATGGCTCGCTAGTTTTAGAAAAGATACTATGAGGTTAACAATATGACAGGAATAATAATAAAAGCTTATAATGGCTATTATTATGTAAAAGAGGGTAATAAATTAATAGCTTGTAAGTTGCGTGGAAGATTAAAAAAGAACCGATTTTCATTAGGCGTTGGAGA
>RRZT011607060.1_pt1 | contig 20176 bp, 20 predicted proteins | sample 2165551 | NCBI WGS metagenome assembly RRZT01 (sample SAMN10456910, study PRJNA506462) | wastewater metagenome | biome: wastewater; feature: sludge; material: wastewater sludge; isolation source: wastewater sludge with Escherichia coli K12::gfp cells carrying plasmid... | place: USA: Moscow, Idaho... | reverse complement strand
TCAACGAATACATACTGCGTTTATCGAAAGTTTCACTGATTAAAGGATAGCTATCACGATTGGGATTGGCTGGCAAACTTGCCAGCTTTTTTTATGCCCAAAATCACCGTTTAACTGGTCAACAGGTAATCGGATTATCAGTAAAAAGAAAACAGTAAACTGGTCAATAGCTAAGGGCGAAGCCGCTTGCAGCCTAGCCTGAACTGCTATAACACTGCCCGACATCACCCTATAATGAACCCATACCAAGCAAGAATAGTTTGCTTATCTTCAACTCAGACACACTGGAGTTTACACCATGCTTAATTTCGCTTTAATGACGGAATTAACCGTCCAACTTGAAAACATTACTAGACGCAAACGCATCAAGTTATGGAACGAGTATGCAATAGCCAATGATAAGCCAAGAATCCTACAGTCAACAGCTGAAAATCTCATTGTTGCCCTGGAAAACGACTTGTCATTGTATCTATCTGCTAAGTGCGATGAAAAATTGGGTGTTTACCAATCATTTTCTATCATAGATAAAACGATCAAATTCTTTGATAACTTAGACGATGAAGATTCGCCATACGAAGATAGCAAGCTTGCATCATGGCTACTTAGTGATGACGTGATGAACAAATACGGTACTTATTTTGACCAATCGCGCCTTGAGCAATGTGAGCAAAATTCGCTGTCACTATCGCGTATCTACTCATGTTGTAAAGGCGTGATGTCGCTTGCACCAGTGCTTGACAACGAACCCAAGCTTGAGAACTTTCAAACACAGCAAGGCTTTTTAGCCGCATGGCTTAACTGGGCAGATTCCGAAATGCTACCTAGTTACCAAGCCATCTAAACAGCATTGAAGCTAGGTATGGAAGGTTGCCTAGCTAACCCAAATCTTTAATCTTTATAAGGTGGTCAGATATGAGCGTCCAATTCTATAAAAATCGTACATTAGATTTAAGCAAGCCTGTGCGCGTCTATAAAAACTTAAACAATGGCATGATGTCGATTCAGCAGAATGGAAAAGTGGTGTGTCACACTGACCATGTGACTTTACGTGACGTATTTTTTAAAGTCAGTGAAACAAGCCGCCAACGCGCCATCCGGGATAAACAGCGCAATGTTCACGCCTTCGCCTGTGGCTTGGTGGTCAATTTTGATGCTCAAGCCATCACGACTGATGGAAACGATATCAGCTACAACCCTTTTAAAAAGCCTTACTTTTACCACAAAATTGACTTAAGCGAAGCAAAGCCAAGTGGCAAGGATGTGCTGTACTGCTCAAGTAACCAAACTTGTTTTATCTAACCTATTAAATTGTCGAGAGGTTTTTATGATTCCACACCGTATTGCAACCCCATTACTAAGAAAATTTTTCCAAAGTTTCTGTCAGATGGATATTTCACAAGCTATCCAAGTACCACAAGACCATAGCCATCTATGCGTGTTTCATGATGTTGATATTGGCTGTTTTGAAGTCTCGAAAGTGGCAAATGATGCCATTTGTTTTAAGCACCTTGGTAGTGATTTATCTTATCAAGTTCAAAATACTCAGGTTGATGGGCGTGATGAAGTGGTGTTGTTGCTTGCAGACGAACGCCAAAATAGCACGGTAATTTTTAATAGTCAGCTGCTTAAGGAAGAAGATAACCACGACGATATCCTCCAGTGCTATTCTCAGATGCGCGAACAAATCTGTGCCATCTAGCCAAATCCAAACAATAAAGCCGTCAATTTTGATGGCTTTTTTTATAGCAATCAGTTGTCAGGAATTTGTCAGTATTGTTGGTCGCTCAAGCGCGATAATCTTTAAATGCAAGTAAAAGAAAATAGTAGAGCGATCCAATATAACCACAATGTGCTGGCCACTATTTCCCATAGCGCATGCTCGAGGCTCAGGTACGCTATAAAATAAACCCAACTCAATCTAACTGGAGTTACACGATGTCTTTATTACAATCTCACCCACTTGTTGCCACCACGCCAGCAGAACTTGACCCAATGCTGGCAGGTTGCAAAACCACCGCCATCAATAGTCAGACGTTTAGCTTTTCATTTTATCGAGCAAAGCCAGTCAATCATAAGAAGGCTATTGAGTTTTACCGGGTGGGTAACTTTTATACCAAGTCCCTTGAGCATGCCAAAGAGCTGAACTTTGAGTATGAGGTAAAGACAGCTATCCCGATGTTTTCACAAAGACAATGGCATTGTGATAAAAACAAAAACTTGCTGGAGAAAATTAAAAGCCGTCAGCTCAACATGACAGCCAGCACTCTGCATCTACTGGATAAATATGGCTTTTCTTATTTGGAAATCTTAAGTCTAAATAATTTAATCGGTAAACGTATTGACATGTTGCCAGCTGCGGATATCGACAATTTAAACCTACTGCAAGACAAATACCAAGTTGTTTTTAATTTTGATGACAAGATGGATGGCAAGACCTACATCAATTTATCAGACGTTACCGGTGGCTTTGCCAACCCAGCAACACATTCACGCCCAAGCTTTGTCTTTATACTGCAACGCTTATGGTAATCCACACTCTTATCACGCCAGTACGAGGTACACTATGTCCCAATTTAACCAAAACGACTTAGCAACGTTAATGAGCCAACCAGTTAATCGGGAAATCCTATTTTTAGATAAGTCCGTCTTGCCGGAAGGCGAGATAACGATTGATGCGGTATTAAGTCTGTATCGCCAAAGTGACAAGGGTATGATGGGTATTAATCAGCTTGTCACCTTATTGGTCAGCGCAGAGCAGCTCAATGACTTGCTACAAAACAATAAGCCATTGGCAAGTTTGGTATTACGTGATGACACAGACCTTGCCAGCTTTCATCTTGATATCGACGAGACCATGAGAACATTCATGCACACCGGTCACGGCGAACTCAAAGGGTTTGATAGTGACCATGATGTCATTGTCTCAGAACTTGACCAAACCTTGTTAAAAGATTGGGCAACACAAATTCAATCTGAAATAAATGCGTGGCGTGAGCCGGCGATGTTGGCTGATGCCCAAATTGAATTTTATCAAAGCGAGTAGAGAGCAAAGTCTGAGTTTGGAGGACTCGGCCCACAATATAGAGCAGGTAAATAAAGGAAAATAGTAAAGCGGCAAAACATAACCACAACAGCGTTGTTAACTATGCCTAGTTTAATGGGATAAAAACCCATGACCGCCTAGAATGGGTTTATCAGTTTCAATGACAACAACTAGGGAACTATTATGGATAAATTAGTTTTAGGTTTCACCAATGCCCAAACCGCATTTTTAACGGCTGCCACTCAAGGTACAGCGTTTGCTTTTTACGCCGTTAATACAATCGTATCAAACAATATCAAATTTGATGGTGAGGTTAATTTTATTGAAGGTAAATTATTTGATGATGAAGTTTTTACCACACCAGCGGCTACCGTTCAGCAATTCATTGACCAACAGACAGAACTGCCGCTTGTCAATCTATCAAGTTTTTTTAAACCTTTGCCAAATTTTGAGAGTCAGACTTCGTTTGATGACTTGCCAACTGACATGGTTATTCATCAAACCCCTGAACAGCTTGCCGCATTTAAATCCGTGTTGCGTGATAACTTAGCGTTCATGGGTTTTAATAATGCCGCAGACGTTGATGCGTTCATTGCCAAAAGAAAAGCTTTTAGCAAAGATGGCAAGTACCTAGCTAATCTTACCCTAGATTTATTTGATGTTGATTTCTCATGGGATAATGACAACCTTGACCAAGCCTTTACGGATGAATGGTTTAACTTTACCTCAGCGACGCTGACTATTTTAAATGATAGAGGTTACTCAGAATTTAATGACCCACTTGTTTTGCTCACTTATGAAGTTTGCGACTCAGACGATTTATTCATGTTAAATTTTCAAATGGAATTTAATCTTAAGAAACTTGTTGAAGCCGTGAACACTTAATATCATCATGCCAGCCAAAATCACCCTGTCAAATGATGGGGTTTTTAAAGCCTCGAGCAGGGCATAGCTACTAAACAATAAAAGGAAAAAAGTAAATCATACCTGATTAAGTCGGTTGCCGCTGGCACGATGGTTTGTAGTGCAAGCTTTTTAAATGGCTGGTTTCTATAATGACCCTATCACGTTAAACATTCATAACTCAAACAAACTGGAGCAACCCGATGTCAGACTTATCTAAAATTGTTGAAAACATTTCAAACACATCGAATATTCAAAAGGTGTATGTCTCAAACTTCACCAAGCTAACAACCTGCTTTAAAAAAGATGCAACCAACTTTGAGAAAGTTACCCTGCGTCGTAATTTATGTGTCGAGTTGATAACAGCTAAGAATGTTGAAGTAAGCCTCGATGCCTTTTTACAAATTGATGTACCCAATGTTGAATTTCATGACATGGGTAAAGTTAATGATATCTTTGCTTCAAGTGAACCGTTACTGGTCAGAAAATTACCATCGGATGACGAGTCACATATCTATCTTGATTTTGAGAAGGCAACGGAAATTGATTCTAGTAAGGTCAATCATCTTATGACAGATAATGTTACCCCGATGAAATTTTATCAGTCCGAGCTTGAGCAAATCATAATTCGCGATATCAATGAGCATAAAGAGCTTGGAATATACCAAGCAATTTTAGAAGCCTTTAGAACAAGCTTCACCAAGTAAAAATTTTAAAAGCCCAATGGCTCGTTTGACGTTGGGCGTTTAGCTGGCATGATAGATGCCAAGAACCCTTAAGAGTTTAAAAGGAAACTTCATGAAAAAAATCTTTATCACTTTACTTACGCTTAGTGCATTTAATGCAAACGCTATTTTGGTGACAGGCAGTTGTACCCCAGGGGAAAAAATTACAGCGTACACCATGCCAACAAATCCGAAGGAGAAATCAAAAATCCTAGATATTGAACGCTCGAATTTTGACCGTTACGTTACCTCTAGCGTTAACTACTATGGTAAGGTGGCTGTGACCAATGGCAAAAAGACGTATATTTTTGAATGCCAAAAAAATAGCCCTAACGATTGCACTTGGCATGGTGCGAATTTTCACTAGCCAAATATTTCAACAGACCCTAGTTGCTTGACTAGGGTTTTTTATACCTGATGTTGAAGAATAACCGATAACTTAATTTTGATTGAGGAAAAAGAAAACAGTAAGCCATTAGTGGTTAAGCACTTAGCGATCGACAACGATACCTGAACAACTAATGAGATTTAGTCTTAGCACTTATAATGAAGTCAAACAAAGGCAGTAGGGCCTTGGTGAACGTACTCAACGTTACTGGAGTTAAAAATGTCTCACTCATTTAAGTATCAGATAAAATTTAAAATCGGTAAGCAACGTAACTGGCGTGATGTTTGCCGAATGGCTGATTATAACGCGGCGGTAGAACATGCCAAAGCAATGCGCCTACAACTTGCCAAAGATTACAAGGCTGCTGCACCCACTATCAAGATGGCAGTGATGGAATATAACCAACTGCTTGCCGAAGTTTAAGGAGAGTTATTGTGAATACCCAAACTGATTATCAGGAAGGCCAAGAGACAATCATGTCAAATACTCAACCCAACCACCAATCAAAAACTTATAACTTTATTGATTTAAGTTCGTCTGCTCAAGCACAAGCTTATCAAAACTGGCGTAAGGAAATTATTACCAAGCATGGGTATGACTTCATCACCGAATTAAATCGTTTGCTAGAGATTTTACGTCAGCATGGTTTAATAGTTAGTTTAACTTCGACTGGTGAAGATTGTGATTTTAATATTTCGATTACTAACACCCCAACTGATAAAACTGCAATAGCATTTGCAAAAAGTGTATTACTGGATATTGAGAATGATAGCCTAATGCAAGGTTACGGTATTATAGGTATCGTTGTCTCTGACCTTAACTACCTGATCCAAAATGGTGACTATCATCTATTCGTTGATAGCTTATGTTATTGCATTGAAGAAGATTATGAGAGCCGAGTCTGTTATGAAGCTTTTGAACACAATTATTCTTATGAATATGAGTACGATTTTAATGGCTTCATTCTTAAGCGGTAAATTACATTAGATGAAAAATTGCAGGGCTTAAAAGTCAGCCATAATTTTTATAGTACCTTACAAATTAGAGAGCCATCCTTCGTGATGGTTTTTTATGCAGCCGTTTTAAGTAGTCAAATTATTGTTATAAAAATCGCAGCGGTGTTATCCAAATTTCTTAAAAAAGAAAATAGTAGGACAGTAAATTTATTAAGCTGCAAGTGGGTGACAGAACTATCAATATCAATTCATTCTCCAAAACTGAGTTGCTATAATGGCTTCATTGATAAGGCAAGGGGCTTTATCAAGACCACCCAATACCGGGTGTTTAGTTTTAGACTTTTAAAAAAATGGTAAGTCTAATAGGAGAATTTATGAACCGTGTTATTTTAACTGGCTTGGTTGGAAGCGAACCAAACGTTATTAATTTTCAAGATGGCTCCAAAAAAGTTACTGCTTCATTAGCAACTAGCGAAAGATGGACTGATAAAAATACTGGTGAACGTCGCGAACGTACTGAATGGCATACGATTGTATTCCCACCCAATAATCATGAGACTGTATTAAAATATTTAACCAAAGGCAGACGTATTGAAGTCGAAGGTAAAATACGTTACCGCAAGCATACTAATCAAGAAGGTAAGACCAGTTACTATACTGAAATTGATTGCTCGCATTTTGAATTTGTAGGACCAGCAGTGCCAGGAACAATTAACCAAGAGCAAGCACATGAAAGCACAATACCCAATACTGACATAACAGATGACCTGCCATACTGATCAATTTTGATGCTGAGATTAAATGCCCTAGTTAAATTACTAGGGTATTTTTTTGGTTGGGTTTCATTACTAGAGGGTAATTGGTTAGGCAAAGAGACAGAAAATTTTTCGCGGTAGTGGTCATCTTTATCTAAAAGAAAACAGTAAAAATGTAGGAATAATGACCTAAATACATTCCAAACCAAACTGTACTTTAACTGAAAAAATACAACGAACGTTCATCATCATTTCATTTTAGTATCAGAATAGTGTCTCATTCCCAATAACAATCAATTCATGAGCTGCGCCAGCTTAGTGAACAACAATACTCAAAAATTGCTATAAATGGTGTTTTTGAACAAAAAATATAATACTTTTCTAAACACAGGGTTTTTGGATTTTTTTGCGTGTATGTCAACGTTACAACGAACAAAGATTAATTGGCAGGAAATAAAAAATCCATTTTTTATGGGTAAAAAACCATTATATTTGTAAAAAAACCATTCTTTTACATGATATATCCATTTTATGAGGGTAAAAAACCATTTTATGCGGCATTTAACCATTTTCTATCGTATTTCATCCATTTTTTCTTAGCTTTATCCATGTTATCTAGATAAATAACCATTTTTAATGCAGAAAAACCAAAAAAAATAATAGAAAACCATTTTTGAAGCAGAAAAACCAAAAATTAGATGAATTAAACAAAAAAAAACCCATTTTTACCAATAATTTGAAGGTTTAGCCATTTTTAACTTAGAAATACCAAAATATGTACTGAATAACCATTTTTGAAGCAGAAAAACCAAAGATTAGATGAATTAACCAAAAAAAACCCACTTTGACCAATAATTTGAAGATTTAACCATTTATAAGAGGTTAATAACCATTTTTTATCTTAAAAAAACCATTTACTGATGGTTTCTATCCAAAAAAAATCGCTTTTGACCAAAATTAAAAGGCGTTTATCCAAAATAAACTAATAAATACCAAAAATAAGCCTATAAAAACCATATATTTTCTTAAATATACTGTTTTTTTGAAATATAAGTCTTTTTTTATATGATAAAATGCTGGTAGTAAGATAATATTTACCTGAACAAAATTTACTGAAATTGAGGGCTACTTAACATTTGAATTGGCTATATAGATAGATTTTTGTTTGTTAAGCCTTAGCTTTAAGTTAAGTCATTTTTTGTTTATCTAAGCAACGCATTTATTAATTAAGAATTTGGGATATTTATGAAAGCAACTCGCAAACTAGCAATGCCATTTTTAACTGCACTTACGATTGTTGTTACTGGATGTACTAGCATCCAAGGTGGTAGCTATTCATCCATTAATAAGTTATCTACCCTTCAAGTAACTGCCCCAAGTCCATTGGAGATTATCAGTCAAGAAACTCAAAAAGCGATGAACGCGCAACTGAGTTTGACCAAATACCGCCAAACATATAACGAGACCTTGGGGGCATATAACTTAGATTTTTCAAAGGATAAAATTCGTGTGAATTATATAGGTAAGCCACAAGGTATTTTAGAATCCATTGCCATTAAGTATGGCTATCGTTTCCTTGAGCAAGGGTATCGCACTGACAATTTACCAACTGTTAATTTTACCGATTACAATGCCACGCCTGAGGATATTGTGATTGCAGTTGATAGCCAACTTCAACAAACTGCCAATATTGCTATCGACAAACAAAATAAAACTATTGTATTAATCTATAAGTAAGGGCTGAATAAATGAGAATGACATTTAAATTAAACAGCCTTGCAAAGGGTGGCTTATTGGTAGCAGCTTCAATAGCTAGTTTTGATAGCCAAGCAATTAACTATGAACAAGATATCAATAACATCTATGACTTATTGCATTTTCAAAGTCAAACTAGAAACATGAATGATAAAAGTCGCAATGGTCTAGTTGAACAGCAAATGCGTTTAAAATTGATTGAAGATTTTGCCCGACAATCTGCTATTAAAGCTGCAATGATTGCAACCAATAAACAGATCAACAATATCATTCAAACTGATAGTCGTCAGTTGGACGCAATTTATAATTTCAATGCTTTAATGATTCAAGGAAAAGTTGTACCACCAGTTATCAGTGAAGCCAATGACTTATATAACCAAAAAGGTACTGACCAAATTCGTTTAACTAAACGTGTTTACAACATTGAGAAGCAAGCCAGCTTTTCAAGTACAGCACCTAATTGGCGCAGCTACTTAAATGTAAATTATGAAGCGGATGCCTTCGATAAAATTTCTTTCATGGGTGGTGATCTTTCTCCACGCAATGAAGAAGAAAAGCGTGTTTGGGAAAAGGCAACGGTAGATGGATGGAACATCGGTGTTAATGAAGCTGGTATAGCATTACAGCAGAAACTCGAACGTCTTAACCGCGATTACATCGGCATGATTAAATTCCACTTGCTTGCCATGCAAGGTCGTATCACCATGCCAGCCATTTCTAGTTATAACCTATATGATAAGAACACTGGCATTCAATGGTCTATCGACGAAAAATTATTACGCATTGACACGCTACCACAATTTAAACAAGTGGGTGCCAATGAAATTTTATCTTCTTATGAAAGTGGTGTAGTGGTCAGACAACCAACTGGCGGAACAAGCATTGTACTTAATGAAGCACCAGCTGCTCAAAAAAATGAACAGTCATTAGCTAATTCAAATAACGTTGATAGCAATAATATAGTCAACGCACGTCCAACTGATTTTAATAAGAACAACCAATCTATCCCACCGCTTAATACTATCGAGGTAAGTAAAGGGTTGGAGTTTAATAACCAATCTGCTACTGCACCAAGCGACGTTAATACACAGCCAGTTAGCAATAGCGCACCTATCAAAAAACCTAAGCAAAAAACTACTAGCAAAAAAAGCAAGACGTCATACCGTACTAACAATATTTCAGCCCAGCAAGTCATACCTACCTTTGCAACACCAGTAATGAATACGCCAACTGCTAAAGGCGTAGACCAAACTATTCTTTTGCATGGCTATATTAATCGAAGTTTGCCTGATCAGAGTGCAAACGTAATAAAACCATTGCCGACGATAGGAAGCAATAAGAGTGATAGTCGTGAAACGGTCAGCAATACTTTTGAAAAAGTAAATAAGCAAGAAGATATTGCACCCAAGCCTAGCTTATCACCACTTGATTATGTCAAAAACCCATACGCCCCTACGCAAAACTTGGTGATCAATAACACTGTAACTTATCAAGTGAAACAAGAGGATGGTGTAAAACAATAATGGAAACTTTTGCGATTAAGAAGAAAGAAGCTGAACCACAAAAACCTGTTATTGTTCAAAAAGCACCGGATTCAATTTCGGGAACTGAAATTCCTGCCTTGGATCGTCGTACCCAATACGTCGATCCATTGGTTTTCGGAAACGAAGGTAATGACAATCATCTGCAATTATTATTCACTGAGATTGCAGAGCAAGATAACATTAGCGATATCTTAATCATTCCTGGATATCCGGTATTGGTTAAGAAAAAACGTCGAGGATTAAAGTCTATTACTTATCGCATTATGCAGCAGCATGAATGCGAGTACATAGCAAGAAAACTGACAGGCAATAAGACTTTCCTTATTAATATCAGTGAAGGGAAATGCCTGAGCGGTCAAGCTAAGATGCTCGATGGCAATATTGTGAGCGATGAAGATTATGAAAAGCGAGCTAAACAATTTGCAGAAAGTAAACGTCGCCGTTTTCGTTACGAAATTACTGGCTGTGCTTCTGCCATTCATGAAAATTCATTTTCAGTCATTTTAAGACCGTTGGCTGATGAACCCACACCTTATTATGAATTAGGTATGACGAAAGAACTTGTACTTGATTGTATTGTACCTAACGGCATTGTCATTATTTCCGGAGCAACAGGGGAAGGTAAGTCAACAACGTTGGCAGCAATTTATCGCTATATCTCAGAAGAAGATACTTTAATAAAAGGTATCTTGTTAACCCATGAGGACCCGATTGAGATCAATTACGACTCTATAAACCGTCGAAGTAAACATAGTGTTGTTATTCAAAGTTCAATAGGTCCTGGGCAAAACATTCTTACCTTTCACGATGCCAACCGTTCTGCAATGCGTCGCTCACCGGATGCAGTTATGGTGGGTGAGTTACGAGATTTTAGTACCGTCGATGCTGCTATTGAATTATCAAACACGGGTCACCCAGCTTTTGCTACTACCCATGCTAGTAATGTCCCAGCAATCTTGCCACGTCTCATTAGCCTGTTTCCTGAAAGCATCCAACAACAAAAAGCTTTAGAGCTTGCCGATACCATACGAATATTAATCAGTCAAAAGTTAATTGAGGATGTTAACGGCAAAATGTTTGCGGTACGCGAGATTCTTAAATTCACGCCAGCGTTAAGAGACTATCTAAAGAAAAATGCAAAGAACCCTGACGACATGGTACGAAAAATTAAGATGATTATACGATACGGCAAATTCGGTGCGATTAGTTTTGAAGCTCAAGGCAAACAACTACTGGCGGAGGGGAAAATCAATTTAGCCAGTTATCGTCACTTGGTTGAAGAAAGTGAAGAACTATCCAAAGAAGAAATTGAAGAACTTGACTCTTACTAATAAAAGGAAAATTTATGAATGGTCATTGGTCGCAAGCCAGCTACAAATTAAATGTATTTGGTTTAAATGGTGTAGCTGCCTTTTTAACAATTCCACTGCTGCTGCTATGCAGTTTGTCTTGGTTCTTTTTAGTAGTTTTGATTGGCATGTGGGCTTACTGCATTATCTTTGAAAATATACTCAAAATGCCATTACGTTGCTCATTTGCATTAATCAGAACAGCCATTACTGGCACAGATAAAAATAGTAAAAATATCTCGAACCCCTTTGGTTTTTAATGTTCATTAATTTATAGGATAAATTTATGTCTAATAACAGTCTTACGGACAATGTTTTAGCTGTTGGTATTGATGATGGTCATGATGGTATAAAAGTCGCATATTTTGAACCTGAAAAAAAAGAAATCGTATGTTTTCGTATGCCGAGCGTCGCACAAGAGGGTATCGGTGATATGGCCAGTGCGCCTGAGCATGAGTTAAATAATATGCTCATTACTATTCATAAAGGAAACAATGCCGTTCATTACCTTGTAGATGGTGAACGAAAAGTTATTAAAGAACCGATGGATACGCGTTTTGCAGAATATCCAATAAGTGATTTAAATATCGCTTTGGTAGCGCAAGCATTACGAAAAGCAGGCGTACCTTATAGCAAGTTATTTATCACCGCAGGTTTACCAGCCAACCAATATTTCGATAAAGAAAGTGGAAAAACAAATAAAACCTTAATTGAAGCCAAACATAATAATATTAATCGCTTACCACAAGTAAGAAGCGCAGCTGCCCCTAATATGTTTTATAGCGTTGTTGGCGTTGAAACATTACCTGAGGGTTATGGTGTTGCCGTAGATATAACAGCTGATAATAACTTTGCTCAGACAGATTTTGGTATAGAAGCAAGAGAAACTGGTTTTATCGTTATTGATATTGGCGGTAGAACCGTGGACTTGGTAAAAATCATGGCTAATTTGCAACCACGTCCTAATGACTCCTATAGCTTCAATAGCGGTATGTTGTATCTGCGCGATGAAATGCGTAGTCGTGTTGCCGATAAAATAGGTTTATCAAGTATTAGTGACAAAATGGTGGATGCAATTATCCAAACAGGCTGGCATGGTAAGCCCAATAAGATGGGTTCTACTGATTTAACAGAGATGCGTAATTATGTACTTCAAAGCTTCGCAGAGCGCATACACCGAGAAATTATTGGGGTTTTAAACACAAGTGATGAAGCGATGGGTGGCTTGGTTATTACCGGTGGTGGTAGCTATGCGCTGGGCAACTACTTATTACAAGCTTTGCGTAATAAGGGATTTAGATACGAAATTATTTTGCAAGAACAGCCCGAATTTGGTAATGCGAAGGGTTTTTGTAAATGTTCAATCTATCATTTAGTCCATAGATATATGTAAGGTTAGGTAATGAGTCGGATATATATTAAACCTATCCAAATGCAACAGACAAGCACAAACAGAATATATTATTGGTTCAATATAGATGAAGATGCCTATGATTTATCTATGCTTGAAAAGGCATGGGTAAATCATCCGTGGCCAAAATTAAAAAATATCGCCTTAGTGGGCTTGTGTTTCAATATGATTCAAAACTCACAAGATTTTGACACGGACATAAGTTTAAAAAAACTAATTGAACAGGTTAGTCGCCGGGAGATTTATATGCAATGGAATAGCATGTTTGGGCAATCCTTCAAAAGTAATTTGCAGAAAAACAGAACTACTTTCCAAAAGCATTACTCGAAGGATGATTTTGGTATTCAATTATTCCAAATCTTAATGCAAGGCGTAGGTGTTTTTGCTGAATGTCAATATGAACTTGAGCAAGCTAGAACGCTAGGAGAAAGAGCAAAGGTCAATAAGTTGAAACGCATGATCGAGACTTGTGATGCTATGAAGTTATTTTCTGAGACGACCAAATTAATTAATAGCTCACCTGCTGCAATTAACTACTTTGACCAAGCTGTGCTGTCTTATCTACCTAAGTATGAGTTTAGGTACACTAATGACGATGTTATATTGGTAAGTCTATCTAGAAAAGAAAAAATTGACCATGCCAATATCTTTTTGGCAGGTCAAAGTCTATATTCGTTAAATACCTTGAAATCTATCAAGCGAAATATTTATGACAAGAATGTAAGACTTAATGAAAGCATTGCTACGGCCAATGTATTACCTATCGAAAACCACTCATCAATATCACTTCAAGAAAATTCGTTTTCAGAATTGGCTAACGAAGATTTCCTCCTTATTGATGTAAATCGCGTGAAAAAGGTCAGTAAAACAGTACAGATAAAAGACAACACTGTTTCTAGCAAAACACTCAAAGACGCCACCATATCTCAAGAGAAAATAGTTGCACCAGTCGTTAAACCCCAAACTATTGGAAAAGTGGACGAAAAGACCACTCAATCTTCTTTAAATTCTTCTACGCAACCTTCGACAAAACCTGCTCAATCAGAACCAGCGGTGGCGTCAAAAGAAAATGAAAAATTGAGTGCATCTAGCTCGACTCAAGTTGAAAAAGAGGTTAAAGCCACTTTACCTCAGACCGATACCGCTAATACTCCAAAGAATACTGAGGGTGACACCAGCGATAAAAAGGAATTATCAATTTTTGAAAAAGCAAAGCAAGCTAAATTAAACCCTGCTTTAGAAGCTATGTTTGATATCAGTAATTGGCGTGATTAACGATGACAGCACAACAACATAATAATCACCAGCAGCGAAATATTGATAGTCATGATGATTATATAAACTATGCGTTTATCGCATTAATGGGGTTAATCATCCTGGCTATTCTAATGAAATACTTAGCTTTTTTTGGTAGGTATATTTATTTTAGCTTCCTGTTTCCCTTTTACGCGTTAAGAAAAATCAATCCATTGTATGAAATGGTATTCGGCTTATTAATTTGTGGCATATTGCTAGGATATTGGTTCTACAAACGTATTTATAAGGGAAATAGACAAATAAGTTTATTACCAATATGGTATTCACTCGTCATTTTTGTGGCTACTTCTGCTGATTTTGTAGGCCTTAAATTACTTACTGGATTTGTTGATTTATGGTGTAAACCAAACTTCAATGAAAAAGCAGGGGTTTTGCAGTATTTTACGGCTATTTTTAATTGTAGCGTTAGTTTTGAGGAACTTGATAAAGTTGGATTATTTGAAGTCATGTTATTTGCCATCTTTCCAAATATCATTTTGGCAATGTGGGCGAATTACCAAGTTTATTCCTCATATATAGACTTAACGACGAAACACCCTAAAGCGGTAATGCGCGGAAAACTTGATTTAGAGAGTTTGATCCGTGTTAAAACCCAACAGCAACCGCATCTAAATTATTATCAATTCTTTGATTTAAATAAACTGCCGATTGATTCAGGACAATTTCGTAAACTAGATAGTGGGCGAAAATTTATGTATCGCCACAATTTAATTCAAGAGTTTGTGCCTAGAGTTAAAGTCACTTTATCTAATAGTAGGGCTGGTGGTGATGACACCAGTGATTTATCAGAAATTACCGTGGATAATGACTTAGTGCCTATCATTAAAACCGATGCGTTCAATAACCTCATGATTGAGCAGCTTGGCGAGCCATTTATTGATATTGATAGCCTTTCTCCTCTCTATACCATCCTTTTGGCTATCACGATACCAAAAGCCTGTCTTGCCGATACCTTACTTGATAATAAAGAAATTAATCAAAGTAAAGATAGAGACCCTAAGTACGTTGAGACTAAGATCAAAGGCATGATTGTCGAGTTGTGGGATTGGGCGTCTCAAAAAATAAATAAGCGGCTAAAAGAACAATCATTACAGGAAATTAACTTAGGTCCACCTTCTGATGCCAGTGATTTCCCAAAAATCGAAGAATACCGCCAGTTTTTAAAAGAATGGGTAGCGTTTAGTTATATCGCTCAAAACTTAGTAAAACAGCATGCCTACTGTAGTACGTTACTAATGGCATCACTGAGTATTCAAAATGGCGCAAGAAAGTTGGGTGTGATGGCGTCAGCAGATTTTAGATGGATAATCGAATACGACCGAACGTTATGGGCGATTATTCAAAATACGGATCGTTCAGCGGCTTTTAGTGAAAATATTGCTACTGTCAGTCATTACTACGCTGAATTAGCCGCAGGTATAGGGCTGATCGAACCGATGTTCCAATCAGCTTATGAAGGATTTATGAAGGAAGTGACTAGCTACAATTACCCTAAAGAACATATTGCTGCTTGGGAAGCCTATAACAAGGGCGATCCGTCACTGATGATCCGTTACCGCTTAATTACTAAAGATGAAAGCATTTATAAAATAGAAGATTAATAGGAACTTTTATGCCAAATATTGTAGTAGTAGAAAGTAAGGATAAAATTCAATCCGTCAGTAAATATTTAGGTGATGGTTATCTAGTGTTCGCAAGTTTAGGTCATGTGTCAGATTTACCCGAGACAGGGGAGTTGGGCGTTAATAAAAAAACCTTGGAAATGAATTATGTGGTCACGGAACGAGGCGAACGTCGATTAAATCAAATCCGTCCTCACCTTAAAGACGCAAATCGCATCATCCTGGCAACTGACCCGGACCGCGAAGGTGAAGCGATTGCTGCATCACTAAGACGCGAATTGGGTATTGGTGACAATTACGAACGCGCTAAGTTTAATGAGATTACGCCGGAGGCTGTCAGAGAGGCGGTTAATAACACTGTCAAGATTAATGATAACTTAGTGAACGCGCAGGTGGCGCGGCGCATCATCGACCGCGTAGTTGGTTGGGAGGTAGGACCGTCTGTTACCGACTTTGCTGGCGATGATAGTTATCCTATGGGGCGCGTTCAATCACAAACAGTTGCCATCATTGCCAAACGTGACGAGATTATAGATAACTTTACCCCTTGCAAGCATTTCACCATTCGCGCTCACTTTAATGGTTGGTCTGCTGAATTAGACACGGTACGCTCTAAATTGGGTGAAGTCATGGACTCAGAGCGGTATTGGACGGATAGCCAGGCATGTGACGCATTGCGAGCGAAAACCAAAGATTTTAAGGTTGTTGACTTTAACCAAAAGTTGACTGAAAGCTATGCAAAAGTAGCATTTGATACTTCTACATTACACCAAGCCGCTGCCGTGAGACTTGGATTTTCAGCGAAGAAAACCGATCAGGTGGCAAATAGCTTATACACCCAAGGTCATATCACCTATATGCGAACGGACAGCACCGCAATTAGTAACTATGGCTATGAAATGATTGTGAACTATGCGAAGGCTAATAACCTAAAACTTGCTGAAAAAAAACGTACCGGGTCGAAATCACCAGTCGCCCAGGAAGCGCATGAGGCCATTCGGCCCACCAGTTTAGACTTTGATGGTACCGGACTAAATGAAGAAGAAAAAGCTTTATATGAATTAATATTCAAGCGTACTGTTGCAAGTCAGCTGTCCCCAGCAATTTATCAGAAAACTGTTATCGAGTTGGTTTGCCATATCGACGGAAAAGACTACTTTTATGTGGGTGGCAACAGCATATTGGTTGAACCTGGCTACCTTACTTACTTTGATGACACCGCAGATGACCAGGAGGAAGAACCTACTCAAGAGAACCCAATTCAAGTGTTTGAGCGTGACGAAACATTGACTGCCAAAAAGACGGAGAAAGTGAATAAAACCACGCGCCCACCTAGTCGTTTTACCGAACCAAGCTTGGGCAAATATCTAAAAGCCGCTGGTATCGGGAGACCCTCAACATACGCTAAAATTTATGAGAAAATTGTTGAGCATGGCTATGTTGAAAAGAAGAAAAACCAGCTTATAAGTACCGTAAAGGGCAAATTTATGGTGAAGGCCACTACAGGCATTTTTTCGATTATGGAAGAAGAATTTACTCGTAATTTGGAAAAAGAGCTTGATGATATTGCCAATGGTGACATAGATTACAAACAAGTGGTATTTCGGTTTTTTTCAACACTAAGTCATGAAATTGAGAAAATGCGACTTTATCCACCCTTAAAACCGCGTACTGAATGTGAAAAGTGCGGCAGCGTCATGAGACGCCGAGAGTCAAAAAATCACCCAGGGGAGTTTTTTTGGAAGTGTAGAAATAAAGAATGCGGTCATTATGCGTGGGAAATTGATGGCAAGGTTCAAACTATTGCTGAAAAAGAGGCGATTGCCGCACAACGCAAGCAGCGTCAAGAAATGATTGAGCAATTTGATAAAATGGCGGTCAATACAGATGGAACGCCAAAATTTCCATGTACTAAATGCCACTCAGCAGTGGCCAAACGTCCTTACTCCGGCATCGAGAAAGAAGGTCTTTATTATTGGCGATGTACCAATAATGAATGCCAAAAATTTTATCATGACAATCCCGAAGAAAACGCGCCTTATCTTGATGAAATGGCGTATCAAATTAAAAAATTCACCGGGGAGGATGGCAAGCCGCTTTACCCATGCCTTGACTGTGGTAGTGTGATGCTGCAAATCACGCCTAAAGGCAAGAATATGTTTTATCGCTGTACTAATCAAGCATGTAATCATACCTTCAATAGTGACTTAAAAGGCAACCCTACTAAAAAAGCCGAGTGGCTAATCAAAGCTGAGGCGCGATCCAAAGATAAGAACGGTAAATTCAAATGGCTTTGCAAAAAATGTAAAAGCCCTGTGTTGCTACGTGATAAGAGAGAAGGTAAAGGCACGTTTAAAAAATGTTCTAATGCCGAATGCGGTGAATATTACAATGATTAATTGAAACCTCAGCAAAAAAATTTAATAGTAAAATTAGTATTTAATGAGTTCAGAGCGTTTCTCTAGCTCATTTTATTTTATAATTTTCAAAGGTTTAGTATGCTAATATGTGATTACATTAGATAAAACTACCTAAGAAATACATGGAGTAGGCAGCATGATAATGATTGGTAATCCGTTAAAAAGCGCACAAGAAAAAACAGGCTGGGGGAGCTTTACCCCACAATTATATACTCATGGCTATATGTCATCACAAGCTGAATTACATCGCGCCAAGGCGATTGCTGGCGCGGTTGATTATATGTTGAATCTACCTGCTTATAGCTATCATTTGACGGCCAAACAAGGTGAAGCATCAAAGGCATTTTACTATCGTTGGATGTTTCGCGAAAAAAATGGCGAACTCTTAGACAATATTCAACTTTCAGTTGCCCATGCCAAAAAAATCGAGGAAGTTCTAGAACGCAATGAAGATAAAGCGTACTTTAAGGACCGCTTTAACGCACGATTGTTAGAAGTCATTGCAATTCGAGAGGCAACAAACTTTTTGCCGATTATGAGCCATAAGCGTGATAGTTTTGGTTATGAGCAGCTATATGATTTAGTTGGCAATCCTGTCGATATCACCGAGTATATTATTCATCGCAAAAAATATATTCATGACCTAAAATTATTCTTGATGAATATGGTTAAGGCTTACAATCAGGTGTGCCGCTATGTGATTAATTTAGACAAAATCGGTGAACGTGGTGATTCAGCTATGTATCTAGCTGCTGAATATGGCCGCATTGTGCATCGAAGCTTTGCTGATTCGCTTTTATACGGCTTCCATCTTAGCCCATTATACAGTAACAACCCACTGTTCATGGGTTACGATGAAGAAACCAGGGATGCGTTTAAACTGGCTGGGATGTGTGAAGATTTAAAAATTTCGCTCGAGCAAGGTACCGTTGAATACTTGCCAACCACGGAGTTTATATATAACTCACAGGCGAGTACAAGACAGTACCTCAAAGACAATCTAGTTGTCACGGAAATAGATAATGAGTTGCACACAAAATTGCTTGATGTCAGAGTGATTGAAGCATACTATCCATTCTTAGCAGCCAGCGAAAGCGAGCCTTCTGAGGAGTTAGAGGACAACGCGTTTGCGCTTGCTTGTGAGTATTGGGAAAAAACACAGACTATCACTTATGACCGGTCATTGTTGGGTAAATATAGCTACCTTATTGCACCCAATAGCAGCTTATTTGATATTTTAAATTCTACCGTATTGGATATCTTTGATATTCGTCAACTTGGGGAATTGGCAGTTGCACAAGCAAAATTTATAGACTACTACTTATCATTGGATTTGAAGCGTAAAGATTATATCGTCAAAATGCTATTTAACAGCTTTCAACGCTATGCCAATTTAGGGGATGGATTGCAAACTATTTTTAACCCTGCAAGTAGCGATTTTTATGCGGATGTTGATCTGATGGAAGATTTATACTTTTATCATGATAAAGGAGCTACATTTTTATCGTCGATTAATAAATTAAGTAATCAAGTTAGAAATAACATGCGTGATTTAGTCGCCAGTCAAGCTGATGGGCAAGAAAACCCAATCCACCATTATGAAACAAACACCTGGCAAGTCGCCATTGAGCCAACTTTAATGCCGGACGGCAGTTATAGTATTAGGTTTGACCTAGGCGACACTAAAATTGCTCAGAATAATAGGGGCGTATTAAACGCTGACAATGAAGTCATGGCAAATGTTATGAGCAGATTGCAATAATTCAGATTTAAAATTGACTTCCTCCCCTTGCTAAAGCAAGGGGATTCCTTCTGTAAGACGGTCAAGCCCGACCGCAAGAATGTTCCGACTGGCATTGATATCTCTATCATGCCGTGTGCCACACGTTGCACAAGTCCATTCTCTTATTCGCAAACCTGCTCTACCGCTCAAGCTACTGGACATATCGCCACAGCACGAGCAAGTTTGGGTCGTGTATCTCTCATTC